>Ga0066641_10000107_pt1 | contig 32924 bp, 31 predicted proteins | sample CryGeyCG2114_065_FD_59509 | JGI IMG/M metagenome (GOLD analysis project Ga0066641, IMG submission 59509) | Groundwater microbial communities from aquifer - Crystal Geyser CG12_big_fil_rev_8/21/14_0.65 | ecosystem: Environmental > Aquatic > Deep subsurface > Groundwater | place: USA: Utah: Grand... | reverse complement strand
TTTAATTGATAATCTTTGTTATGATAAGTGTAGTCTACCCACTCAAATCTTCATAGACCCTAAATAAATATAACTTAGCTTTTTCACAAGAATCAGCTAGGTTATACCCTTTTGCCATATAAGCACAAATAGCAGCTGAACCATTGTAACTCCACCCTGATTTTGAATATCAGTTACTAGGCAAAATTTGAGTGCCTTCAAATAATTTGTATTTTTTAGCATCTGCATAGTAAAGAGCTCCCGACATAATTATTGCGGCTATAGTTAAAATTAATCCAACAGAAACTAGACTATGTGTTAATTCGAATATGTAGAAAGAACAAGCTAATATTAGGGTTGCTAAGCATTTACCTATTGCATAAGCAGAAGAAATTTTTCTATATCTTACTCCTTCACGAAATAATTTTATGGAAAAACCATGAAACGGACCAATAAAAAAAGCTGTTAAAGTGATTAAAACTGCTTTAGCTAAAATAAACATTAAAATCATTTTAGTTTCAACTAAAATAAGCAAGGGAATGCTTACTATTGCGGTAATTAATGAAGCATAAAACATAATATCTTTTGCCTTATATTTACAAGACATATACCCAGCAAATATCAATAAAAATATATAGATAAATAAAAACACAACATTAGCAAACATTAACAGGTTAATATTTATATCAAAATATACCGGTAATAAGCTATTGAATACTTTTGTTGGAAGACCGTATAAAACACCAAAAAACAATGCTGAAATGGATATAACTATAAAGTTTCTAAATGCTTTATTTTTTGCGTCATTATCTAAATTATTTAGTTCTTCTTTAAAAATCTTAGCTTTATTTAACACAGGCTTCATATTTTTTTTATATTTATATATAAAAAATAAAAATAAAAAACTTACTGCATATGCATATCTAAAATATTCAGACCCAAAGTAATTAATTATGGCTGCTACAATACTTGCTATTAATATTCCAAAGGCTGTTGTCGCGCAATATAAACCACTAATAATTCCATGTTTAGAAGTATCTTTTTCTAATTCTAAACAATAAATTGCTCCACCATTATATTCTCCACCAATAAAAAAGCTTTGAAAAAGCCTAGATAATAAAAATAGAAATGTTGAAATTAAACCGGCTTCTTTATAGGTTGGAATAAATATTATCATTAGAGTAATAAGAAAAACGCCTTGCATGGCAGATACAATAGCTTTTTTTCTACCAACCAAATCACCTATTCTTCCATAAAATTTAGCGCCTAATATTTGCATAATTGACGCAAGAAATTCTATAAAAAAATAAATAAAAAACTGCTTGGTTTTCAATATATCAGGTAAAAATACTTGGGTTAAAATAGGAGCCATGTATATATATAAGGCAATATCATAATACTCCATGCTTGAACCAAGCATTGGAGGAAGATAAGATTTGTTTAAATATTTATACATAAATCTCCTTGTAACCTAAAAATAGCAACTTCAAGCTATTTAGTCATTTCATTAATCTCACTGTTAACTGATTTAATATAATCAGAATAGTTATTTTGAAGATCATCTTCTGTAAATGGTAATTTTACATCTGGAACAACCCCTAAATTTTCAATTGGAGCTTTATTTAATCTTTCAGCAATTGATGCAGTATAAGAAAAATAAGCTAAACCATAAAGATTTGGATATTGTACACCTCTAATATAACCACCCGCTCCAGCAGTTCTGGTTCCAATAATTGTGGCTCTTTTATTATCTTGCATAATAGCTGGAAAAAAATCTCCGCCTGAAAAATCTAGGCTGTTTACTAAAATAGCTATAGGTTTAGAATAAGTTGCCTCAGGATTTGGTTTTATATTTTTAATACCTAAAATATAATCACCTGATGTTCTTATATTTCCTTTGTTCCAAGCTTCTATTTTAGAATTTAAATAATTTTTTAGATTTTTTACAAAATCGTAGTCAACAGGATATCCAACAATTCTTTCCCCAAGCATCATCTTAGCCATTTTATCAGAATTAATATTATCTAAAGCCTCAACAACTCTAACGCTATTATAAATTTCTTGTTGATTCAAAGTTTCAATATGTTTTGGAGGCTCTAAGTTTTTATTAGTTAATATAGATGCTAACGCATATAAATATATAATATTTCCACCAGGATTATTTAACTGGTCTATAACCAGTGCATTAGTATTTTCTTCTAAATGTTTAACAATTTTAATAAAATCATCAATATAAAAATCAGCAAACATAACAGAATAAGTAGGTATTCTTATATAACCTATATTTTTATCATTATTTTTGTATATATATGCTTTAAACATATTAAAATTATCAGCTTCCCATACCTTATTACCTAGTTCAGGTAAAAAGCCATCTTTACTTCCTAAAGAATGAGGGTTGTGTCCTGATAAATTAATATTAGGATCAATACTCATATTTAAATTTAATGATTCTAGGATTTTATTTGAGTTGTTAGTCAGAGTTTTTAATTTAGGATCATCATTGACCTTTTCTTCTTTATAATCCCACTTAAGATCCCATGCTGTAACTTTATTTGAAATCTTTTCTCTAATTTTAATATTAATATTACCATTTGGTACTTCTATTAATCTTTGGCTACTTCTTGATGTTAATAACATCTCAGCTATAGCTAAATCTGTATCTTCAATATTATTACCAACTTGCTTTTTAATTTTTAAAACAGCATCATGAGTTTTTTGGTCATTAAATTCAACTAATTCATCTCCAATTTGAAATGGGAAGTTTTTTTCATTTGTTTTTTGTCTATCAATGTAAGAGATGAAATATCTTTCTTTAACTCCTTTTACAGTAAAAGGTAAAGTAGAACTTTCTGTTTTATAAAAAGCATAACCTACATGATAATCTTTTGTTGAATTAAATACTTCTTTTAAAAGATTTTGATATTCTCTAACTGAAATTTTATTAGAATAACAAACCACTGACTTTACCTTGTCAATTTCTTTATCAATACTCCAATCATATCTTTCTTTTTTCCAACTGGCAGGAGCATATGAGTTATTAAATATATTAGAAATAAAATCTATATCACTACACATTTGTCCAGTAAAATCTGATGAATAGATATTAGCGCTTATAACAGCTACGAATATCAGAGTAATTTTTTTTAGAATTGACTTCATATAACCCCTTTTTTTATTTCAGTAAAATTTTACAATTCAGTGAATTTTATAACTCAAGAGCTATAAAGTCAAAAGTATTGTTTTTTATTAACAATCACGCAATAATATTAAATTATATCTAATTATAAGGAGATTGAAATGATAAAAAAAGCTATTGCAATACTAACCACATTAGGATTATCAAGTGGAATAATTGCTCAAGAAATTAGTACATTTCAAGATGCCCAAAATGCGGTATCTGAAGGAAAGAGCCTAAATATAACTATTAATTTACCAAAATGCAAAAGCAGTAAACCTGATACAGATCTAGATATGATTGTTAATTATGCTCCAGATAAACTAATAAATGTTAAAGATAAAATGATTGTTGCTTCTTTTGAGCATTTTACAATGCACCATCCTGAGCATCTTGGTAGCTCAATGTATGAGTATTTAACATACTATATTTTGCCAAATAACACGATGGTATTGAAATCATTACACTTATCTGCTCAAACAAAAGAGCCAACATGTCCCGCTGTAACATTTGAATGCCAACTAGGTGAATCAGCTAAGTTAACATTAAAGTAATTTAGTTTAATTTATTTATTGCAGCACTTAATAATGTAAGTTACTATACTTGTTTGCTGCAATAATACCTTTTTATGAAAAATACTTCTAGAACTATTGAACAAAAACAAAAATTAATAGAATTATTGACTACAAACAAACTATTTTCTTATCTAAGTACAAATATTACAATTGATAAATGTAAAAATTTTAAAGATGAATATATATCTCAAAATATAAATGATAATGACGGTGTTATTCTATCTATAGCAATAAAAAAAAATAATTATTCCTGTGTTAATTTTTTATTAGATCAAAATAATTATTCTGAAAATGAACTTTATCAGGCAATGAGAGAATCAGTGCAAACTGGTTATTTGCATATAATCAAATTATTTTTTGAGAAAAAAAAAATACCTTTTTTCACTACAAAATTAAGCAAAAAACAACAAACTCCATTTAGAGACCTTTTTGAATCAAAACCAGAAAATAATTCTTCAATAATATATTGGCATGCATCAACAGCAAGTTATTTTATTGATAAATGCAATTCAATGATTGAAATATTAACTTGTGGAAATAAGAATATTAATCCTTCTGATATCTTAAATGATAATATTTTAATACTTATTCATAACTCTAAATTTGAACCTCATCATAAAGTTAGAATAGCAATGAAAATATGTGATAGATTAAAAGAGTTATATGATAATAATACGGATAATTTAGAGATATTTTTTGAGTGTCTTTCAAAAGTAAGAGCTAGGTATAGAATTAATTATTTTATCGATGAAATACTCAAATATTGTGAGATTTTATTTTCAAAAACTTTTACTCCAAAATTGCAAGTTGTTGGTTAACAAATTAACTTAAGGAAATAAAAAATGGACTTAAATATTTTAATAACAGGCGGAACGGGATTTATTGGCTCTCATTTAATAGAGTATTTTTTAAAACAACAATATAATATTATTGTTCTTTCAAGAAAAATCAAAAAAAATGCTAATAATCTAAAATATATTTTAAATTTAGATTCTATTAAAGATAATACCAAAATAGATATAATAATAAACCTTGCCGGAGCACCAATAGATAAAAATTGGACGAAAAAATATAAAAAAATTTTACTCAATAGTAGAATTCAAACGACAAAAAAGATTATATCTCTAATCGAAAGATTAGATAATAAGCCTAAAGTTTTAATTAGCGGATCAGCTGTTGGCTATTATGGAGCAAGAGATACAAAATCAGAATCAGACTTTTTAGATGAGAATTCAAATTATAAACCTTGTTTTACTCATACTTTATGTGAAAAATGGGAAAATGAAGCTAATCTTGCTACAAAATTTGGAACTAGAGTATGCATTATCCGTTTAGGCGTTGTTCTTGGTAAAGATGGTGGCATGTTGAAAAAAATATTCTTGCCTTTTAAATTAGGATTAGGCGGAAATTTAGGTGATGGGAAACAATATCTATCATGGGTGCATATTGATGATGTAATAAGAGTAATTAATTATTTAATTATAAATAATAGCTCAAGTGGAGTTTATAATCTTACTTCTCCAAATCCTATATCAAACTCTTATTTTACAAAACATTTGGGTAAAACTTTAAAAAGATTAACTTTATTTACTATGCCCTCTTTTGTAATCCAACTATTGTTTGGAGAAATGGGAGAAGAACTATTACTTGGAAGTAATAAAGTTATTCCTAGCAAATTGTTAGAAGAGGGTTATAAGTTCAAATATCCTAAAATAGAAGAAGCATTAGAAGACATTTATAAAAAATAATTTCTATTTAATTGCAAAATCTATTAATTGCCTTGAAATACTAAGAGGTGCTGGAAGTTTTGGTAATTTATCTATATAAAACCATTTAGCATCTTCTAACTCTTCATGGTCTATATTAATCTCTCCACTCTTATAATCAGCGGTAAAGGCAATCATAAAACTATCAGGGAAAGGCCATGTTTGAGTACCAAAGTATTTTATATTTTCTATATCAATACCTACCTCTTCTCGTACTTCCCTTATTACTGCATCTTCAGCTGATTCGCCTAAATCAACAAATCCCGCTAAAGCACTATAAACTCCTTCGGGAAAATGATTTGACCTACCTAAAAGAATTTGATTTTCTTTTTTTATCAATACCATAATAGCAGGTGAGAATCTTGGAAAAAAAGAAATTTTGCAATTAGAGCATGATTTTTCTGTTGTTGTAATATTTGATTGTAATTCACTTCCACAAGAACCACAGAATTTAGATCTGTTATCCCAAGTTAGCCATTGATAAGCTTTAATAATTATATTACAACTAATATTACTGCACTCTCTTAAGAAATTTTTTACATTTTTTAATGTAATATTTCTACTGCTAATAATATTTTCATTAAGATTAATATTTACGAATATTATATTGTTATTTTTGAATATACTAATTATATTATTTTCTAACAAGTCTAAAACTTCTTTTATTTCAAAATAATAGCTATTATCTTTTATGAAAAGCTTATCTTTACAAAATATTATTAATTTATTATCTTCTGCGTCTAATATTTCATTTAAATATTTTGTATTTTGTGACATAAATCAATTTTGACTAAAATTTTATAATAAAGCATTCGTAAGCTGTTTTGCTAATTCCATAATAATTTCAATAGAAATTAATATAATGATGATCCATTCCAAAAAAGATGAATGGGCATTATTTAACTCTAGTGATAAAAAATTATATAAGTCATGGACAACACCCAGTCTTCTATGAAGAACATCCATTCTTTGTTTTATATCTAAAAAATCTGTCATCATTAAGTAGTATGGCTCATATTTAGGACGCTTCCAGAAAAACTCAGGAGTATCTAGTAAATCACAATCTAAATTTATTGAAGTTCTTTCTTCAAATAAATCTCCCATCAGTTTAGATAATTTTCTTCTAGATAAAGTAATTTTTCCGTGTCTTTTTACCTGCTGACTCAAGAAACTAGTTTCTTGAATTGTATTTGAAATAGATCTTTCAAAAACTTCTAGTTTTGAAGATTGAGATAATGCGTATGAAAAAGATAATTTTATAATAATATCATCAGGATCAATAAAAAATTGATCCGCTTCTTCATCAATTTCAGTCTCAGAGTGATATGTAAATTTAAATTCATCTTTAGTGTCTATGTTTAATGGGAACTCTGAAATTTTTCTACAAATATCTCTTACTTGATCAACAACATCATAAGTTGAATTCCATATAACAAATGAGCCATAATCAAAAATAAACACATCTACATCATCAAAGAGCCTAATATAGGCAACATCTTCATGAAATTTAACAGCGTTATAAGATTTATCAATTAAATCTAAATTATAATATTTTGAAGTACAAAAGGATGAACAAAGCATAATAGTTTTATAAATAATAAATATTTTATATTATATCACATTATTATAACTATTTTTATTTTAAAATAACCCTTTGATTTACAATAGTAAATTATTGATTTAATTAATAAAAACTACTAGGTATTGTTGCATAGAACAAAAAATATTATAATCTCTAAGAAGTTTTAAATATATAAAGAAGCATTACCATGTCTCATAGTTGCTGCAATAAGAAAATTGAAGAAAATAGCGTTAATAGCCTTTGGCGTAGAAGTATTACTTTAATTGGCGTTGGAGGTATAATGATGCTTCCAGGTTTAGAGCATACCTTAATGATGGGGACTGCTGGAATGGCAACTTTTGCCGTATCTACTATTTTAATTACAGATACTATAATGAATGATTTTAAAGACTCCTTATGGTTTTTAATGACATCTGTTTTTAGCACTAGCTTAATGCTATTTGCTCCTTATATAAATGTTTTAGCCTTACAATGGCTTGCAATTGGCACAGCTTTAACAACTCTTGGTGCATCTTTATTTTTATCAAAAGATAATTCTAATAATTTTACATTAGAGCTACCTCCATTAGAAAAAATCATTTTACTATCAAGTACTATTACTTGGGTTTTAGCTGCATCTAGTATGTTTACTGTTACTCCAATTCTGCACCACGTAATGCTTCATGATGCCCTTTTATCTTTAGGATTTTTTAATTTTGGGGCTTATATTAGACAGAGTCTACAAACCCAGATATTAGAAGATAATCATAACAGCAAAATTGAAGTTATTAATGAAAATGGATTGCCTGAAGAAATAAAATTAAACCACTTAAAAAAAGGAATGAGAATTGTAGTCAAAAAGGCTATGAATATACCCGTTTCATGTACTGTTGATCAAGCAAATCAAGCATGCCGTATTAATGACGATTCTGCTGAGTCTATAGTCAATAAACAAATCGGCGAAAAGATTCCAGCATGCACCGTCGTTCATGAAGGGATTCTTATTTGTAATGAAGATTATAAACAAGTAAATGCTGCTGATAATTCAAATAATTCTGACCCTATGTTACAGTTATTCTTAGGTGCTATTCTTGGTATTTCTCTAACAAGTGGACTGGTAACAGGTCTAGCAACTGGTTCTTTAATAGCTGGAATACAGCATTTTACTATGAATTTTATGTCATCTTGCCCATGCGTATTTCTTGTAACAAAACCTATAATTCAAAATAAAGCTCTGCAATGGGCAAAAAGAAATAATTTTGAATCAGAAATTACTCCTAGTCTAAATAGACCTGATATTATTGTATTTGACAGAACAAATACTTTATATGAACAAGATCCTGAAAATCCTCATGCACCATATAGGCTTATAAATGGAGCTAAAGAGTTAATAAATAACTTATCTCGTAAAGGCATACAGATATATATATTAAGTGGTCATAGCACAAATGGCCATGAAAGAAATTTAGAACAATGTAGACTAGAGCTTGGTGAGTTAGGGGTTAATCCTGAAAATATTATTTTTGATAAAAAATATAATGGTGAAGATAGTCAAAAAGCTGAAGTAATTAAAAATTTAAAATTATATGGTACAGTTAAAAAACCAGAGTCTCAAACATTTATGCAATCTTTTACTCAGATGTTTTATTCGAATAAAGTTTGGATGTTAGGCGATGGAATTAATGATGCAAAAGCTATACAAGAGGCGGATGTTGGCATATGTGTTGGTAAAAATAATGACGGAACAATTAGTTTTAACGATGAAGTTGCAAAAAACTCCAATCTAGTTACAACTCAAGATAAGTTACCTGCTTTAGATAAATTAATTGATATATTTGAAAATGGGGTTGATTATATAAGTATATTTACTGGTCTTGCATTAGTTTACAATACATTCATGATATCTGCAGTAAATGGGGCATTTTATAGCTTATTAGGATTAACATTAACACCTTCAATGGCTTGTTTAGGGATGTCAGCATTCTGTGTAACCCTATTGGCATCATCATCAATGGTTAATATTTCCGGTGAAAAAAATGATTCGCCATCTAATATAATTTATGAACAAATAACAGTAATTAAAGATAATATTCTAAACTTTTTTAATAATGATGAGCCAAGCAATCATGGCGCTTGTTGTTGTGGCCACTAGTTAATTAATTTATAGGATTAGATTATCTTTTGGGTTTATTTTTTTTCATATTTAAAAAGTTATTAAGTTGCTCTATTGTTCCTGTTAAAAGTTTTTCTATAAAGTCAAAAGACCAAGTACTTCTGGGATCGACACTAGAAAAATTATCATTTATTTCTGAAGAAGTCTTTGTATTACCGGAATCCACATTATTTGAGATATTATTTGTATTGACATTTTCATTAGAAAAACCTTCAGTGCCAGGATAATTATTTGCCCTTTGTGTTTTAACGCTTGTGCTTGAATTAAGAGAAGAATTATCATTATCAGATTCATCGTCATCCAAATACATATCAAATTCTCGTCCCTCTTGTTTTATTACTACCTCTGGCACAGGTGATTCTTCTTTAACGTTAACCTCTTTATGTTTATTTTGTTTCTCATTAAATTTTTTAAGTTCATTTGAAATTAGTAAATGTGTATCTCCCTGTAAGGCGATATTTTGATCCAATATTTTAACTAAAAATTCATCTGGGAAAATTTCAAATATTTTCTCTATGTACCTAGCCTTAATTCCAATATACTTATCTGGCTCTCCAATTGGCCTTAAATCATTCATTGCTGTTAATATAAAGTTAACCCAATTATTAAAAGTCTTTGTATTATTTTTATATAAATTTTCAACTTGCTCTCTAGTTACATTTTTAAGCAACTCTATATTTTTATTAACTTCATGATTTTCAGTAGAATTAAAAAAACTTCCTTTTTTTTCATCAACTGTTGATAAATTGTCCTTTAACTGATCTAGTAAAGCCATTTCTTTTGAACCCTCAATATAAATTACTTTTATTCTATATTTATAATCTTATAATTAGACTGAAGGGATTTTAAAAAGTTCTTTTTATTATAAAACTGTTAATTTAAATTTTAATATTTTGTAATATTTTGATTTTTACTCTAAATAATACTACTCTTTAAATTAATAATAATGTATTGATATGGAATTAAAAAATGGAATTTGAAACAGTTAAAAACTTTTTTATGTGGTGCACAATAATAAACGCTATAATCTTTATTTTTAGCTCTATTATGGTGATTTTAGCATCAAATTTTGTATATAAAATGCAAGGTACGATGTTTAATATTTCAAGGGAGTCTTTTAATAATACTGTTTATTTGTATTTAGGAATATATAAAATAGTTTTTATTGTATTTAATTTAGTACCTTTTATTGCTTTATTAATTATATAAAAATAATTTATATCTATGCATTTTGCCCAGCAACCCAACCGGATGACCATGCCCATTGGAAGTTATATCCGCCAAGCCATCCTGTTACATCTAAAACTTCACCAATAAAATACAGTCCTTTTACGGAATTGACTTCCATTGTTTTAGATGAAATCTGATTAACATCAACACCACCTAAAGTTACTTCTGCCGTTCTATATCCTTCAGTTCCTGCTGGTTTTATCTTCCAGTTTTTAAATATTTCATGAATGTATTTAATATGCTTTGCATCTAGATGTTTTAATAAGGCATCATATAAATATAAATTATTAAATTCTATATCTATAAATTCTTTTATGACATTTTTAGGAAAATAATCACCTAAAATAGTTTTTAATTGTTTTTCTGGAAACTCTCTTTTTTTATTTATTAATTCTTGTTCTAAATCAATATCTGGTAAAATATCTAAATTTACATCATCACCAGGATTCCAATAAGATGATATTTGTAATATTGCTGGACCACTAATACCTCTATGGGTAAATAAAATATTTTCTCTAAAATAAGTATGATTGCAATTAGCAATAGCTTCTACGGATATTCCTGATAGTTTTGCATATTTTGATTTTTGATTATCTGTAAAAGTAAAAGGGACTAACCCTGCTCTTGTTGGTAAAACTTTTAATCCAAATTGTTCTGCAATTTTATACCCAAATGGAGATGCACCCATTGTTGGAATAGATAATCCTCCAGTTGCAACAACTAATGATTCCGTATGATATTCACCTTTAGTGGTTTTTATTTTAAAATGATTATCTTTGATAAAATTAATATCTAGAATATCTGTATCGGTATATAAATCTACATTATATTTTTCACACTCGGATAATAATATATTTACAATATCTTTAGATTTATTTTTACAGAACAATTGGCCTTTTGTTTTTTCAAAGTACTCTAATTTATATTTTTCAACTAATGATATAAAATCCCATTGAGTATATTGACTTAAAGCTGACTTACAAAAGTGTTCATTTTTAGAAATATAATTATCAAAAGATGCATGATAATTAGTAAAGTTACATCGTCCTCCACCAGACATTAATATTTTTTTACCTGGTTTATTTGAATGTTCAATTATAATAGCACTTCTACCACGCTTTGCAGCTTCAATGGCACACATTAAACCAGCTGCACCAGCTCCTATTATTAGTACATCTATTTTATTCATTTTATTTCAAAAGATTTTTTTTATATTTATTATCTATAGCATCTATGCATATTGATGCACTGATTATAGTTGCTGGAGCTAGAATACAGAAGAAATATGCGCTATAAGCAAAATCTCCTGAAATGTTTTTCCATCTATTTTCAGATATTTTATGTCTAAAAGCAGGTAACATAATATGATCTCTTAATATTATCAAACCAACTAGTATACATAATATCTATAATTTTATAAAATGTTTATTGTAAATTTATATATCAGATAAAGGTGTTATTTTGAAAGAAAAAGCTATTATTCTTCTATCAGGCGGACTAGACTCCACAACTTGTCTTGCTCTTGCTGCAAGTAAAAATTTAGAGTGTTATACCATGAGTTTTGATTATGGCCAAAAGCAAAAAGCTGAATTGAATATGGCTAAATTGAATTCTGAAAAGTATAATGCTAAACGGCATTTTGTAGTTAACTTAAAATCTCTTGGTGAATTAGGAGGCTCTGCTCTAACTGACGCTAATATCAATATTCCTGAGTATAGAGGTGATAATGAAATCCCTATAACTTATGTTCCAGCTAGAAACACTGTATTTTTATCTTATGCTTTTGGCTTTGCTGAAGTTGTTAAAGCTAGATATATTTATATCGGTGCTAGTTTTGTTGACTATTCTGGTTATCCTGATTGTAGACCTGAGTTTTTCGAAGCTTATCAAAATTTAATTAACACTAGCTCTAAATATGTTCTTGAAGGCAATAAACTGGAAATAATGACTCCTTTATTATATTTATCTAAAGCAGAAACTATTAAACTAGGAATAGATTTAGGTGTTAATTATAGAAACACTGTTAGTTGTTATGATGCGAATTCTAATGGTGAAGCTTGCGGTAAATGCGATAGTTGTACTTTGAGAAAACAGGGTTTTAAAGATGCTAATGTAGAAGATCCAACTAATTATAGATAACAAATATGATAATGGTATAAATATGAGTCTAAATATAAACTTTATTGGAGCAGGAAGTCTAGGTAAAACAATAGGAAAACTATTAGTTGGATCAGGTAACTACAAGGTAAATAATATATTAAATACTAATATAACTAGCTCTAAAGCTGCATGTGAGTTTATTGGTCATGGCACCCCCATTGAAAGTATTAATGAACTAACCCATGCTGATATAACATTTATAACTACTCCAGATGAAAAAATTGCTTATATTCTTAATGAACTTGTAAAAGAAAATAAAATTAATAAAGAATCTTTAATTATTCAATGCAGCGGCATTATTTCTAGCGAAGAATTAAAATCATCTATTAAAGCACCATTAAAACTAGCAAGCATACATCCTATTAAAAGTTTTGCTGATCCAAAAATAGCTTTTGATACTTTCAAAGGCACGCATTGCGCATTTGAAGGTGATGAAGAAGCTTTCTTATTAATAAAAGATATGTTTGAGTCTATAGGTGGCATTGTATTTAAAATAGATTCACAAAAAAAAGCCTTGTATCATGCTGGATGTGCTATTTCTTCAAATTTTACTGTAACTATAACTGATATCGCAAGCAAATGCTTTCAAGACTCAGGAATTGAAAAAAAGCTTGCTCTGGAACTAGCCAATCAATTAGTTTTAGGTGCGGCTAAAAATATAAAAAAATTAAAGTCAACTAATAAGGCCCTAACAGGACCAATTAAAAGAGAAGAAACATCAACAATAGCTAAACATTTAAAATCTATTAATGACGACAAATTAATTAAGGTTTACAAAGCATTGGTTGAAAATACTTTATATCTAGCGAATAGTTCTCCTAAATTTAAAAAAGCTGTTTCAGATTTAATTAAATAGATGCATGAATAAAGGGACTTATAAATTCACTATAAATACTTTTTTCAGGATTATCATTTAATACACAATCACATAATGGTACTAAATGAGAATCAATATTGTCTATTGTAGTATTCTGCTTATTTGCATGCTTTACTTTCTCTGACTCTTTTAGTTTTATTTGAGCTTTATAAATATTATATAAGTAGTTTGAAGAGTTGGAAACAGAGTCTCCGATAGAGCTAGTTTTTAGAGTTAAATCTCCTATATGCTGAATATAGCATCTATCTTCATTTATATCAGAAAAAACATTATTACCTGATTCGGCTCTTTTTTGTAAAGGAGATAAATCCCACCCAGAATTTGAAACTAAAAACTCTATAAAATGAAACATAAAGCCTGGAATAAATTTAAAAATTTTTGTCAATATATCATAAATGATTCCGCTCATTGATGAATATGCATTATTCATGATAATTTTTAAATTTATAGATAGGTTATGCTCTAATATTCTTTTTACATCATATGCGACAGCTGCACCGTTACAATCACCCAATAATATAATGTCATTAGGATCTATTCCTTGTAAACTTAAATAATTCACCATTGCTAGCCCTGAATTAATAAGATCATTTGCTTCTCTTATAACTCCAGTGCTACCAGATATTCCAGGATAATTAAATGCATGTACTGCTGCGCTAGTTTCTTTTACCAATACAGTTATATCTTTAAAAAACTGCTGATAGCAAGTATTAACTCCTGTAAAATATACAATATGCTTACCATTATTATTAAGAAGAGGTGTGCAACTCATTGTTTCTAATTCACAGTATGAATCTTTACTGGTATTTTGATCATCAAAACTTTTATGAGCTAATTTTGATTTGATTTTTTTAATAGAAAAATTAAGATATTTAAACGCATCATAATATTTCGGTTTATCTGAATTAAGTTTTTCATTCCAGTCTGTTTGTACTTTAATAAAGTTTTCAAAACTATTTTCAACTAATTTGCCAGATGAATCTCTATTATAGTTATTTTTTTCATACCAATCAGGGAAAGATTTTGGATAAAGGCATAATAACAAAAGACTTTGAGCATAATACTTAAAAAGGGATTGATTCGATGTTAATTTTAAATATGAATTTAAATAAGTAGACTCAATTGACAAAACAACCTCCTAACTCAGAATAAATTTTCTTAATTGCTCTAAAGCTAAAATTCCTTCTTCTGTTTGTAAATCTCTAAATGAATAAAAATGTGTATTACCGCTGTCTTCTGATAAACTTTTCTTAGGAACTAAGAATCTATTATTATAAATTTGTGTAATTAACTCATTTTGAGAGCACAATTCATTATAATGAAGAGTATGCTCTATATTAATTGATAAGTTATTATCGCCTTGGTAAAAGTGTACTTGAGTTTCAGTTGTTTGAAAGTCTTCAGATATAACTACCCAACCAGCATTTTGTAATAAGAAATCTATAAAACTTGATAAAAACTCTAATACTGAACTAGGCAAAAATTTAATAATATTATCGATTGTATCGACTGTTATATGACTTAAAGATTTTGGTGCATCAAACATTAAAAGCTTAAGTTCAACACCATGTTCCTTTGCAAAAAAATTTTTAACTGCTAGTGCTACATTACTACCTACACAATGCCCCTGCAATACAATATTACCAGGATCTTTTCCTTGTGTTAATAAACTATTAACAACTGCAATACCAGAATTTACCAGATCATTAAACTCGTATATTTCTCCTGTACTTCCTGCTATTCCTGGATAATTAAAAGAATGAACATTAATATTTAAATTTTTTGCAGTTAAAGCAAGACCTCTCATATAAGGTTGCCAATGGGCCTTCCCTGCTCCATGAAAACAAATCATGTGTTTTTGAAAAGGCGAATTTATATCTGAGCTAGAAAAATTTATTGTTTCAATATTACATTCTTTTACATCTTTTTCTTCTGATTCATTAAATATACTATGAGCAAGTTTTGAATTTATAAAGTCTCGTTTAACATTCAACCCGTTAAAAGCATTATGATATATTGCTCCAGGCTTTCTTTGAGCAACCATAAAATTTTCAAATGCATCTGTACTTTCATGTTCTTTGGGCTTTCCATAGCCTTTTTCAGAAAACCAATCATAATGCCTAGCTCCTCCAAAAATAAAAGGATACAAGAAATACTGGGTCATTATCTTAATTGGCGAATATCCATTAGATGCCATATACGACTTTAAATACTGCTCTTTCATAAATATTAATTCTGTTTCATTAATCTCTTAACATGTGTATCAACTTCACTTAGCTCACTTTTCATGCTGTAGAACTTGCCTTCTAAAGAGTCTTTTACAAGATAGTTAATTACTGGAATTTGAGCAATTATACTTAATATAATGCTTGCTATTTCATTAATAATATCTTGATTTTTTTCACTTATATCATATTTTATTGAATCATATACATGTGTTGAAGTATCTAATATGTCTTGATAACAATTTGTGACAATTTTTGCATTTCCATCACTTAACGGATTGTTTTCAAGCAAATCTATTTTTTCACCTATAGAATCAATCAGATCTTGAATTCTATTTTTGCAAGACTCATTTAATATTTCATGAGGTTTTATTTCTGCATATTTATTTTTGATATTAGATAGATTATTTATAATTGACGCAACCAAAGCCATCTTTTTAATCTTACCACCAAACTGAGGTAATGCTGTATTTAAGTTTGGTTTAGTTCTTATAGTATCGATTGCACTCTTAAACTTTCCTTCTATTATTAAAGGAGTTAATGTGTTAGTAATTACATTAGAACTGTGTCTCATATTAAAATAAGAATATTGATTTGCACAAGATACATTTGAAGCTTCTAGTTCTTCATTAATAAGATTTTGCTGTAAGAATTTAGCATTACCTTCTTCCCATACAACAAGCTCAGATAATCTTTCTTTCTGATCTTGCTCAGAATAGTAATTTTTCAGATCTTCTTCACCCTTGAAAAGAAAAGTGTTTGTAAGTTTCACTAAATAATCTACAACTGTATAAACCATAACTTTACCACGAGCAACCAACCTTGCTTCCATAGAAGATAATCCGCCTGGTCTAATACATAATAAATCCGCTGTAGAATATAACTGAGCTATAGTTTTAGGCCCCTGCTTTGTTAAAGGTATTACTTTAAAATTTTCATTATTGTATTTATAAGCTAATTTCATTGCTTGCTGATACAAACAATTTGTATCACTTTCGTTATTTGGACCACAAAATAAAAAAACATATTTTGGCTTTGGTTTATCTGATTTATTAAATAACTCGAATTCAGAACTAACTAAACTAAGACTACCATCAATATCAGCCTGACTACCAAGCATAATAGATATAACTTCAGCATTTTTATCTTGAGTGTTTAAAGAAATATTGGCCGTTTTTGAATGCTCATCAAATTCAGAAAATAATCTATTATTATCAAGAAGCTTTTTTAAAGCATCATATTCTTCTTTACTGTCAAAGCTTACACCTAAATCATCACTTCTTGAAGCAGGTTCTTTACTATAATCAAAAAACTCTTTACGTACAGGACCTTCTGTTAATTTTATTCTTGATTCATAGTCTTCTTTATTTATATCAGCAACAATATTTGGAAATAATTCTTTAATTCTATCTAAGTATTTTTCATTTTTTTCTGCATCATCTAAATCACGAATATTATCATCTTCTCGCATTACAGGAGGCACGGTAACAAGCTGAAATTGAGCATCAGCTAGATTATCAGGGTTTATATATGAGAACTCTAGTTTCAAGTTTTTAGCATAATCTGAAGGTAAATCTGTTAAATGATGTACATACTTAACTTTTACTGATTTATTATTTGCTCTATTATATTCTGCAACAGCATCAACTATAGCAGCTAATGATACTGGAAACGTATTATGAATTTCTATTTCATCATAATCATCTATATGCTTTTCAATATAACTAATCACATTATTCTTGATAACGAAAGTCATGATATTATGAAAAATTTCTAGAAAACTTAATGACTTAAGAATAAATGTACAACCATGCTTTTGAGCAAAATTCCAAATATCAACAACAATAGCTTCAATACCTAAAAAACCACTATACCAGCGTTCATTGGTCATGTTAATTACATGAACATCATCCCCTTGTTTTGTAAATTTTTCTTCAAGAACAGCTGCTGCTGCTTTATGGCCACTGCCTCCCTCTGAGGTTAATACAACCTTTAATGAACCTTTGCTACTTTCTGGCATTACATTAATCTCCGAAAATATAACTTTGAGAAATTATATTAAGTTATTAAGCTAAAGTCAATATTCGGCTTATTTACTTAACTAATATACTTTATTGCTTATATATGCTTTAAAGCATCATTGATAAATTTTGTCTACCTATTGATACATAAGCTTAAATATTATCTTTAAATATGTCTTTTTCTTAACCGATATATTATTTATTAATTTTTAAAAGTATTTCTTTTAATGTTTAGAATCATACTATTAATTTTATCTATAACAATATTCTTAAAAAGCAGCATGGCGAACTATGTATCATTATACAAAAATACCCATGAAGCAATTAATTATTATAAATACAGCGCAGTACTACCAATAGTAACAGACAATACAAACAATAAATGGGTATATTTTACACTAGATATTCATAATAAAAAAACTGTAATAGATATTTTTGGTGGTATTATTGAAAATAAAGATAAATCTGTTTTTAATGCTGGCATTAGAGAGCTTAATGAAGAATCTTTAGATATTTTTAAAAATTTTATTTCAGATAAAAAAGCTTTTAAAAAGCTAGCTTCTATTGATTATAAAGCATTTAGAACTAAATTATTTATAGTTTCCCTTGAAGATAAAAAAAATAATATTAGAAATAGTTGTGATTATTTCTCTAAACAATATTATATAAGACGCTACAAACACCCTGATCATTATAAAAGGCTAAGCCTTGCTCAAACAGAAACCATTGGAATTAGAAGAGTTAAACTTGATGATTTAATTGATTATGTTGAAAATCCTAATAAATATCCAAATGGTCTAAATACTTATTACAGTAATTTAAAAAGCTGTAACTTACAATCAAAGGAAAAATTTAGGTTTGAAGCAGGAATACTTTTATCTTTTGCGTCACTTAGAAATGCTTTATTGAACTATAAAAACAGTAACATAAAAAATATTAATGAACTGAAATAATAATTTCAATAAAAGTATTAAATCTTAAATGCCGTTTAAGTATTTAGATAATTAAAACAAGGAAGAATTTTAATAATATCAGAAAGGACATTTGTTTATAATTTATTTTAATTTTGGGGTTTAAAATAATGCAGTTTATAAAAAAACTAATAATACCTATCGTAATAGCAAGTCTTAATGCTGGTTGTGGTTATAATATTTATGAAAGTGATAACGTTGCGGAAAGAAGTGCTATATCTAGTAATTCATCAGATCCATTTTGGGGAAAAGAACTTTGTAATACAGCAGAATACAAGTGTATAAGAGTTTACAGAGGAGATACTTGGGCTAAACTATTTCCAAATGAAGATCAAAGAAAACTTATAATGACTTTAAATAGAACAAATATGGCTTTAAAATATAGAAGCTGGATAATTGTTCCTAGAGATGTTACCGCTACAAAAAGATCATTATCACCTTTTCCTGAAAAAATAAGTGCATCTAATAAGAAAAAAATTGTTATAAGTGTACCTAAACAAGCTTATGCTGCATATGACACAAATGGTGATTTAATACGTTGGGGAGCAGTTAATACTGGTCGGGAAGATGGCGAACATCATACTCCTAGGGGAAGATTTAGTATATACCGTAAACAAGGTGCTGAATGTAAATCATCGAAATATCCAATTCCAACAGGTGGCTCACCAATGCCATATTGCATGCATTTCTACAAAGGTTATGCATTACATGAGTATCAAATGCCTGGTTTTGCTATTAGTCATGGTTGCGTAAGATTAAAAATGTCAGATGCAAAGTGGTTATATAGCTTTTCACCTGTAGGAACCGAAGTTATTATAAAATAATGAGGATGTATAGGCTCTACAATTAATTATTGCCAAAGTTCAATAAAGTTATTATGATAAAAAATTATGTTGTAACTTATTATTGAACTTTAACGCTATGAAGAGCCTATTTTCTAACCAATTCAATGTAATCTATGATCTAGATAAACATAAACTTTTTTGGGCTATTGATAAAAACAATATAGATTTACTTAACGAAATGATAATACAAGAGGAAAATAACGTTGAATTCTTAACAACAAAGAATGTAAGAGGACTTACTGCTTTACATTATGCAGTAACTTTTTGTAAATTTGAGACATTAGATTTTTTATTGTCTAAAGCGGGTCACTCTTTAATTAATATTACTGATAACAGAAGAAATACTTTACTCCACACAGCAATAAATATTAATAATCCTCGAAAGGTTCAAGCACTGATTGATTATAAACCTAATTTGAAACTAAAAAATCATGAAGAATTAACTCCTATTGGTCTTGCAAAGAAAATAGAAAATTTAGATAGAAGAATTCGATGCTCACTAAGTGTATATATTAAAGAATTTAAAAAAACATTACGATCAAATTCATTATAAATAATTTATTTTTCACCTAACCTTTTATCAATAACAATAACATCATCAACCTCAGGGCTTGTAGATATTAATGCGATTTTAAATCCAGTAAAAGTTTCTATAGCTTTAATAAAGTCCTTAGCTTCTTTAGGAAGTTTTTTATAATCTTTAATGCCTTTAGTGCTTGTTTGCCAGCCTTTAAGAGCTTGATATTTAGGTTTATAATTTTCTAATGATGCAGTATCTAACCATTTATTTTCTAAATCGCATTTAAGCTTTTCATTTGCATCATGATAATCAATACATATTTTTATTTCTTTGAAACTATCTAGATCATTTAGTTTTGTTAAGCAAATACCATCAGCTCCGTTAATCATACATGCCCTTTTTAACTGAACAGCATCTAACCAACCATATCGTACTTCTCGGCCAAAATACTCAGCTAGGCTAGTATTAATTTTTGAAAGATGATTTAGTTCAACAGAATCGTCTTTTTCACTAAATTCACTTATAAATGGGCCTGATCCGAGTCTTGTTGCATAGGCTTTTATAATGTTTAAAGAATAATCTAATTTATTAACAGGAAAACCCGAGCCAGTTCCTATAGCTCCTACAGTTGTATTTGATGATGTAACATAAGGATATGAACCATGATCAATATCAAGACCAGCACCTTGAGCACCTTCAAATAATATTTTTTTTCCTAAAGAATGAGCATCATTTAGTTCTTTTGTAACGTCACATAATAACGGCGCTATCCTTTCCGATTTTTTCAAAGTGCTATCAAAAATTTCAGAAAAACTAAAAGTTTCAAGTTTATAATAATTTTTTAAAATAAAATTTACATAATCCAAATGGAAATCTAATTTTTCAGCTAATACCTTTGGTGACTTTATATCTTCTAAACGAATTCCTGACCTTAGAATTTTATCATAATATACAGGACCTATTCCTTTATTAGTTGTGCCTATAGCAGAAGAGCCTAAAGCAGTTTCTCGAGCTTTATCTAGAGCAACATGATAAGGCAATATTATATGACTACCAAAACTTAATTTTAATTTGTTATATACATCTATATCATGTCTGGAAATAAGATCAATTTCTTGATTTAAAACATCTAAGTTTACAGCAACACCATTTGCTATATAACAAGTTGTGTTAGGACTCAAAATCCCAGCTGGTAATAAATTTAACTCAATCTTTGTATCATGATGTTTTAATAAAAAACCGGCGTTATTACCACCTTGAAAGCGCACTACAATATCATAGGTTTTGGAAAAATAATTTATTACTCTTCCTTTACCTTCATCTCCCCACTGACTACCTAGAATAGCTAAACTTTTAACCATTTATTTCTTCTTTAATTTAATCCATTAAAAAATCAGCGCTATAAGAATAATCTATATATAATAAAACAGATAAAAAGATTATTCCTAGTAAAACACTTAATAACCCCGTATTTCTTATAAATTTATCATCTTTTGCTGCGATAGAAGTAATATATTCACGCCACTTGGATGGGCTCAAAAAAGGAAACAACCCTTCTAATATTAGAAAGATTGCTATTGCCTGTAAAAATGTAAATAAATCCATAATGTCGATATTAATTTTAATTTTTCTTAGAATTATTATTAATGCTATTTATAGCTAACTTTGATTGCTGATTAAAATATTTGAAAAAATCAGAATCAGGACTTAATAGCAATAAATTCTCATTACTATTAAACACTTTATTATATGACTGCATACTTTTAAAGAATTGATAAAATTCTGGATCTTGCTTATAAGAATCAGCATAAATTTGGGCAGCTTGTGCATCGGCTTTACCTTTAATTATTTTAGCATTACTTTTAGCGCCAGATACTATTTCTATAACTTTCCTATCTGTCTTTGATCTTATCTCCATTGAAAGTTTTCTACCTTTTGCTCTATGCTCATTTGCAACAGCTTCCCTTTTGGTTCTCATTCTAGAATATACAGATTCTTGTACTTCTTTAGGTAAGTCAATTTTCTTAATTCTCATGTCAACAACATCAATACCTAAAGTAGATGCCTTAGATTGAAGTGACTTTAAAACATTAAGCATAACTTGTTCTCTATCTTGTGAAATTACTTGCTCAATAGTTTTTTGTCCAAACTCACTTTTTAGGGCATCTGAAACTCTTGGTTTTAAAAGCTCTTCGGTCTTGTAGTTATAATTACTAGTTGTTAAATAATATTTTTTAAAATCACTAATTTTCCATTTTACAAAGTAATCCACGAACACAAACTTTTGTTCCTTTGTTGGAACTTTCTGAGGCTCTGCTGTCAGCGTCCTTAACCTTGTATCAAATAAAACGACCTGAGTAATACCAGGTACTTTAAAGTGAAGCCCTGGAGCATATAACTCAGCTTTGTCATCACTGGAAGTATTAATTTTTCCTAGGGTTTTAACAAATGCAACATATCTTTGATCTACAATAAAAAATGTAGACAAAAAAATTACTAATAAAATTACTATTAAGATACTAATTTTTGTGAAAATTTTATTCGTCATTTCTATATTACCCTGCGTTATTCCATCCAGAATTATTTACTCTTGAATTACTTGATCCCCATCTACTGTTATTAGATCTAGTTGAGCCTCTTTGTGAACTTCTATCATAATTGCTATAATTTTCGTTATCACTTTTACCTAAATTATTCCTTGATAATTTATTCTTTTCATTTTCATTATCTAATAAATCCATTTGTTGATTACTAGTACTAACAAAATCTTTTAAAATTTTATTATTATTTATTATTTGATTAGAAAGCTTATCCCAAGGAATATAAAGCATATTATTTGAAGCTTTACTATCAATAAATATCTTAGGTGTTTTATCCATAATTTCTTGCATTGTTGATAAATACATTCTACTTCTAGTAACATCTGGTGATTTTTTATATTCAGGAAGTAATGCATTGAATTTAGATACTTCGCCTTGAGCCTCAAAAATTACTTGCTTTGCATATGCCTCTGCTTCCTGAACATAGGCAATAGCTTCACCCTCCGCTCTTGGAAGAACTTTTAGGCTATAAGCTTGAGCCTGATTTTGGTATTTTACTTCATCCTCCTGAGCTTGAATTGCATCATTAAAAGCTGCTTTAACTTGAGTTGGAGGCTGAACAGATACAATTTCAACACCTTTGATATCCAAACCTGTTTTATAGCTCGTTAAAATTGAATTTAAATATTCGTAAATTTTATCACCTAATTGCCCTCCAGCACTATTAGTAGTTAAGACTTCATCTAAAGTTGAATCTGCTATAACATGTCTTATTGCACTTCTCGTTGCTTCACTTAAACTTTCTATCGGATCTTTAACGTTAAACAAGAAATCATGTAAATTACCTATTTTATATTGAACGACTAACGATAATAAAACTATATTCACATGTCTTGTAATTAGCTCATCTTCAAAGCTTTTTTGATTAACTGCGCTGGTATTAACAATTTCAGTTCTGTGTATAAAAGGAAAAACCCAATGCGGACCTGGTCCCTGAGTCTCTACATATTTACCAAATCTAAAAACTGCTGCTTCTTCACCTGGATTAACTTTATAAAACCCCATTATCCCAATCATAAAAAGTAATATAATGGCAATAAATCCAACGACAAATCCTAAACCAGGATGTTTTGAGCCTCCGCTCCAATTAATATTTCCTGGGCCCCCTGGCTTTTTATTTCCGAAAATACTGTTTAGTTGTTTCTGCAGTTTTTTAAAAACTTCATCTAAATTTGGTGGGCCTTGCTCATTTTTATTTTTGTCATCGTTTTGATCCCAATTAAATAATCTAGAGAAAGGTTTCATTATAATATTAGTAATATTCATAATTAGTTAACAATGTTTCCTATTTTATATAATTTTAATTACTTTTAACAAATTTTTGCCAGGTATCATTATTAAAAATTTTTTGTAACTTATGTAAAGAAATTTTTATTTCCAACTCCCAATAAGTATTATCTATACACTGACTATTTACAACTGCATTTTCTTGATATAATTCAGCTCTCTCTTTTGCTAAGTCAAAAGGCAGCTTTAAAACTAAGTGAATCACTCCATAATTAAGCCTATTTGAAATGGCTTCTTTTATTAAATCCATTCCTTGTCCAGAATACGCTGACACCCAAACTTTTTGTATTTCGCCAGATTTATCTATCTCTACATGTGGGTTTATTGATATTCCAATCTTATCTATTTTATTATAAACCTCAACCATAGGAATACTCAATGCTTTAATCTCTTTTAATACATCATTTACGTGATGCATTTTCTGCAGATAATTTTTATCACTTAAATCGATTACATGTAATAACAAGTCAGAAAGGATAGTTTCTTCTAATGTAGCTCTAAATGCTGAAATTAATTTATGGGGTAAATTACTTATAAATCCGACCGTATCTATTAAAATAACTTTACCAATACCTGGAACACTTAGTTTTCTGATTTTAGGATCTAACGTTGCAAACAATTTATCTGCTGCATATGCATCACTATTTTTTAATAATGTATTAAATAGAGTAGACTTTCCTGCATTGGTATATCCGATTATTGAAACAGTGTAAATTTCTGATTTTTTTCTAGCAAGACGACTTAAGTTCCTTTTTGTGCGTACTTTATCTAGCCTGCTTTTTATATGCGTAATTCTTGCAGATAATAATCTTCTATCTGTTTCTAGCTGTGTTTCACCAGGTCCTCGTAACCCTATGCCACCTTTTTGCCTTTCAAGATGCGTCCAACCTCTAACCAATCTTGTTGATAAATGCTCAAGCTGTGCTAACTCTACTTGTAACTTTCCTTCAAAAGTTTGGGCGCGTTTAGCAAAAATATCTAATATTAACCCTACTCTGCCAACAACCCGGCATTTGCAGACTCTTTCAATATTTCGTTCTTGGGCGGGAGATAACTCATGATTAAATATAACAAGATTTGCTTCATTTAATTCAACGGCTTCTTTGATTTCATCAAGCTTCCCACTACCTACAAAATATTTTGGATCGGGAGCATATCTTTTACCTGTGGTATAATATTTTATTTCCGCATCAGTTGACTTTACTAGCTCAACAAATTCATGGTCACTTTCTTCAAAGTCCACATCACCAAAATTAACATGTACGAGGACACACTTTTCGCCCCCTGTTGGACGTTCAAACACATAAACCTCTTAAATTACTACTTGAATTTTTTATTCAGAATCTGAAATAGAACTATCTTGCATTTTTACATTTCTAGCTGGCACAATTGTTGAAATAGCATGCTTGTATACCATTTGATTAACTGTATTTTTCAGAATTATTACGAATTGATCAAAAGAGTCAACTTGTCCTTGTAGCTTTATACCATTTACTAAATATATAGAAACTGAAACTTTTTCTTTTCTTAAGGCATTTAAAAATGGATCTTGTAAAGCTTGACCTTTGCTCGACATTTCTTTCTCTCCTAATTTATTATTATTATATAGTCAATAACCTAAGTCTTTCCTAACAGGTACTATAAAGTAGTATACACGCTAATTTTAATTTTCACAAAATTATTAATATATGAAATTAAAATTATTAATTTGTGTTTTTCTTACATTTTATATATCTTTAAGGCTTTTTGCAGTATATCTGAATCATAGCTGTTAAGCCAATTAAACTTAACTTGTTTTTCTAACTTTCTAAGCCAAGTAAATTGTCTTTTAGCAAGTTGCCTAGTTGCAGCTACTGCTTGCTCTTTCATTTCATCAAAGCTCATTTCACTGTTAAGAAACTGCCATAACTGTTTATAGCCAACGCTTCTAATTGAACTATTATTTAAACTCAAGTCTTGTCCTTTACATAGATTTTCAACTTCTTTTATAAACCCAAGATCTAGCATTTCATCAAATCTTACAGCTATATTTTCGTGTACTTTTGCTCTTGAATCTGGCGCGATTACTATATTAACTACTTCATAATCTTTTAAAATGCTATTATTATTTACTATAAAACTTGATATGGGCTTACCTGAAATATAATAAACTTCCAATGCCCGTAAAATTCTCTGAGTATCATTTATATTAATTTTTTCAGCAGAAATTGGATCTATTTGTTTTAATTCGTTATATAAATTTTCTAAACTTGAATTTTTTAATTTATTTTCTAAATTTTCACGTATTTCTGGATCACTTACTGGCATATCCCCTATACCATTATATAGTGCATTAAAATACATCATGGTACCGCCTACTAATAACGGGATATTTCCATTAGCATGAATCTCTTTTATATTAGCTTCTACATCGTTTATAAAGTCACCAACAGAATATGAATCTGCTGGGTCTAAAAAATCTACTAATCTATGTGGTGTTTTACTTAAGGTAATTTCATCTGGTTTTCCAGTACCAATGTCTAACCCTTTATAGATCATTGCTGAATCAACGCTGATAATTTCTATATTAGCAACACTTGCTAGTTTAATAGCAAGCGATGTTTTTCCAGAAGCTGTAGGACCTAATAGACATAATACTTTCATTAAAAACCCAATATTAAATAATAAAATTAATAATTATAATCTTTTTTAGAGTCTAGATCAGTATTTTTCCAGGTTGTTTTAAATCTGAATTAAAGTCTTCTTCTGGTAAGGATTTGTTTTCTTCAAACGTTTTAAAACCTAAGCACGCAATCATTATAAAAGGTATTAAGTTTTTTGAATTAATATCAGGATTATTTATTGTGTTAGCAAGTACGGTTAAATACTGTGGGGCATATAACTTTAATTCATTATAAATATTACTATGATTAATTTTTCTAAAAAACTCAGTTACTTTATTTTTATCTTTAATTAAAGATAAAGCATCTTTAAAAATACTAACTTTTTCTGCAATACCTATTTTTTCACCAACTAAATCTAAAGATGTTCTAGTATGATTATTATTTTTACTTCCTTCTGCAGATAATAAAGAGATTAATAATTCTTCATCTTTAATATATAATGCAGTATTAATTTGATTAATAAATAAACTACAATTGTTTAAAGCTAGCCAGTATGGAATGCTATAACTTGAAGAACTACTGGGCTGAATAAATTGATAAATTCTTTCTTTTGTACTGCCATAAGATTGTAATAATGATGCATATAATTCTTTATCTTTCATTGAAATATCTTTTAAAGAACTTCTTCCGTCTGAATGACGAACATCAATTAACAGCATTAAAATATCTTGTTTATCTTTTAAAGTATTTATACCTAATTTTACTAGTTTTATATAAGTATCATAATAAGAAGAATAAATATAAAACAGGGCTCGTTCTCCACCTTCATTCTTAATATTTAGTAATGCTTGTAAAAATTTTGAGTTATTTTTAACATCTAACAAAGATGTCTCTATTAATGAAATATATTTATCAAATTCATTATCAATAAGATAAAACATATATTTTTGCCCGACTGTTTGATCTAATATAGATATTTTATTTTTTATTTCGTTGATTATCTTATCCTGAACAGGCTCTTCTAACTTGGATAGTATATTAAATGAATTCTCTGAGTCTAAGTTTTCAAATAAAGAATCAAATAAAACTAGAATATTATCAAATCCTTTAGATAAAACATCATTCAATGCTTTAATACCAGCAAAACCAGCATTTTTAACATACATATTAATTAATTCTTTATTTTTAGAAATTACTAACCTACTCAAAAAAGTAATATATATTTTTGTGTATTTTTCCGGATAAACTTTTTCTAAAGAGTAAATAAACTTATTATTTGAACCATCATTAGAATTAATTAAGATACGCATTAAATCAACTGTATAATTTGCAATAAAATACTTTTCTATTTCATTATCAAGTTGAGGGTTATTTAATAAGTCATTTTGATTTTGTGGTTTTTTTGTGAAAAAATCTAATAAATTCACAAAAAATTCTTTATTATTTTCTAAAATAAGATCTACTACCTTTTTTCTGTTATTGTTACTAGCATTTAACAGATCAAACAATAAAATATCTTCTACATCATTTTCCACTAAAATTTGTTTGATAAAGGTAATAAAATTATCTAGGTTTTTATTTGCTATTTCATAAACTGGATTTGATATTTTAAGACCATTTAAATTTAATAATAAATACAAAAAGTCCGCATTATCATCGATATCTTTTATAGCATCTTTTAATATCTGTAATAAAGTTTCATGATTTTCATTTAGCCATTTGATAATGCAATTATCTAAATTCATTATATATTTTTGACCGTTGGAGCTGTCAAAAATCTTATTAAGATTTATTTTTTTTTCTTCATGATTAACTATAAAATTATATGGGTTTATGTGATAAACATCATTACCTTCGCCATCAATAATATCACTTGGAATAATACCTTTTAGCTCATTAGCTTTAATTCTATAACTTTTATCAATATCTTGTCTTTCTGTATTCCAATCAAAAAGATCATTAGAAATAACTTCTTTGCCTTTTTTTTCATTACTTAGGTGAATAGACCCATCTATATCAACACTAAATTCCGGTTCTTTATGAATATTTGAAATTTCTAAAACTATGAATTTTTTTATTTCTGTATGGTTTTGAGTTATTTTATAATGATTGAGAAGTGCTATTTTAAAGTTGCTGTTATATTTGAAAGTATCTTTAAAAAAATTAATAAGCTCAAATTCTTCTAGTTTTAGAAAATTTATATTATCAAATTTTAAAAATGAAAGGCTGTCTTTAATACGTTCATTGTTTTCTATAAGAAAATTGACTTCATTTAATAGGTTATCTGATAAATGAGACTCTAAAAAATGTAAATATTGAGAACCATCTAAATATTTTAAAATGTTTGAAATCTTTTCAGATAAGTTAATATGCTGATTTTTATTGATATTTTGTAAAGTACTTTTAAACTTTAGTAAAAATTGAATTAATTTACTGCTCACTTCAAAACCTCACTGCAACTTAATATATTTGACTATTATATTAATAATGGCCACAAGTTTTCAGATGATACACTATATAACCAACAAAGTAAATAAAAGTGAGGTAATTAGCAAACTTTATTTTGATTTTATTAACAGCTTTTAATTAGGGTCTAAAAGCCAAAAACAGACCCTAACCTAATTGATTTTATTAAATTATTTATCAACTTCTGTTTTAATTGCTAAAACATCACATGGAGCTACATCTAAAAGACTATTTGCATTTGAGCCCAAAATAAAAGCTAACCCATGCTTTGAATGACTTCCAACAATAATTAGATCACATTTAATAGATTTTGCATAATTTAAAGCTTCCTCTTTTATTGAACCAAGCTCAACTTTACAATGTTTTTCAAAATCCACTCCAATATTCTTTGCCAGCTCTTTCATACCCTTTTTAGCTTCTTGGTAAATGGTAGACTCTACATCAAAAACCATTGGACTTGCATAAATTGCAGGTAAATTCTCAACTACATGGATCATGTATAGCTCTGCATTATGAAAATCTGCTATTTGCTTAGCTCTTACTGCAACGCATTCAGTTTCTGGTAATAAATCAGTTGCAAATAATACTTTATCGTACATAACAATTCCTTTTAGGTCAGTTATTAATTTTATTTATTATCGATTAATTTTAAGAATTCCTCTTCATTATAAATCTTAATTCCTAAGTTTTCAGCTTTTTTTAATTTGGAACCGGCTTTTTCTCCAGCAATTAAACCAGATGTGTTTTTTGAAACTGAATCAACAACCTTCGCACCTAGCGATCTAAGTTTAGTTTTAGCATCATCTCTACCCATGCTAGATAACGTTCCAGTTATAACAAAAGTAAATTCTGATAAAGGTAATCCTTGCTTACTTTCAGCTGTAAATACTTCTATATCATCCCATATTACGCCATATTGCACTAATTTTTTTATTACATCAATATTATGGTGCTCTTTAAAAAAGTTAATAATATTTTTCGATACAACTTCACCAAAATCTGGAATTGCTACTAAATCTTCATAAGTAGCTTTCATTATTTTTTCTAATGAACCAAAAGTTTCTGCTAAGATAATTGCTTTACTTTCTCCAACTTCTCTAATTCCTAATGAGAATAAAAATCTCTGCAAAGTTGTCTTTTTACTAGCTTCAATAGCAGATAATAAATTATTAACTAATTTATCACCTATTCTTGGTAAATTTATTAAATCTTCATATTTTAATTTATAAATATCAGATACTGTTTTGATTATGTTCTTTTCAACTAGAAGCTCTACAATTTTGTCTCCAAGACCATCGATATCCATTGCCTTTCTAGAAACAAAATGCTTAATAGCTTCTTTTAACTGCGCCTGACAAAATAAACCTCCAGAACATCTTAAAGCAACTTGTTCTGGAACTTTAAAAACTAATGACCCACATACCGGACATTTTTTAGGTATTTTTATTTCCTCATATGATTTATCTTTTTCTAGAATAGCTTTTACTACCTCAGGTATAACATCACCTGCTCTTCTGATAATAACTTTACAACCTTTTTTAATATTTTTTCGAGCTATTTCCTCAATATTATGCAAAGTTGCATTACTAACAGTTGCTCCACCTACAAATACTGGTTTTAATCTTGCAACTGGAGTTAATATTCCTGTTCTTCCTACTTGAAATTCTACGCCTAATAAATCGGTTTCTTTTTCTTGCGCAGGAAACTTATATGCAATACTCCATCTTGGAGATCTTGATATATATCCTAGTTCTTCTTGTAATTTTAATGAATTTACCTTAAAAACTACGCCGTCTATATCATAATCAAGAGAATCTCTTTTGCTTAATATTTTATTATGATATTTTGAAAGATTATCAATGTTGCTTACTTTTGAAATAAGAGGGTTTACTTTAAAGCCCCAAGTTTTTAATTGGTTTAAAACATCAAAATGATTATCTGGCATATTAAAATTTGATACTACACCAACAGAATAACAAAAAATTGAAAGATTTCTTTTGGCTGTAATTCTGGAATCTAACTGTCTTAAACTTCCAGCTGCGGCATTTCTCGGATTAACGAATATTTTATCACCTGTATTTTCCGCTTTTTTATTTAATTCATTAAAATCTTTATGTGATATATAAACTTCACCTCTAACCTCAAGATATTCAGGAAAACTATTTCCATTTAGCCTTAATGGTATAGCTTTGATAGTTTTTATATTTTGTGTAACATTTTCACCTGTTTTACCATCACCTCTAGTTGCAGCAACGTCTAAATAACCATTTCTGTAAACAAGATTTACAGCTAAACCATCAATCTTTGGCTCACATACAAATTCTAGTGATGATTTATTAAGATTATTACTTTTAGATTCACCCAGTTTATTAAAAATTCTATCAATGAAATTCTGTAAATCCTCATCAGAAAAAGCATTCGATAAAGACAACATAGGAGATAAATGCTCAAAAGATTCAAATTTATCTAATGGCTTAACACCAACTCTTTGAGTTGGTGAGTCTTGAGTAATTAAATCTGGATGACTTTCTTCTAATTTTTGAAGCTGATGAAATAATTGATCATATTCATAATCAGAAACACTTGGATCATCTAATACATAATATTTATAGTTATGTTCATTAATGACTTTACGTAAATGGTTTATTTTTTTTTCAATACCTGACACACTACTATCCAACTATATATTAAAAATATTAAATCACGTTTTCTTCAGCATCATTAATATAACTTGCTAAAAGCTCACTCATTTCAGTTATATTTTCTGGAGATAAAGATTGTCTTTTACTATCTAACAATACACCGCCCAAATATTGAGTTAATTTTTTAGCAGCATCAAGCATTAAATGGTAAGTTTCTAATGGATTAATAACTTTAGCAGTTGAAAAGAATAATACAACACCTGGTATTTTAGAATCTGGCAATTTATTTAAGTCAAAATTACCCGGTTCCAGCATTGAGGCGACACTGAATAACTCTCTACCAACACCATTTTTATGTTCATGTCTATGGAAAATTTTCATATCACCATATCTACAACCTAATGATAATAAAACCCTTAATAAATCATTTCCTAAAAAAGATTCTCCTTCTTTAGCTTTAACATAAAAACAAATTATTCTTTCAGGATTATTAGACTTTTTAGGTGATTCAAATGCTTCAGCAAAAGTATTATCGGAATTTGTAGCATTTACAACTCTTGCTTTACTAACGTATTCATCTTTTATGGGTTTATTTTTATTTTTACCATTAATTCCAAAATTAGAATTTATATTATCATCAAATTTATTCTCTAATTCAGAAACCTTATGGGATTTTTTTATTGATCTAGTATTATCTTTTGAAAAATTAGTTTCTGAACTTAAATCAGAGTTAACTTTATTTTCATCAGAATTTCTAGCTTTTATTGCTTTTTTCTTTCGATAATCAAAAAATATTACTCCAAGTAATATAAAAACAAAAATTAATAGCAAAAGTTCAAAATTCATAAAAATACCCTTTATTCAAATAATTAAGCCTATTTATAATAATAACACTTATTTCTATTGTTGCGCCAATTCTGCAGCCTGTTCTACATCAACTGATACTAATCTGGAAACCCCGGGCTCATTCATTGTCACACCTATTAACCTTTCAGCTAATGCCATTGTAACTTTATTATGAGTAATAAAGATAAATTGTACATCTTTAGCCATCTCTTTTACTAAGCTACAAAACCTACCAACATTGGCGTCATCTAAAGGAGCATCAACTTCATCTAATAAGCAAAAAGGAGCTGGATTTAATCTAAAAATCGCAAAAACTAAAGCTATTGCAGTTAGTGTTTTTTCTCCACCTGATAATAAATTAATAGAGCTATTTTTCTTGCCAGGAGGTCTTGCCATAAT
>Ga0066641_10000105_pt1 | contig 33209 bp, 31 predicted proteins | sample CryGeyCG2114_065_FD_59509 | JGI IMG/M metagenome (GOLD analysis project Ga0066641, IMG submission 59509) | Groundwater microbial communities from aquifer - Crystal Geyser CG12_big_fil_rev_8/21/14_0.65 | ecosystem: Environmental > Aquatic > Deep subsurface > Groundwater | place: USA: Utah: Grand... | reverse complement strand
TCCGGCACCGATTATCGTGCTGTCCTTCATCTCGATCGTGCTTGATTCATTTGTTGTGAAGTGATAGCCATATGAAGGTGTGGCAGAATTATCGAATGAGCTTGCATTCAGCAGCAGAAAAGAGCCGTTCTCTTCCACTGAGACTTCAAGCGATCCACCATATGTGCTTGTGAGGCTCATGCTTGAACTGTTTATCGTCATGTTCCCATTGACAGTCAGATTGCTATGTATCTCTGTTGTGCTGGATAGCATTTTCCATGTGCCATTCAGGTCAAGTATCCCAGACGCTGACGATTGATTGTAAGTGACGTTCCTGAAGATAAGCATGCCAGTCCCATTGACAAAAAGAGTTGATGAATTGATCATTTTATTCTGGCAGAGCACTTGACCGTTTATGATCCAATCTGATTCTGGTGTGCACGGCTCATAATAGAATACAACCAGCTTCGGTCTCTTGGAACTCAGATAATATTCCTTTGATGCGAAACGATCGAAATCCGGGCTCATTGAATTATTGTATGTCCTGTTGATGAACACGCTTATGTTCTGCATGCTCTTATTCAGAGCGGCCCTGAACCAATCAGTTATATCGAATTCCTGGGTGTAATTTGTGTTGTCTTCGCCATCGGGTGTTGTTGTGTTTATCAAAGAATCAATCGACGGGCAATTCGTCTGGTTATAACAAGAAGTCTCAGACCAATCCTGGTCGCTGATATTGAAGACAGAGTAAGTCTGATTTGTATTGTTCGATGAATCATCAAAATGATACAAGACAAGATAAGCAGTCTGGATCGTCCTGTTCTTTCCGATGAATTCTGACATATTGAATCTCACATAGCTTCCGACAGGAGAATTGAAGGCTGATCCAGTGAACAGACTTGGTGATCCGCTGTTATCTATTGTATTGTTCATATAAGCGTATGTATCGCCAAGATTCTGCTTTCCTGCGCTTTGTAGAGTCACTGTCGGATCTATGAAAATTGGATACTTCCTTTCCGGATCAAGAAGCCAGGCTTTATCTGGAATGAGAGAGAGTATGGTGGCTCCATCGTGATCATTGATAACATATTCGACCGCATGGCTGACAGCACCAGCTGAATCGACCATGAATGGCTTTTCGATGGACCACACTGGTTCATCATCAAAGAAGATTATCTTACCATTGATATATCTGAGTTCAACGTTCTTTGATGATATCATGAAATCCAGCCTTTGATCGGCTGCATCAAGATCATTTAGGACAATTGTCTCTTTTACACCTTGGCTCGACATAGAATAGCTTACATCTATGCCATCGATAGCATCTTTATATATCACTGAATCACTGTATTGTTCAGGTGCACCCTTCGCACCGAGCAGTTTGAACGAGACACTTCTTCTGCCGTCATCAAGCATCAGCATCACTTCATCGATACCAAAACTCAGCTGTTCAGAAAAGAAAAAAGTAGCTTTTGATGTATCTTCTTTTTGGATAGTAAAAGATGTTTGTTCTGGGTATGACACATCAAAAGCCCCTCCTAATAAAATATGATTCGGTTTTGACAAGAAAGATCTGCCCTGGATAGCCAGGCATGATAAGGATATTGATAGGATTAGAAAGACCAAAAGTACCTCTTTTAAAAAAATGGTTCTTTTACTACCCAAAACTACCCCTCTTTTTAGATTATCTCTAGAATTAATCCTATTTAAATATTCCGTTTATTATATAATAATATAAATTATAGATTAAATGGACTAAAAAACAGAAATAGTGCCTCAGAAAGATCAGATATCATCAAATCCGCGGAAAACAACCATATCACAGGTCACCCTGCGTTGCTTAAAGACATGTGTCTTTTAGCGATTGGATCCAAGATCAGCCGGGGATAACCTCATCACAGGCACAGGTTATGACAGATAGAGCCGTTTTAAATACTTTACGAAGGAAACATTTAAATAATATCAAAATCTAATGATAATCGGTATTTCGAGAGGGATTGAAAAGCGATTTATTTCAATGTTAATTAGATATCTGAATGGTGTACAACATGAGCGATGTATTCAATGATTTGGATGTACTTGAACAGAAATGCCCAAAATGTGGCATTATACTAGATTTCGGTAGCAACACTGAATATGACGAAAAGCATGATACCCATATCTGTCTGAACTGCAAGACACTTCTATGATTTTCTTCGTGTTTTCTTGGTCTTTTTGCTTTTTGGCAGACTTTTGCCATCTGGCTTCAGAAGCTTCGCAAGTTTTTTCTCCTTTATCAAAATATCAGCATTCTCTTTGTCAAGCTCTTTTTGGGTTGGCACATGATGCTCTTCTTCTTTTTTAGCCAATCTCATTATTTTTCGTATAAACCAGCTCATGGTGTTATCAATGATGTAGAGTCCCATTTAAATACGTAATGTTTTTATAGGGGTCGTATCTCCTGAAAAGCACAATGACACATAATCACATATTGATCACAAATTTCAATAGTAATCCTAATGTCGGATTATATGTATTTGCTACAGATGAATATTGCCTTGTTGGAAGAGATGTACCTATAAAAACCATCAAAGAGATCGAAAAAGTGCTTTCTGTCCCAGTACACATAGTATCGATCTGCGGGACTTCGCTTTTAGGTGTATTCTGCGCTGGCAACAAAAAATGTCTGCTTATACCATCTATCGCTTTTGAATCAGAGATGACGAAGCTGGATGAATTAGGCATCAGATACAGCATGATCGATACAAAATTGACTGCTCTTGGAAACAATATCTTATGCAATGACAAAGGTGCGATCGTCAGCCATGATTTTGAAGAATCGACCGTCAAACAGATATCCCTAGCACTTGGCGTCCCTGTTGTGAAATCCAAGATCTCTGGACTTGATATAATCGGATCACTGGCGACACTTAACAGCAATGGTAAATGTCTTATCCACCATGATATTGAATCTTTTGAAAAAAAACTTGTCGAGAAAAATCTCGGTGTGATCTGCATTGAAGGCACAGTGAACATGGGAAGTCCATATATCAGTTCTGGTGTGGTCACAAACAAGAATGGATTCATCATCGGATCTCTTAGCGGAGGCCCTGAGATAGATAACGCAGATAAAGCTTTTGGCTTTATGGATTAGCATACTTTTTTCTTGGAAACATTTATATCATTCTGCTTCTGTGTTTTTATTGCACGCTGAAGTTTTGATGCGTCAAGGAGCCTTGAAAAACCGATTGGCAAGAATCAAGAGATGTATCTTGCTATCTCCAAAGATATCTCAGGACTCATTAGGGGGGTAATGTCAGATGAATATGTCACATGCGCCGAACCTTAAATTGATAAGCGGGACCAGACATCCAGAACTTGCGAAAGAAGTGGCGAATGCGCTTGGTGTGAAACTCACAGAGACAAGCATATCCAAATTTGCCGATGGCGAGATACATACAAAGATAGAAGAGAGCATCAGGGGAGACGATGTGTTTGTGATCCAACCGACATCGTGTGATGTGAATGAAGCATTGATGGAACTGTTGATCATGATCGATGCATTGAAGCGGGCATCGGCAGGAAGGATCACGGCCGTCATCCCGTATTATGGATATGCACGGCAAGACAGGAAGGCTACATCAAGAGAACCTATCAGCGCGAAGCTTGTCGCGAATCTCCTTGAGAAATCCGGAGCGGACAGAGTCCTTGTCATCGATCTACATGCTGCGCAGGTACAAGGATTCTTTGATATTCCAGTCGATAATCTCGATGCGCTGCCAATATTAGTCAGACATATGATGGATAAAAGTCTCACAGATGTCACGATCGTCTCACCAGATGTCGGCGGAGTGAAACGTGCGAGGGCGATGGCTAAATTATTATGCGCTCCGATCGCGATAATCGACAAGAGACGTACCCATGCGAACTGTGCTGAAGTCATGAATGTCATTGGTGAAGTGGCTGGAAAGGATTGCATACTGATCGACGATATGATCGACACCGCAGGAACAATCACAGAAGCGGCGAAGGCTCTGAAAGAAGGTGGTGCAGGCAGGATCTTCGCCTGTGCTGTACATTCGGTATTATCTGGACCTGGCCTGGAAAGATTGACCAGTTCTGTCATCGAAGAAGTCGTGTTCACAAACACGATCCCTATCGCAAAAAACAAGATGGCAAAGAATATGACTGTGCTTTCTGTCGCTCCATTGCTTGCGAAAGCGATCCGATGCATACATGTCCATGTCTCGATAAGCACATTGTTTGATGAAATCTTGAATGACAATTGCACACGAGGCTGAAAGAATGTTTGGATCCAGTTTTGATCTCACAACAGCATCGATATTCCTGTTCAGCGCATATTTGGGGTGGAACATCGGCGCTAATGATGCGGCGAACTGCGTCGGTCCGGCAGTCGGTGCTGGGCTTATCTCGCTTAGGAAAGGCCTGCTGCTCGTCGCGGCATCAGTCTTCCTTGGCGCAATTCTGCAGGGCAGCAAGACAATCGAAACGATAAGCGGTATCGCAAGCCTTGGAAATCTTGATCTTGCAGTCATATCTGTCCTTGTCGGCGCATCCATCGTGCTTTTTTTATTGACACTTCGAGGGATACCGGTCTCTACCACTTTTGTCGTGCTTGGTGCGATTGTGGGAATATCATTGCTGATCGGCATTCCGGTCAACTGGGCGATCTCCACCACAATATTTATTTTCGGCCTTCTGACTCCGATAGTGAGCCTTTGTTTTTCTTATATGATATATAGATTCATACAGAACATGAACAGACGCTGGCCAAGTGTGTTCAGGGACAACTGGATCAGATTGATACTGCTCATCAGCTGTGTCTTCATGGCATATAGCTTAGGTGCGAATAATGTTGGGAATGCTGTCGGTCTGCTGGTCGAAAAAAAGCTCATCATGCCGATAGTCGGTGGATTCATCGGTGGCTTCGCGATAGCAATCGGCGCGTTGACCATGGGAAAAAGAGTGGTGCTCACAGTCGGAAAAGAGATATCGATATTGGATCCATTATCAGCATTCGCGGCGAGCATGGGCGCTGGGATCTGTCTATATACACTTGCATTGCTTGGCATCCCGACATCATCAAGCTTCGCCATCGTCGGAGCTGTCGCCGGTGTCGGAATATCACATGGAACTAACCTGGTCAACAGGCAGACTATCAGAAAGATCATAGAACATTGGTTCATATGTCCGGTCCTGGCTGGTCTGATGTCGATCCTCGTTTTTCTGATATTAAAGCTCATTTAAGTCAGGATTAAAGAACTTTATCTTTTCCAAAAAGTTTTTATGGTATCAGAAGACTTTATCTAAAGATAAAATGAAAGAAAGCAAGATCTGGATCGGTTGCTCGATATTTGTCTTAATCCTCACCTCATTTCTATCTGCATATTATGTCTCAGACATGAATATACTCGAAGATTATGGCAGATATCATGCCATCGATATATTGAAGAGAAGCATCGAAGAAGATGTCGCATCAAAATATCCCGGTCTTCCTCAATCAGAGCAGAATCGCATACTCCTGCAGTCGATAAAAGAAGAAGATATCGAATCTCTCGCATCAGATACTGCCGAATCATTCAAACAGGAGTATGAAGGTGAAGATGGAAGACCATATGTCTACGGCAATGATCCATTCTTTTATGTGCGTCAGGCAAGGAATCTGGCTGAGCGAGGTACAATATATGATATGTATCAATCTGGAAATGCTATGGATCGTATGAGGAACGCACCACATGGTTCAAGGTCAGAATCGACGATGCTTCCAAATCTTATATTTTGGATTTATACCATCCTTTCACCATTTGGGATAGATTCTATCGAATCTGCGGCATTCATCCTTCCGGCGATATTGCTTGCGCTGAGTTCGATAGTCATCTTCTTGATCACAAAAAGACTTTCAGATACGCAATGCGGACTTATCGCAGGATTCTTATTCGCTGTCAATCCCGTGCTGACACAAGGGATGCATGCTGGCTTCGCAGATACTAATGCCTTGAATATCTTCATGTCGTGCCTTGTCATGTATGTCATGGTGATACTCATGCAGAATCTTGATCTGTTCGGCCAAGCATGGAAACACAGAAAAGATCTGATGTGCGCAGCAAAAAAACTCCTTGCGCCATGCGCCTGTTTCATCGCGCTTTGGGCATTATTCTTCATCTTCAAATTCACATGGACTGGATATTTCTATATATTTGCGATTGCTGCAGCAGGTATTGTGGTTTTTAGCATCGTCAAGATAGCTCTCCTCGCGCGCAAGTCGAAGATATGGCTGCTCGTGCTTCTTGGTTTCCTTGCTGTGAAAGAGCTGATAATCTATATCGCCTGGGATATGCCATTCATGAAACTTGTGCGCGTCAGGCTTGGACTTGATGCCACGACAAAATCATTCTTTCCTAGCGCTTCTGCGACCGTGCAGGAACTTCTTCCAATCAGCCCAAAACTTCTTGGCAGTATCCATGGCGGCCAATATATATTTTTTCTTACAGTGATCGCTTTTTTCATGATCATGTATGTCTGGATCATCAAAGAGAAAAGAAAGAGGGATTATGGCTGCCTTGCTTTGCTTGCGACTTGGTATTTGATGTTAGTATTTGCATCGGTGAACGCAAGACGGTTTGCGATCTATCTCATCCTTCCGGTATCGATTATCATAGGCATAGGTATGAAGACACCATTACATTATCTCTTGGATTATGTCGAGACAAATCTTGGTGGAAAACATGATCGTGTCATCGGGAAAATAGTCTTTTGCATTGTGGCCTGTGCATTGCTTTTTGCGTTCATGCTTCCTGGGATACATGAACGAAACAGGGCACAGTCGAGTTCGGATGATATTCTCCGTGAAGTCATGGGGAGCAAGCTTCCGAACATGGATGATAATATGGATGCTGTGCTAAAAGAGATTGAAGCGAGATCACATCCTGAAGCGATAATCACAGCATGGTGGGATTATGGCTACCTTATGCAATATGTGGCGAGAAGACCGACAATATTAGATGGGGGGAATTTCAATCTACCAAGAAGCTATTGGATTGCGAGAGCTCTGCTTGAGACAGATATAGAAAAATCGAAGAACATAATCAATATGCTTGCCTGTGGCGGAGAAGCCTATACTTTCAATCATCTTGTGTGGGTCTCTAATGAGACTGAAGCCATGAAGACTATGCATCTTTTCCTCAAGATGTCAAAACAGGAGATACATGATTACTTATGGGATAATAACATGAGCCAGATCCAGTACAGGACAACTTCTGCAGACAACATGACTTGGAAGACGATATATCTTGCGAACCAGTTAGAAGAAGAGTCTTATACAGGATATTCTTTTTCAGATTTTTACAAGACTAAATACGGAGAGGATATACACGCGAAGCTCAACACGAGCTATCTAAGCATCACGTCGGATGATGAGATCGACAGATTGTTCAAGGTTTCAAAAGGATATGTGGATAATGAATCTTATTATGATCAACCTTATTCTGCTTATATTGGAAAGACTAAATACGATATGGATAGATATACTTGGGACAGCAAATTCGCATCAGAGCTTGACCCACAAAGCAGCAAAGAGTATTATCTTCTGATAAGACAGAACAGGATCTCTGCGATATCGATGGCGAACAGGCTATATTTCACATTCCATGTTGATCATGATATCATCGAAAAGATGTTTGACGAACGTCTTCTACAGATGAGGAACCAATCTCTTGACCCGCTCACAGGATGGATGTATTGCGAACCAAAAGAGACTTATCTGGTCGTCACTGAAGATCTCTTGTTCAAATTTTCTGCTCTCGATTATCTCGCTGGCTGGGATTTTGAGAGACCAAAAGAGGTGATGTTTAAGAAATCTCCTTTCATGTCGATGCCATGTTATGGATCAGAAGATCATCTCAAATGCGCTGATGGAACTACACCAGACACGATAGATATGGAATCAAGATTCAATTATGACGGACCAAAGAGATTCATCGTCTCGGCTGACGGAAAGATAAGAGAGAAAGAATACAATGAGAGCGCAAGCGATCTCATCCATATCGTGTACAAGAAAAAAAGCACATGGAGATCATTTGTAGTCAGGGAAAAAAACGCTGATATGCTGATGGTCAGGCTTATCCTGTTCCCAGAAGACCATCCCGGATTCTCGCTATTCTCATTCCACGATGATGGTGATGTATCGAAGCGCACTGTCGCTTATCGCGTAGATATCTGATTCCGAACAAAACGCTCAATCCGATCAAGACCTTCTTTGATCTTTTCCATAGAAGTGGCGAATGAAAGCCTGACATGTTTATCCATGCCAAACGCGATACCGGGTACGACAGCTACATTCTCCTGATCGATGAGTCGCTCTGTGAATTCCATACTGCCACTGCACACCGACGATATATCTGGGAACGCATAGAACGCGCCATCGGGCCTGCTACATTTTATCCCTTCGATCTCATTCAATCTTGTGACCATGAGATCTCTTCGTCTCTGAAATTCCAGCCGCATAGTCTCAAGCATATCCTGCGGACCGGATAACGCCTCGACGCTGGCATGTTGTCCTATAGCATTCGGACACGATGTCGCATGGCTCTGGACTTTTGACATGGCATTGATAATCTCATCAGGACCTGCAGCATAGCCGATCCTCCAGCCAGTCATAGAATATGCTTTTGATACACCATTGATGACAACAGTGTGTGACTTGATGTCTTTTCCAAGAGATGCGATGCTTATATGTTCTTTGTCAAATATTATCTTTTCATATATCTCATCAGAGATGACAATGATGCCTTCCTCGACAGCGAGCTTTCCGATCTTCTTCAATTCAACGGAAGTGATGACTGCGCCGCTTGGATTGCATGGACTGTTCAGGAACAACGCTTTTGTCTTTTTTGTGATCTTCTTTGATATAAGGTCTGCTGTCATCTGAAGATTGTCATCAGTCTTCGCGAATACCGGTTTGCCAGAAGATAGTTTCACAAGCTCAGGATAGCTGACCCAATATGGCACTGGCACTATAACTTCATCACCTGGATCGATCAAAGCCTGGAGGACATTATGCAATGAATGCTTTGCGCCAGAAGATACGATCACTTGCGATGCATCATATGAAAGGGAATTTTCCTTCTTGAGTTTGGCTGTGATCGCTTCCCTTAATTCGATTGTACCATTGCCAGAAGTATAACGGGTAATCCCTTTCTTTATCGCTTCGATGCCTGCGTCTTTTATGTTGCCTGGTGTCTCGAAATCCGGTTCGCCAGCGCCGAAGCTGATGATATCTTTGCCTTCTCTTTTCAGCGCTTTGACTTTTTCGACAACAGAAAGAGTCACGGATTTCGTTATATCCTGTGATCGCTTAGAGACTATATGATCCAAACATCATCACTCCTGCACGCCGCTGATCAATAGTTTCTTACCGTCCCTCTCGATCCTGATGTTCTTGAGATCATTTATCGCTATATCATTCCCTTTCAGGAAATAGCAGGCTTTCAGCCCATTGATCTCGACCTTGTTTAAGTCCTCGAAATCAAGGAACTTTGTCGGGACAGTATCTGTGAGATGCGGATCATTGATATCAAACAGATTGACAAAACAGATGTATTGTTCAGGCGCTTTGCCTTTCTTCCTGCCGATCAGGGCACATTTTGTGTTGAATTCCATCATAAATGCCTCCTAAGCTGGATTCTGCCAACCAGATATATAATATTTTCTCTTTATGCAGCTTACTTTCTCTTACCCATGGTGCTTATCCCTTCGAGTGCTCTTAGGGCTTCGATAGGCAACATATAGACTATCGTATTGCTTTGGTCTGCGCTGATATCATTGATGCTCTGAAGTGTCCTCAGATGCAATGCACCAGGAGCTTTTGCGAGCATCGCTGCCGCTTTTGACATGTTGGTTGCAGATAGGACTTCTCCTTCTGCCTTGATGATGACTGCACGTTTCTCTCTCTCTGCTTCAGCTTCTTTTGCCATGACACGCTTCATCTCGCCTGGAACGATGACATCTTTAAGCTCGACAGAATCGACTTTTATCCCCCATGGATCTGTCGCTTTGTCGACTATTATCCTTATCCTTTTGGATACATCATCTCTGTTAGCGAGCAATTTGTCAAGACTAACTTCACCGACGACATTTCGCATGGTCGTCTGCGCAAGCTGTGAGACTGCATAATTATATTTTTCCACCTGCAGGATGACAGATTGAGCAGCGCTGACTTTGTAGTATATCACTGCGTTCACCGTCACAGAGACATTGTCTTTAGTTATCGCTTCCTGGCTTGGGACATCCACTGCCTTGATCCTCATGTCCACTCTTCTCCATGTCTCGATAATAGGAATCACGAATCTTAAGCCGGGAGTGATTTCTCCAGCGAATTTTCCTAGCCTGAACCTAACTCCGCGTTCATATTCATTGACCACTTTCAATCCGCTCAGGACAAATATCCCTGCTACAACACCTGCTGAAATAATACCAATTACCATCTGATAACACCCCAAGATTGTTTATGAAATGATTCTCAATCATGAGATATATAAAGGTTTCATTAGAAATATGAGCAGATACTGAAAATATTGACACTAAAAAGAGATAAAGGAAATCATTCAGACAATATCCCTTTGTAAAGGACAATTATGAATCCCCTTCGGGAGACCAGGATACTGTCTGTCTTGTCTGCGATAAGTCGTGCGACCTCGTCTTTGTCGATAGTCTCATGAAATGACCTAAGAAGTTTTATCTTGACAAGTTTTTTCTGTTTCAGCTGCTTTGCGATCTCAGTTACCAAAGTATCTGTGATACCTCTTTTTCCGACCTGGATAGTCGCAGGCATCTTCTTCGCTCTAAACTGAAGATCTTTCATTGTCATGACAAGTCGGTGATGAGTCGTGGTATAAATAGGTATGGGGTCGGATAGATATGAAATGTACCGGGCGAAAAAAGAAAACAAGGGCGGCCAGCGGGACTTTCAGGCAAACAATCATCCATTGCATGCTATTTGAACCCGCCCCAGAGGATCCACAGTCCCCTATGCTAACCAAGCTACACCATGGCCGCCACGGTGGATTTTAGTGTTTATGCCAGATTTATAAGCTTTTCTACACAGATTTTATATATATGCAAAATGGAAAGTGAAACATGACAAAGAAGAAGAAAATAAAAAATCATGGCCATGTACATAGTGATATGTGCGCCCATCATCACCATGTCGGGAACCATCTGATCTTTGGGATAATCATGAATGCGAGTTTCACGATAATCGAATTCATCGCGGGACTTCTTTCTAACAGTCTCGCGCTCCTTAGCGATGCTGTGCACGATCTTTCAGACACTATCGCATTGCTGATAAGTCTATTTGCGACAAAAAAAGCGCAGGCTGCACCGACAGAAAGACAATCATTCGGTTTCCATCGTGCGACGATACTCGCTGCGACACTGAATGCAGTCATGCTTGTCATACTCACACTGTTCATATTTTATCGTGCAGCGCTAAGAATCATGCATCCTGAACCGATCAAAGCCATTATAGTCTTCTGGGTAGCTATATTCGGTGTGGTGTTCAATGGCATCGTTGTCCTTAGGATGTGGAAAGACAAAGACAAAGATCTCAATCTGAGAAGCGCGTTCTGGCACTTGGCAGAAGATGCGCTCGGATGGATCGGTGTGCTGATAGCAGGTGTCATAATGATATTCACCGGATGGTATATTGTTGACCCATTGATCAGCATATTGATAGGTCTCCTTGTCCTGCGTGGCGCATGGGGAGTGTTGACTGAAGCGGTGAATATTCTTATGGAAGGGACACCGAAAGGGATTGATCTCTGCGCAGTCAAAAAAACCATCATGAAACATAAAGAAATCAAAGGTGTCCATGATCTGCATATCTGGAGCCTAGGCGGAGGATATACAATACTCTCTTGTCATATCTGTGTGGATGATATGACACTTTCAACGGTCCAGAAAATAATCCATAATCTTCATATAGATCTGTTTGAAAAACATAGGATCAGACATGTTACTATCGAACCGGAATCTGGGCTTTGTTGCGATGATCGAAGATGCAATTAGGAAAAACACTTTCTTATTTAGAAAGGTTTATAAAGCCAACCCGTTTTCCCAATAAAATCATTTATATATAAATAATGAGCCCAGAACACCCATGCTTGGGGCTATGGGGTAGCTTGGCTATCCTTTCTGGTTTGGGACAGGCAGAAACTGCCAGCAAAAAGCCAGAGGACCCCGGTTCGAAATGGGGTGTGGGGCGTGAGGTATGCTGTGTGAACAAAGGTTCATACTCCAGACCCGATACCCTATACCACACCGAAAGTCCGGGTAGCCCCATTCATTTTTGGGTAAAGATGGGAATTTAAGCGAAGTGAGCGAGATGGCATCAAAGAAAAAAGATATTGGATCAGCAAAACGTTACGGCGCAAGATACGGTAGGCTTATACGTTTGAAAGCAGGCACTGTAGAAAGGCAATACAAAGGCAAAAACAAATGCCCATACTGTAAGAAAGTGGGTACAAAAAGAAAAGCGGTCGGAATCTGGCACTGCCCAAAATGTGATACCACATTCACTGGAAAAGCTTACAGCATGGAATGAGAAGGTGAGAAAATATGGCACTATACAAATGCTTCTACTGCACAAAAGAGATTAGCCAGGAATTCATGAGAAAGAGAGTAAGATGCCCATATTGCGGTTCGAAAATATTGTTCAAACCAAGGACCCAGCTCACTAAGGTCAAGGCACGATGAATTATTCAGTATGCGTGAATGCTCCTTTTGTCGAGATGCTTGATACATTCAAGCAGGAAAAACTTGGGGGACAACGATGCGATGTCGTCATAAAAAAAGATGATGATCGACTTGTATTTGAAGTCACTGCCGCAGATTCAATCGCGCTCCGTGCGACATTGAATGCCATAACGAAACTTTTCACTGTCTGCGAAAAAGGAAATAAATTATGATGTGATCTATGATGGAACTTTCAAAAGAAACTGAAGAAAAGATTAATGAACTCCAGAAACTCGAGCAGAATATGCAATCGTTCTTGTTACAGAAACAGAATTTCCAGTCACAGCTAAATGAAGTGACTTCTGCTCTCGAAGAGATGGAAAAGACAGAAAAAGCATATCGTATCATAGGTAATATAATGGTCCTTCAGGAGAAAGAAAGCTTGAAAAAAGAATTACAGACTAAAAAAGAGATAATCGAGCTACGTGTGAAGACTATAGAGAAACAGGAAGACAAGATTAAGACAAAAGTCGATGAATTGCAATCCCAGGTAATGGCTGAGATGAACAAAAAATGATTTTTCACTGATGCTACTATCGGAGGATAGATTAAAATGGATGACATGATGAATATCCTTGCTGCTTTATCAGAATTACAAGAAGATGATACTGTACCAAAAAATATCAAGAGCAGATTGAATGAGGTATGCAATGCCCTTCAGACAGAGGATGATCTTAAGCTAAGAGTCGACAAGGCTTTGCAGCTCCTTGATGAAATCGCAGATGATTCTAATGTCAAACCATATACCCGTTCACAGTTATGGAACGTGGTCAGCATGCTTGAATCAGTATGTAATTGATAGAAATTTTATTTTTTTGTATGACTCAATCATTTCTTCTTTGGAACTGATTCCCAGTCTTTTAGAAACTTATCAAGTCCGGTATCAGTCAGATCATGCTTGAACATCTTCTCGATCACTTTGAATGGTATTGTGCAGACATCAGCTCCGAGCATACCTGCTTCGACGACGTGCATAGGATGCCTCACTGAAGCGACGATAATCTTTGTCTTGAAATCATAGTTCTTGAATATCCTGACGATCTTCTCTATAAGTTCTATACCATTATGACCGATATCATCAAGACGACCGATAAAAGGACTTACATAAGTGGCACCTGCTTTTGCAGCTAGCAATGCTTGGTTGGCTGAGAAGACAAGGGTGACGTTTGTCTTGATCCCTTCAGCGGTTAGCATTTTCACTGCTTTTAACCCTTCTGGAATCATAGGCACTTTGATCACGATATTCTTATGTATCTTCGCAAGTTCCCTCGCTTCTTTGAGCATTCCGACAGCTTCCGTGCTCACGACTTCTGCACTGATTGGTCCATCGACGATCAGTGTTATCTCTTTCACGACTCCCAAAAAATCCTTGCCTTCTTTTGCGATGAGCGAAGGATTTGTTGTGACTCCGTCGATGATTCCCCATGAGTTTGCGAGTCTGATATGCTCTACATTCGCTGTGTCTATGAAGATTTCCATTTGCATATAGAATCGATAGAAATAAGTTTAAATAATTTATTAAAAAAAGAAATCAATTTTCAAACAATCAAGCAGCCACTTTGTCGTTTTTGACGACAAGTATGTTGCATCCACAAGGCATCTTGTTGTTTGCACGCACCATAGCTTTTCTTGCAATCGCAAGAGCAATCTCGGATGGTACCTGGACCTCCATGATCACTTTGCCAGGTTTGAGCTGCGCAGCAGAACCGATCGGTTTTCCGAAAGAGAGCTGCATACCCGTGCTCATTCTATCCGCACCAGCACCACTTGCGATAGGATTCTCTCGGAGGATGTGATGTGGATAGACTTTTATCGTGAATCTATAACCTGTCTTTCCCCATTCCTTCTCAAGAACACGATTCGCAGTCTGTCGTGCTGATTCTAGTGCCTGATGTCTGATCTGGACACCTGTCTTTGCGCAGAGCTGAACCTTATACATATACTGCTTGCTGGTGTCGCCCATATCAAATCTGACTAATTTGATATTTGGGTTCGTCCGGATATAAGATTTCTCTCTAAACTTACTAATCCTTGTGTATGGCCTTTCAAGCCTTCTGTAACAGCAAAATTTTCTGAGTCGTGCCATAGTGCTTTTGGAAAATGAGTTTGGTTTTTAAAGATTTCGGTTACTCATACGAAACTTTTATAAATGGGACCTCACCCCTTAATCTGATTTCAATCAATGACTCAAATCCCAGAGACTATCCAGTGACGATAGGAGGGTGGAGATAAAAATGGAAAAGAAAGAAATGCTACCTGTATTGAAGCAGATACGGGAAAACTCAAAGAAACGCAAATTCAAGCAAAAGCTCGATCTTATATTCAATCTGAAGGATATTGACATAAAGAAGACAGAAGAACAGATTGATTTCTTCATAACTCTGCCGCACAGCTGCGGAAAAAAGATGAAAGTCTGCGCATTGGTCGGACCAGAACTGAGGGATGAGGCACAGAAAGAATGTGATTCTATTGTCATTGTCGATGATTTCGACAAATATCAGCGTGACAAGAAAATAGTGAGGAAACTCGCAGATGATAATGACGTGTTCATCGCGCAGGCAAATATCATGCCGCGCGTGGCACAGGCTTTCGGTCGTGTCCTTGGTCCAAAGAAAAAGATGCCGAACCCAAAAGCAGGATGCATCGTGCCTCCAAAAGCACAGCTCGGTCCGATTGTCGCAAAGCTCCAAAAACAAGTGAGGATAGCTGCAAAGACATCACTGACTGTCCAAATTCTTATAGGGAATGAAGACATGACTGATGATCAACTGGCAGAGAACATAATAACACTATTCAACCAGGTTGTGCACCATTTACCAAAGGAAAAGAACAACATCAAGGATATGTTGCTCAAAATGACAATGGGTGCTCCTGTATCGATCAAAATCTAAGGTGAACATGATGGAATATAAAGCGCAAGTGTCTGATCAAAAGAAGAATCTTGTAAAGGAACTCGCAGATTTGATGGAATTATATCCTGTTGTCGGCATTGTTGATGTCGAGGGTCTTCCAGCACCGCAATTCCAGACTATGCGAGCCAAATTACATGATTCTGTCATCATCAAGATGTCAAAAAAGAGGCTTATCAGTCTTGCGATTGGCATGGTCAAGAACAAAAAAGGGCTTGAAGGCTTAAAAGACAGACTACGCGGTATGCCTGCGATAATATTCACTAAAGAGAACCCATTCAAACTATTCAAGGTGCTTGAACAGAATAAATCCAAGGCACCTGCGAAACCAGGACAGATCGCGCCTAATGACATAGTAGTCAAAGCAGGTCCGACACCTTTCGCTCCGGGCCCAATCATCGGTCAGCTTGGACAATACAAGATAAAGGCTGGAATCGAAGCAGGAAAGATAATCATCAAAGAAAATGCCATCCCAGTAAGAGAAGGTCAGGTAATCAATGAAGAGCTTGCAGGTCTTCTGACAAGGCTAGGAATAACACCTATGGAAATCGGACTGAACCTGACTGGTGTATATGAAGAAGGCTCGATCTTCGATAAGAAGATACTCGCGATCGATGAGCAGGAATATATCGACAATATGTCGAACTGCGCAAGATGGGCTTTGAATCTTGCTGTATTTTCAGCATATGCTTCAAAGGACACAGCAGAAGCTCTTCTACAGAAGGCATTCAGAGAGGCAAGAAATCTCTCTGTCAACGAAGCTATACCAGCAAGTGATATAATAGATATGTTGCTTGCAAAAGCAAATATGGAAATGCTCGCAGTAAAGGCGCAGGCAGGAGTCTGATCCTTTATTTAGTAACACATGGTTATAAGGAGGTTAACAAAATGGAATACGTGTATGCAGCAATGTTGATACACAAGGCAGGAAAGAAGGTCGATGAGACAACAGTCACTAAAGTGCTTGAAGCAGCAGGCGTCAAAGCAGATGCTAGCAGAGTAAAAGCACTTGTTGCAGCTCTTGATGGTGTTAATATTGATGAAGCTATTGAGAAAGCAGCAGTCGCAGCAGCTCCAGTAGCAGCTCCGGCAGCGGTCGCAGCAGCAGCTCCAGTAGAAGAAAAGAAAGAAGAGAAAAAGGAAGAGAAGAAGGAGCAGGCAGCAGCAGGACTAGGTGCACTGTTTGGATGAATCGCCTTAATGGCGTTTTTTATTTTTTAAACTTGCCTTATCATGAAAATCCAGTAAAACGAATATTGCCACATGCGATGTGGTTTGTTTGGCGGTCGCTATAACAGATATCGGATTTTCAGGATGCTCAGAAACATCAGTTTCTGACATGTAGAGTGAATTTAGCATGGTTCAAAAGAAGCAAAAAAAGGACAACACTGAAGAGAAATCTTCAGAAGAAGATACTGTCATCGCTGACAAAGAGACTGGAAAAAAGTCTAAGGCACCAATAGACAAAGGTGTTATAGATGAAAATTCAGGAGACATGGATTCTGATACTGAGAAGGGTGATGGCCTGAATACAGAGACAGATGATTCAGTCATGGATAATGATGAGAAAAGCAGGCTCTCAAATGAGATGTCGATATTGAAGAAAGATGTCGCAGCTCTCCGTGGTGAACTCAACGCGCTGAATCAGGTCAAAGAAGCTGCTTTCTCAAAAAAAGAAGGTCATTCTGGAAAGATAAGCACTTTGATTTCTACTGTCAGAAATTTCAAGAGAGAAAGAGATATCTTCACAAAAAAAGTCCAGGAAAGCAAAAAAAGAAGAAAAGAATTAAATGATATCATCGGAAAGAAGATCGCTGAGATCAAGGATCTCTACGAAGAACGTGATAAGATCACAGCCAAATTCAAAGTGAAAGAGGATCCGGTGAAACTCAAACATGATATCGAAAGCATGGAATATAAAGTCGAGACTGAAGTAATGTCTTTTGATAAGGAACAGAAGTTGATGAAAGCCTTGAAGGACAAGAAGAAATCTCTTGAACAGATGAAAGGCGCAATCGATATCATAGAAAAGATCAATACAGCTTCAAAAGAGATAAATAAACTCAAAAAGGAAGCCAATGTATTGCACAAAGACATACAGAGAGATGCTTCAAAAAGCCAGGAACTCCACGAGAATATGCTCACAGAATCAAAAAAGATAGATGACCTCAAAAAAGATGAAGATGGCGTCTACAAAGAATTCTTTGAAGAGAAAAAGAAATATTCTGAGATCAATATCGTCCTTAAGAAAAAGCTGGTCAGAATAAATGAGATCAACAGCAAATTCGATGATGTGAGAGCACATGCGCGAAAAGAGAAGAAGAAACGCGCAGAGAAGAAGCTTGAAGACAAGAAACTTGCTGTAGATGAGAAGATCAAGAAACGTATGAAACTTACGACTGATGATCTGCTGGTCTTCCAGAGAGAACAACTTGAGAACAAAAATTCTAAAGATTGATTTTGACAACAAACTCCAAATACCGACGATAGAAGTTACTGAACAGAATTATCTCCAGCTAATATGAGGAATAAATTTCAAATACTATACAGATGTCAAGACAGGTGAGGGTATTTATTTTGATTATGATATCATGTTGAACCAATAATGCATTTTTGCATTAAAAGTATATATTTCATGATAAACCAAAGAATAAGATGAAATATTTTTAGACAGTTCTACTTTTTCTTCCTGACTTTCACAAAATCACCAAGAGTCAGAGGACCGTCTTTTGGTTTCGCATCATCTTTAGCGATCGGTTTCTCTTCAATCTCCTCGACAAGTCTGATGTTCAGAAACCTCTCGAGCTTTCTTGCAAGTGTGATCGGCGGCTGGAACTTTCCCGTCTCCATATTCTGCACAATAGATTCTTTTTCAGATATCCTTTTTGCGAACTCTATCTGTTTCAATCCGAGTTTCTCTCTAGCAGACTTGATCTTATTCGCATAATCTTCGACGAGCAATTCTATTATCTCTGGTTCAGGAGCTTTCTCGACTATTTTTGCCTTCTTTGATTCTTTCTTCATGACTGGCCTTTTTGAGAACAGTACCTTTCCGAATTTAGAACAGTTCTGACAAAGATCAAGCCTTGTCCCTTCGACTTCTGTACAGAATAAAAAGCCATCCTGGCCACACATATCGCATTGCATGGGATAATCAACCCCTTGAATTAGTTGAGAGATGAGAGATATTTTGTGTTTATAAAGCTTTTCACCGGAGATAGCTTAGAGCCCAAGGAGCATTTTCACTCTTTTCTTACATGGATTCAATGGAAAGTTCATCTTATCCCCAACATCTTTAAAGAATCTTGAAATAAGGCCCCTATAATTTTCCAACAAATCATATGCTAACCATTCTGTGGATAAATTTGGTGTCCTTTGTCCAGAAGTGATTCTTTTTTCAAGATTCACCCTGTTTAGATACAAGAATTCTGCAAGAATAAACTCAGATGGGTGTATTCCACCCAATTCTTTCTGAAACTTTTTGCTACTCTGTGTTTCCTTCTTAGGATCCCAAGTATAACGATGGAAGAAACTTCGATTATATTCTGTCCTTAATCTTTGTATACTAATGATTGTATCACTAAATTCCCTGTAACCAAGCACATATCTAGCCATGCCATGTTTATCCAGTAGTACCAGATGTGGTTCTGCGATTTTCCATGGTTCAATCTTGTTTATCACATTCCCTTGATTCTCAAGTCGTTCTTCAATACTTGCTGGATATGGCAAGTATTTTGGATTATCCTGATAAACACAGTGCGGCGCTTTCATGACATCAAATGCGTCCAAATAAGCTTCCTTCCGATGATAAGGAATAGGGAATTTATATTGCATACACGCCGGATATAATCAACCTATATAAGTTTTAGCTTTTGATTACTCCCAAAGGATAGTATCATTGTGATAAATCAGAGATTATAATCTAAAAAAGTATAGGAATGCCATGACAACACATAAATACAACACTGCCCATACATCTCATCATGAAAGTCGAAAACTGTCCAAAACGGCTGCATAATTGCCCTGGGAGCTCCTGTCCAGAGCATCCATGCTGGGCTCTTGATGAGCACCACATGCAAAAAGACAAGAAAAAACGGAATGATGAACGCGGCTGGGAATGAATAGCATCACGACCATGCCTTTTCTCTTCTAGATTTCTCTATTTATATAAGATATTGCATCTTGGATTCTTCACCATAGAATTTCATACTAATATTGATATCAGGATTGAACTTGGCATTCATCCTAGATATTGCGATCTTGATGCAATCTTTAAGGTCATGATTGATAAGATTATTCAAGTTTATGATGTGTTCCTTCAGACAAGTATCATATGATTCTTTAATATCATCAAATCTAACAGATGGTTTTTTGTTCAATACACAGATACCATTTCCTGAAATAATCCTAAGATCTGTATTCGCATTTGGATATGTATCTGTCATGAAATCAATCGTCATAAGGCTAGTGGCATCTGGAATAGAGCATCTGGCTACAGAAATTTTTGTTGCGATATCTTCACCAAGAGCTTTCATACCTCGTGATTCATAATCTTGAATCACATTTTTAAACCGTTCCTTAACATATGCTTCCTGCTGCACAAGTGTTTCTACAAGATAGATACTGTGTGAAGTCTCAGTAGAAGGTAATCTTGGAATTGATAGCTGTACATTTGCGACATCGCTATCAAAGCTCAGATCTTCTAAAATATTTGTCCATAGATTATTATCATTACTGAATACAAATGCAAGAGGGATGCTTCCGGTCTTCGCCAGATGCTCAAGATCTTTTTCCCCTTGTTCTCTAGACATGTTGATACTATACACTTCAGGCCGGTAAGTAAGCCTTACGTCAGTCTTTTTAGTCAAATCTACAAATTCCATCGTGATATAGGGGATTATAAGGTGCTTCTTAAAGGTTACCAAAACACATAAAAGCAAACTAAGTTGAATAAAAAGTATGAAACGTGGCAAATATTATATCATATGGGCGCCGATATGTCTTGCAGTTCTCTGGCTAGTTCTAAAATATGCTCCTTGGTTCTTGTTCTGGCTCATGATTATATTCTTAACAAAAGATCTGTTTGTGGATCTGGACATCACGGGCGTACTGAAGAAATACAAATTAAGAGCAAAGAAAGGCTCATGGCCAAAGAAGCTTGAACACGCTCCGCTTGTTGTTGCAGTATCTATATTAGGAATAGTTGGATATGTCAGTGTGATGACTGCAATTCTGGCGTTTATCGACGCAATTATCGATATCTGGGATGATCAAAGATAATCCTAAATAATCACAAGAAGATCCATTGCGATACGACAGACATCCCACTAGTCATCCATAAGGCCAGTGAAATGCTCCTGACTGCATTGCGGACAGACAAAACAAGAAGTGTCTGAATCACCGAAAACGACTAATTTCACTTCTTTTCCGCATTCAATGCAAGTCGCATCGACTTCTGCAAAATCATCCCCGGTCATAGGTACTGTAATATATGTATTACAGGGTATATAAACCTTCCGAAATGCTATAAGAATCATCTGCAAGGAAAATTTCAGGGAGTGAAATTATTATGACAAAAAAATATTTTTTCACATAACAAAAATTTGTTCAGTAGATGTATAAGCGAATCTTATCCACGACCCTAAAGGGTGTGGTATTAACCGGATTCGTATATAGTTTGAACAAATTCGACGGAAATTCTTTTTGCATTTCCGTGTGATCAGAAATTTTTCAAATGTCGGAAACGGGCATTACTACATACTTCAGCATTGTAGCTCGGCCCGCTTCTGAGCACAAGAAAATGTTCCATTTCCTGTGCAAGAAATGCTAAATCATTTCTTTGCATCTTAGAAATCCAGCAATTATTATAGCAAGCGTCGACCAAACCACACCTTTTAGGGTGTAGTCAGGCGCTTGCTGCCGGATTTCTATGATTTCTGACATTTGACTTGAGAACTCGCCCTAAAGTATTATTCCGAAGGAACAATGCACGGAAATACAAAGTATTTCCGGTGGGCGCGGTACAAGAAAATGCATGCATTTTCTGTACAGAAAATACTTTCAGTATTTCCTCATATTAAATCGGCAAGTTCTCAATAACATCACAAAATTGGATAAAGAAATATCAAACAAAATATATGAAAAAACTCAGGACATCCTCTCTTTCAATCGTCTGACTCTGTCCCTTAACACTATCGCTCTCTCAAAATCAAGCTGGTCAGCGGCAGTCTGCATCTCAATCTCAAGCTCGATGAGGAGCTTAGGAATGTCCTTCTTAGGTATATGCTTTACATCTTTCACTTCGACTATCTTCTCTTTCACAGCTTTTATGATAGTCATCGGTGTGATATTGTTCTTCTTGTTATATTCCATCTGAAGCGTTCTTCTTCTCTCTGTCTCTGAAATGGCGCGTTTGATTGAGTCAGTCATCTTGTCTGCATAGAGCACGACATGGGAATCGACATTCCGTGCGGCACGACCGATTATCTGGATCAGGCTTTTTGTGTCACGCAAGAAACCCTCTTTATCAGCATCTAGTATTCCGATAAATCCAACTTCAGGGATATCAAGACCTTCTCTTAGAAGATTGATTCCTACAAGCACATCGAAATCCCCGGCACGAAGCTGACGGATTATCTCGGAACGCTCAAGAGTATCTATCTCAGAATGCAGGTATCTTGTCTTGACATCCTGCGATGCGAGAAAATCAGTGAGCTCTTCTGCAAGCTTTTTCGTGAGTGTCGTGATAAGCACACGATTGCCTTTCTTTATTGTGTCTTCTATCTCTTCAAGCACATCTTTTATCTGACCATCAATCGGCCGTACTTCGACAGTCGGATCAATCAGACCAGTCGGTCGGATTATCTGCTCGACAATCTGCGATGAATTCTCTCTCTCGTACTTATCTGGCGTGGCTGAGACAAAGACGACAGTATCCATAAACTTCTCGAATTCTTCAAATCTCAAAGGCCGGTTATCGAATGCTGAAGGCAGACGAAAACCATAATCGATAAGCGACTTCTTCCTGGAATGATCGCCATTATACATACCATGCAGCTGCGGTATCGTCTGATGGGATTCATCTATGAATATGATGAAATCATCAGGGAAATAATCAAGCAAACAGAACGGTCGTTCACCAGATCTCCTTCCGTCGAAATGTCTTGAATAATTTTCTATGCCTTTGCAGCTTCCAGTCTCTTGTATCATCTCGATATCATAGAGAGTACGCTGCTTCAGACGATGCGCCTCGATCATCCCAAGTTTTGGCAGGGTCTCATCAAGCTCGGATTGTATCGATTGGATTGCTCTGTCTATCTCGCTTTTCGGCACCACAAAATGTTTTGCCGGATAGATGAAGAAATATCCCATATTTTCTTTGACATCGCCCGTGTTCTTGTCAATCTCACGTATCTTCTCGATTTGGTCTCCGAAGAGTTCAATCCGGATTATATCATTGAAATATCCGGGGATTATATCAATTGTATCCCCTTTCACCCTGAACCGGCCAGGCATGAGTTCTGTATCATTTCTCTCAAACTGAATTGATAATAATCTGATAAGAAGATCCTTTCGCCCGATTGTGTCTCCTACCTTCACTTCAAAACCAAGATTCTTGAAATTAGCAGGATTGCCGACAGAATAGATACAAGATACTGACGCGATGACAATCACATCACGCCTTGACAGCAATGAAGCAGTCGTGGCAAGCCTCATCTGCTCGATCTTTGGATTTATCTGAGAATCTTTCTCGATGTAAAGATCCTTCTTTGCGATGTATGATTCCGGCTGATAATAATCATAATATGATACAAAGAATTCCACATGATTCTCTGGAAAGAATTCCTTGAATTCATTATAAAGTTGCGCAGCGAGTGTCTTATTATGGGCAAGCACAATGGCTGGCCTTTTAGCCTGCGCGATGACATTTGCCATCGTGAATGTCTTTCCTGAACCAGTCACCCCAAGCAAGGTCTGGAATCTATCTTTACGCTTCAGTCCTTGAACTATTTTCTTGATAGCTTCTGGTTGCGATCCTTTTGGTTCAAAATCGGATTTCAGTCTGAACTCCATGATTATCATGAAGATTAATATATGATATAAAAATGAGATGTTTTTGCGGGATTGGATCAGGATGTATACTTTAATCCTGAATTATTATATCTCTCCTAAGTATCCGATTATATGATATCGCGAACCGGTGCGCTTCATCGCGGATCTGCTGTAAGAGATGCAGGCCATGATCTTTTCTGTCAAGCAGTAAAGGTCTGGACAATCCAGGTACAAAAACTTCCTCTAATCTCTTCGCAAGCGATATAGTGGGGATACGGACTTCAAGTTCCTTAAGCACAGAAAGCGCGGCATGGAGCTGTCCCTTACCGCCATCTATCACAATGAGGTTTGGCATCTCCTGTTCTTCTGCGATCAGACGAGTATATCTTCGTCGCACCACCTCAGCGATAGCCGCAGTGTCATTTACCCCATCTACAGTCTTTATCTTGTAACGACGATAGTTATTTTTATCAGGTTTACCATATGAGAATCTCACCATGCTTCCCACCATCGAACTTCCGGAAAGATGTGATATATCAAAGCATTCTATGATGTTAGGTGAATCATTCAGCCTTAGAGACTTCTGGAGAGCTTCGAGCCTTGATAGATCCACAAAGAAAGTCATCTCGATGTTTTTGAGCACAAGATCGAGCAGCTTCTTCTTCTCACCGATCTTCGGCACGTTCATCAAGACATTGCTCCCTTTCTCTCGAGTAAGGAACCCGACGATAGCATCATCTAACTTCGATGGCACGATGATCTCTTTTGGTATCTGATATTCAGAATAATATCTCACGATGAACTCTGACAGGAACCCGTCTGAATATTCAAATGTAAACTCCTGCTTTCCAGCAAGAGTGCCCTTGAACACATGGAAAAGAAGCAGATGCACGATATTGTCCTTGACAATATAATTGATGATATCTTCATCATATCTTTTCAATCTCTCCATCTTCTGTCGTTCGCCAAGTTTCTTCAGCGCGGATATCTGGTCACGGAGCTCAAGCGCTTTCTCGAATTCCTGATCCATAGAGCTTTTCTTCATATCTTCCTCGAGCATGAGAACGATCTCATCAGTACCACCTTTTAGGACGGTCTTGACAGTCTCTATACGAGAATCATACCTCCGTCTATCGATGCTCCCGTCACATGGCGCTGTGCAAAGACCGATATGGTATCTAAGACATGGCCGTTTTGGCATAGTCTTGCATGTTCTTAGCTTGAATGCCTTAACAAGAACATAACGCACATGATCTCTCTCAAGACCAGAGACGAACGGACCGAAATAAGAGCCTTTCAAGCGTCGATCACGTGCTAGCAACAACCGTGGGAATGGTTCATCCGGAACCAACAGATATGCGTATGACTTTGAGTCTTTCAGGTCGATGTTATATTTCGGCTGGTGTTTCTTCACAAGATTCCGTTCAAGAATCAAGGCTTCGACTTCATTGTCAGTCACGATGAAATCAACTGAATGGATGTTCTGGACAAGTGTCTGTGTCTTCTGATCATGATCTTTTTTTGAGAAATAACTTTTCACTCTTTTCCGTAGGTTCTTTGCCTTACCGATATAAATTATCACATCAGCGAAATCTTTGAATTGATAGCATCCTGAATCTGTTGGGATCTTTGATGTGTCAATCATTTAAGTATCCTCTGGAGGAATTCACCAGTATAGCTTTTTTTGCATGCTGCGATCTCTTCAGGAGTCCCGGTCGCGACGATCTGTCCTCCGGCGTCTCCACCATCAGGACCAAGATCGATTATATGATCCGCACATTTTATGACATCTAGATTATGCTCGATGACTGCGACAGTGTTTCCTATGTCCACAAGATTGTTCAATACATCAATGAGCTTCCTTACATCATGGAAATGAAGGCCGGTCGTCGGTTCATCAAGCAGATACAAGGTCTTTCCTGTCGCTTTCTTTGAAAGCTCGCGCGTGATCTTGATCCTCTGCGCCTCACCACCAGACAATGTGACTGAGCTCTGGCCCAGCTTGATGTAAGTTAGTCCCACTCTCATGAGCGTGTCAAGTTTCCGTCTGATGGATGGGATGTTCTTGAGAAACGCATAAGCCTCTTCGACCGTCATGTCAAGCACATCAGAGATCGTCTTTCCTTTGTAATGCACTTCAAGAGTCTCTTGGTTGTATCGTCTACCTTTGCATTCTTCACATTCTACATAGACATCAGGAAGAAAATTCATCTCGATCTTTATCGTGCCATCACCTTCACACGCTTCGCACCTTCCGCCCGACACATTGAAAGAGAATCTACCCATTTTATAACCGCGGAGTTTCGCTTCCTGTGTCTCTGAGAACAGTTTCCTGATCTCATCGAATACTTTTGTATATGTCGCAGGATTGCTTCTTGGAGTCTTTCCGATCGGAGATTGGTCAATCACAATGATCTTATCAATTGGTGAATCCATCAGAATATCTTTATGCTTTCCTGGCCGCATCTTGGATCCATGCAGTTTTCGCATCAGGCCTTTATACAATATCTCATGCATAAGGGTCGATTTGCCAGAACCAGAGACACCAGTCACGCAGGTGAGCAGACCCATCGGGATCTTGACATCGATCTTCTTGAGATTATTATGCTCGCATCCTTTGAGCGTCAGATAGACCCATGAAGATCTTCTTTTTAGTGGCACAGGGATTGTCATCTTGCCGGAAAGATATCTTCCAGTCAATGATTTCTCATTCGCTTCGATCTGCTTTGGTGTCCCTTGGGCAACCACGCGTCCGCCGAAACGGCCAGCGCCAGGCCCTATATCGATCACATGGTCTGCCGCGCGGATAGTGTCTTCATCATGTTCGACGACGACGACAGTGTTCCCAAGATCACGCAGACGAAACATGGTCTTGATCAGACGGTCATTGTCCTTCTGATGCAATCCGATAGAAGGTTCATCGAGGATATACAAGACACCCATCAGATTCGATCCGATCTGCGTCGCGAGCCTAATACGTTGCCCTTCTCCGCCAGACAATGAACCTGCGTTCCTTGATAACGTGATATACCCAAGACCGACTTTATCAAGAAAATCGAGGCGAGAATTGATCTCCTTCAGGATCTGTGCTGCGATCTCTGACTGGGTTTTTAGAAGTTTCAGCGTCGAAAAGAATCCTATGGCTTTCGATATAGATAGATCAGTGATATCGATTATGGATCTCTCAGCGATTTTCACCGCAAGTATCTTATCTTTGAGCCTCTTCCCTTTGCATGCAGGGCATGGAGAGATACGCATGAATTTCTCAAGCTCCCGTCTTCTGTAGTCGGAATTTGTCTGATGATAAAGCCTCTCGCTCTGAGGGAGAAGCCCTTCCCATTTCCCCATCGAAGACCAGTTCGCCTCTCCGCCTTTCATCTTCAATTCGAATTTTATTTTCTCATCTGTGCCATACATGAGGACTTCATGCTGCTTCTTTGTGAGATCTTTTATCGGTGTAAACACGTCGAATTTGAAGTGTTTCGCTACAGCGCCGAGGTACTGTCCCCTCCAGCCATCTATCGCGTTCCTATAGACCATTATCGCGCCATCTGCGATGCATTTGTTTTTATCTGGAATGATCAAGTCCTCATCGAAATCCATCTTGATTCCAAGACCTGAACAGATTTCGCAGGCTCCAAACGGGCTATTGAATGAAAACATCCTTGGCTGGAGCTCTTCGAACACCATCCCGCATTCCGGACATGCCATGCGTGAAGAATATATCTTCTCTTCCTTCTTCTCATCAAGACAGATCAAAAGGCCGTCAGCTTTTTTAAGAGCAGCTTCACATGCTTCTGCGAGCCGGCTTCTGTCTGATGTGTCGACTCTGTCTATGACTACATCGATATCGTGTTTCTTGTAGCGTTCAAGTGTTATTGTATCATCTGTCCGAAAGATCTTGCCGTTCACCCTAGCTCGCATATAACCTTCTTTGTTCAGATCTTTGAATAATTTCTCATAAGTGCCTTTTTTCTGGCGGACAACTGGCGCGAGGATTGTGACCATGCCTTTTGTGGTTATGATCTGCTCTGTGATCTTCTGGGGCGTCTGAGATTGTATTTTTATGTTATGGACTGGACAATATGGAGTCCCTGCGCGCGCGAAAAGAAGTCTTAGATAATCATATATCTCTGTCACTGTCCCGACAGTGCTCCTTGGGTTCTTGCTTGTCGTCTTCTGGTCGATTGAGATCGCTGGCGAGAGGCCTTCGATGCTGTCGACATCAGGCTTGCTCATAAGGCCAAGGAACTGTCTTGCATATGAAGAGAGAGATTCGACATATCTTCTCTGCCCTTCTGCGTAGATTGTGTCGAACGCAAGAGTGGACTTGCCGCTTCCCGAGAGTCCTGTTATGACTATCAGCTTGTCTCTTGGAAAGACGACTGTTATATCCTTTAGATTATGTTCTCTCGCGCCTTTGATTATTATGTCTTTGTTCATCTGAATCTACCTGAAAATAGCGGCATCTATATAAGATTTTAGAAGTACTTTATAAATTTCACACACAAATGTCCAGTGGGTTTCAGACCTTGGCAAAAATGACTACATGGTTCTTTCCATAGGCTTTTGCGCATTTTGGACAGGTCGTGTAATAGAAATACAGTTTCTTGATCACTTTATCTTTGGATGCGACGAAATCTTTCATCTCTTTGATCCATCTACTCATGTCCTTATATGGACCTTCGAAGACCTTTGTCAGGAATGTTCCACTGATTGTCGTGTTGACTGCATTAGGAATCTCTTTCTTGACTGATACATATAAGTCTGAGCCCAACATTGAATTCTCATCTGATAGAACCACTGTGTCTTTATCGATATCATCAACTGCTTTTATCTTTTTCATCATTTTTGAAATGACCCTGCCAAAGTTCAGAGGTATATGAAATAGACTCGTCACATGATCTTTAACAAAAAGCTTGTTGTTCCACGTAATCTCCTTATCGTCCCAGGGTGCGGGATTGAACCTTGGACAGCATCCAGTCTCTAGTTCTTTTGCCATATTTTTTTTTTGCTATGTGTCCTTTAAATAAATATCGGAACTGTAGCATTAGGAGAATGAAGAAGAGAGATTATATTAAAGAACATTCAGTTAGTCAATGTGCGTTCAATCGCGCGGATCAGTCTTGGCGACATATTCTTTGTGTTCCATGACTTGAGCAGATGGAACATGTTGTTGCCTGTGATAGCGACATCTGTCGGATTTATCAACCGCTTATCGACTAGCCCTATCAACTCTTTTACTATATCTGGACCGAAATCGATCAGGAAACTCCGCATGCCCATCGTCATCAGGCCGCATGCATACCAATCTTCAAACAGATCCTTGAACTCTCCTTCCACAAGAGATGTAAGTGAAGGCGTGTAGACACCACAATTCCAGTTTCTGCATTTATCTTTTGTCAAGACCTTCCAGCAACTGACATATTTCAAGGCTTCATTCCTATAATCATCGCCAAGCCGCATGGGATGGATCAAGCAACCGACTGACTTTTCATCTTCATCAAGAAATGCCAGATAGTCACACATCGGTTCGCCAGAAGAATGCGCCATCTTCGGATTCTTCACATCTGACCAGATAACGGAATCGCAAAGCTTCTGTGCGTATGATTGAAATCTGTCTTCTAATGGAAGCATATTATTGTCCAATGTCGATTCAGCCGTCCTGTTCCTTGCTCTGAGCACCCTGCTTATGCCTTCTTTTGAATAATCATAGAAATTATACAGCCCGCAGCATCGTCCGCAGCTGATCCCTTTGAGATGGCATAGTTCAGTCATTGGTGCAGAGGTTCACTAATTGATATTTAAGCATATCGGACAAAAGTGCTCTATAGAAAGTCGTGTCATGACTATTTATGCCCGATTCTTTTCATATTCCACTTGGCAGAGTCCAGGACTGCTCAAGCGGTCCGAACACTGTCAGCCCATGCCATATTTGATCTGCCATGCATCTATGGTCCATCAAGCGGGGGCAAAAAGCGCACGCTGACCAGAAAAAAGGTCAGGGTGCCAAAGCTAGGAGATGATACATGTCCCTTGAGAAGACGACTTTCTACATTGCCGGACAAAAGAAATATAAAACCGTTTCTAAATAGATTCTTCATGGCGATCATCAACAAAGAGACATGTGTCATTGTGCAGGGCATAACTGGCACTCAAGGATCATTCCACACAACGCTCATGAAAGAGTACGGCACAAACATAGTCGCGGGCGTGACACCAGGAAAAGCAGGCCAGCAAGTGGAAGGGATACCTGTGTTCGATTCTGTGGCTGATGCATTGAAAGAGCATCCGGCAGAATTCTCGATCATCTTTATCCCTGCGAGAGTCTGTAAGGCAGCGTGTCTTGAAGCGCTTGATAATGGACTCAACATCGTGGTCATAACAGAAGGTATGCCTGTCCATGATGCGCTTGAAGTCGTCAGGAAAGCGAAAGACCTAAGCAAGATTATGATCGGTCCGAACTGCCCGGGACTTATCGTACCTGGTGAAGCGAAGATAGGAATTATGCCATCACATATATTCACAAAGGGCACCATCGGTGTCATATCAAGATCAGGAACACTCACTTATGAGATAATAAACAGCCTGACAAAAGCCGGGCTTGGCCAAAGCACAGCGATCGGCATCGGCGGAGATGCGATAATCGGGACAGATTTCATCGAAGCTCTGCAGATACTAGAAAACGATCAAGAGACAGAGAAGATCGTCCTGATCGGCGAGATTGGTGGGGATGCCGAAGAGAGGGCTGCCGTGTTCATAAAAGAGAATGTGAAGAAACCAGTGGTCGCTTATATCACTGGCAGGACAGCTCCGGAAGGCAAGAGGATGGGACATGCCGGCGCAGTTATCTCAGGGAACACAGGCACGGCGAAAAGCAAGATAGAAGCGCTTCAGGATGCCGGCGTGAAAGTAGCAGAGCTTCCTTCTGATATAGCGGGATTCTTTCATTGAAGCTCAAGTTCCGCATAACACGCATCTTCCTGGCAGATTATCCGAAAGCCGCGCTTCTTGAACATATGGAGCATTATATGGTTGTCTTTCAGGACATTCGCGAACACTTTCTTTATCCCGCGTCTTTTCGCGATCTCAAGGATATAGTCAGTGAACTTGTTGCCGAGTCCCTGTCCATGCCAAGGATCCCCGACCACGATCGCGAACTCAGCAGTCTCATTGTAATGGTCTGCGATCAATCTGACCACACCAGCCATCTTCTTCTCTTTCTTCTCAGTGACCTCTGCGATTATCGCGATCTCTCTATCATAGTCTATCTGCGTGTATCGTATAAGCATCTCATGGCTTATGTCTTTTATCAGCTGGAAGAATCTGAAACGCTGCGTCTGCTCAGAGAATGTGCGGAACATCCCTGCCTCAAGCGGTTCGTCTTCTGGTCTTATAGGTCGGAGCGTCGCGATCTTCTTATTCTTCATCCTAAACGTAGTGATGTATTCCCGCGGATATGGCGATATCACCATATGTGAATATGGCTTGACATTCTTTCCAATAACATCTGTGTCAAGGACGACTTTCGCATCAAGGACAACACCGCCTTTCTCGTCGATCGCGAACGGATTTATGTCTATCTCAGCGATCTCTGGAAAATCCATCACGAGGTATGCGAATTTATACAAGAGAAACTGGACGGATCTCATGTCGACTCCGCCTGTGCCACGGAATCCATTAAGCAACTGAAATATCTTTGTATCTTCGATCAGGCGCATCGCAAGTGCCATATTTAACGGAGGAAGACCTATATTTGTGTCCTTGAAAACTTCGACAGCTATCCCGCCCATGCCAAACACAATGGTCGGACCGAAGATAGGATCCTTCTTGCATCCGATAAGCAGTTCATGACGTTTCGAGATCATCTTCTCGACAAGCACGCCAGAGATCTTTGCGCCTTTTTCTTTCTGCTTGACAGAACGGATTATCGCGCGGTATGCTTTCTTCGCATCCTTCTCGGACTTGATGTCCAGCATCACCCCACCGACATCTGTCTTATGCAGTATATCTTTTGAGACTATCTTCATGACAACAGGAAAACCAAGTTTTCTCGCCGTCTTTGAAGCTTTCTCAGCGCTTGTCACGACAACCGATCGTGTCACAGGGATCTCATAGTTCTTCAGGAACTCTTTTGCTTCATCTTCAGTGAACACAGTCCTTCCGTTCGCATGGACCTTCTCGATAAGCTGCCTGTTATTCATGGTGTTAGGCTTGAAAGAATGCGGGACGGTCGCAGGTGTCTCATATAACAATCCAAGATTCTTCACATACCTCTGCAAAGCCATGAAACATCTTATGGCGTTCTCAGGTATCCTATATGATGGTATGCCTCCTTTCTCGAGCACAGAACATCCTTCCCTGACCTGAGCTTCACCCATCCAAGAGGCAAGGATCGTCTTCTCACCCCTTTCTATCTTGACGATCTCTTTGGCCACAGCGGTCGGATCAGTCATCGCCTGCGGCGTAAGTATGACAAGTATCGCATCTATCCCCTTGTCTGCAAGGCAGATCTCAAGTGCTTTTTTATACCGATCCGGTCCAGCGTCCCCAAGTATATCGATAGGATTCCCATGGCTCCAATGCTCAGGAAGGATCTCATCTAGTTTCTTGATAGTCACGGAAGAGAGCTCGGCCAGCTTTCCACCAGACTGCATCAGATGGTCAGTCGCGATCACACCAGGACCACCCGCATTTGTGATGATCGCAAGCCTGTCGCCTTTCGGTCTCTTCTGCATCGACAGCACTTGTGCATCATTGAACAATTCACCGATAGTATCTACCCTGATGATCCCTGCTCGTTTGAACGCAGCATCGAACACCGCATCATTTCCTGCAAGCGATCCTGTATGCGACATGGCAGCCTTGGCGCCCGCAAGGCTCTTTCCTGCCTTGAGTACGATTATCGGTTTCGTCCGCGCGAATGCTCTCGCAGCAGACAGGAATTTCCGTGCATTAGACAGAGATTCCATATAGATCACTATGCTTGATGTGCTCTGGTCATTGCCGAAATAATCGATGAGATCATGGAAACCAACATCGATCATAGATCCAAGCGAGACGAAATAGCTAAAGCCCACATTGGCTTCAAGCGACCAGTCGAGGATAGCAGTGCATAATGCTCCGCTCTGCGATATGAAAGCGATCTTTCCCGGCAACGCGCCGCTGCTCGCGAAACTCGCATTAAGACCTATCGACGGTTTTATGAATCCAAGACAGTTCGGTCCGATGATCCGCATGTCATATTGACGTGCAAGCCCGACGATCTTCTTGCACATCTTGTCTCCATCCCTACCAGCCTCCTTGAACCCGGCAGATAGTATGACGATTCCCCTGACACCCGCTCTACCGCATTCATCGATTATGTCAGGGACAGTATGCGCCGGTGTGGCGATCACGGCGAGGTCGACCTTGTCCGGGGTAGCAAGGACTGATGGATAGCACCTGACACCAAGGATGCTGTTCCGTTTAGGATTGACC
>Ga0066641_10000102_pt1 | contig 33426 bp, 22 predicted proteins | sample CryGeyCG2114_065_FD_59509 | JGI IMG/M metagenome (GOLD analysis project Ga0066641, IMG submission 59509) | Groundwater microbial communities from aquifer - Crystal Geyser CG12_big_fil_rev_8/21/14_0.65 | ecosystem: Environmental > Aquatic > Deep subsurface > Groundwater | place: USA: Utah: Grand... | reverse complement strand
AACATGCTCTTTGTCTATAATGCGACTGATGGATATCAGACGAATGATTCTATCTCGCAGAACACTTATGATGATACTCCGCCTGTTGTCAGCGGTCTTTCCGCAGTGCCGGCCAGTAATGATTCATATCTTACTTTCACGACTGATGACTTCGCGAATGCCACGATTGAATACAACAGCACGCTTATGATGGAAAATATTATCAATGATAGTGGCGGACTTCAGGCGCATGCGTTCAACCTGACTGGTCTTGTCAACGATACACTCTATTATTATAATATCACTACCTGTAACGATGTCGGCTACTGCAATGAGATTGGACCTTATAATTTCACTACTACAGGGACGGATACAGTCTGCAGCGGAATCCAGCCTCCTTCATCTGGCGACTGGTCTGTGACATCCGCTACGCAATGTACTGACGGTGAGATTTTGCTTGATGGAGATCTGTCTATTTCATCTAGTGTTTCACTAAGTTTGATCAACATCACCCTTATATTCAACACAAGTGTCACAGACAGGACTCTTAATAACAGCGGTACATTGTTCGTCAATAACTCAAATATCTCTGCGACTGATTGCTCGGCTGTATCCACAGAAGCATTCAGGTTCTTCACAAATCCATCCGGTCTCCTGAAGATGTATAACACTCTTGTATGTCATGCGGGCGATGGGAGCGGTTCTGCGAATGACTATCTTGGATATGGAATCAACATACAGGCAGATGATTCGATGCTTGACAATGTCACCATCAAGCCAATCGCATCTGTCAGCAAAGCTGGTGTCTATGCGTATGGTGTCAGGAATCTTTCTGTTCTGAGAAGCAACATCATAAACGGCGGTGTCGCAGGGCATGGTATCTGGCTTTTCAGGTCTAATTATAGCAATGTCAGCAACAATAATGTGACTGTCACAGGAAACCAGAGCTATGGTCTGTACATGATCAACTCTACTGGGAACGAGATCGGACATAATCTGTTCTTCGCCAATGGTGGGTTTGGATTGGAGGTCCTTGGTGATGGTCCGATATGGTATAACCATACTTTTGATGTAGAGAACAGAGTGAATAATGATTATCTAGTGTATCTTTTTGCCAATGATTCATTGTCTTTTATCGGTGCTTCGTATTCGCAACTGTTCGCGACTTACAGTACGAATCTGTCCCTGACAAACATGGAATTTGATCATAAGGTCATCATGGTCGGTATAGAGAACAGCAATTTTTCAGGAATAGATATCGCAGCGCCTGATGGACAATATCACGGCGCTCTTGAACTTAGGAATTCGAACAACAACACTTTTTCAGATGCCTGGCTGAACACTACTAGTAGGTATTCGAATGTAATCTACCTCACAGACTCGCATAACAACAGTTTCATCAGGCTTAACGTGTCTGTCGGCGACCGCTATTCAGCAGGCTTCTACTTGAATGGAAGCGCGAACAACACAGTGAGCGGATGCAACATCACAGCATCAGACACTGATGATGAAGGAATCTACGTCACTGGTGCATCATCTTCAGGAAATATCTTCGAGGGAACTGAATTCGACATGTCAGGCACTGCTGACTATGGGATAAGGCTTGAGGATTCAGGTTCCGGAAATATCATCAGGCAGAACACATTGTTCATGGACATCACCAATGGCGATGGCATAAATCTCGATGGGACCAGCCAGAGCCAGGTGTATCAGAACACGATAACATGCACTGGCACCAGTTCGAACGGCATCTATCTGAAGAGCTCAAGCGATTCAAACCTCCTGCATAATAATACTATTGTTGTCGCTGGCACAAGCCTTGGCAAGGGTTATACAGTGTCTGCTTCTTCGCAGAATCTGTTCGACAATGAGAATATAACTACGACTGGCGATTATAGTGCGGGCATGTATGTTGCCATGGCAAGCCACTATAATAATCTCACGCACATGCACATCACAACTTATGGTTCCACATATGCAGATGGTGTGCAGCTCTTTAATTCATCAGGACTTGGACAGCATCCAGAGAACAATACATTCATGGATTCAGTGATCAGCACGAATGGTTCATATTCAGTATATGGTCTTGGTGGCGTCTCATGGGCTGAGAACTATCTGATAAATGTCACAATGAACAAGAGCGCAGTTTTTGTGAATGGCACATCGCCAACTATGTTGCTTGTCGGATACTGGCTTGATGTCGCAGTCAATTCGACGAATCAGACTTCTGTGCAGGATGCTGATGTGAGGGTGTATAAGAGTGACGGCACGCTCGCATGGAACGAGACCACCGGTTCTACCGGGAACACAAGTGTCCACGCGACATATGAATATCGGCAGAACGAAAGTGGGATATCTTATTTCACAAGTTATATCATCAATGCGACACATAGTGTCTTTGCCCAGAACAATCTCAGCCTGAACCTGACACAGTCGACGCGTGCGATACTTATGCTTCTGCAGGATATCACACCGCCTGTTGTAAGTGGTCTTGTCGTGTCGACGACAAATGAGACTGCTTCTATCACATTCAGCACAGATGACTTCGCGAATGCCACGATCGAGTATAACACGACGCTTCTTTTGGAGAATATCATCAACAATAGCGGGAATCTCCAGGCGCATGTCTTCAATCTCACTGGTCTTGCCAACAACACGCTTCATTATTACAATATCACTGTGTGCAATGCTGATGGTTACTGCGATGAGGCCGGACCATACAACTTCACGACGAATGCCACAAGATCATTGATTAACTCGAATTCTTCATCGATATATGAGTGGAGAATGCATGGGAGGACATTAAACAATAATCGTTATTACCCTGATACTGTTAATATGACTGACTTTGGTTTGATGTGGTCTTCTACATTTGGCGGTGCTACTGTATGGACATCACCAGTTATTGTGGGGGGTATTGTTTATTTGACTACTCAAACTAATCTAACTGCTTTTGATCTAACGAATGGTACAGTTCTTTATACTATGTATGTAGATGAACTTGTTGAGAATACACCTACGATTGCAGATGAAATTCTTTTCCTTGGTGGGTGGAATTTCATGGCAGCTATTGATGTGAACGATCAATCTTTGTTATGGAACACATCAACTGCAGACCAAGTTGAGGGTCAATCTGCTGTAGTTTACGATGGAATAGTATATTTTGGGGATAATTCTGGGGTGTTTTATGCTATGGATGTTATGACTGGTGTAACACAGTGGAGTGTAGCGACAGGCACGATGATTGCAGATTCATCCCCTACATATCAACAGGGCGCATTGTATTTTGGGAATAATGCTGGTGTTGTTTTCGCATTAAATGCTTCCGATGGTACACAATTTTGGAATTATAGTGCGGGTCAGATACACTCTTCACTCATTGTGTCTGATGGCGTTGGTTTTTTTGAAAGTTGGGATGATGTTATCTATGCTCTTAATGTGACAGATGGATCACAGATTTGGAATGCTACTGCCTCTGGCAGTGTTGCTTGGACTTCTCCTGCGCTTAGTGGTGATGTCTTAGTTGCTCCGTTTGGGATGAAGCTTTTTGCTTTTAATACTTCGGACGGAAATCATCTCTGGAATTTTTCAACTGCAGGGAATATAACACAATCTTCTCCTGCTGTCACTTCCGAATTTGTTGCAGTGGGTAGCGACGACAAACAAATATATCTTGTCAATATTACAGATGGTACACTTATTTGGCGATATATTACAGATGATGTTGTCAGATCTTCAATCTCCATCGTGAACGGGACTTTACTTGCTAAAGGCACCGATAAGCTTTATGCTTTCAAATCTGGATATGCTGATCAAACAGCTCCCGTTGTTGTAAATCACTCTGTAACCACTACTAATAAATCTGCTGAAGTTGTGTTCTATACTGATGAAGCCTCCAATCGGTCGATTCTTTTCTTCAACGATACAGCGCAATTTGATGTTTATGGATATGATAGTTTCACTACCCAATTATTGAATTACTCTATTGTGAATCTATCTAACGCTACAACTTATTATTACAACGTTACCCTCTGCAATCGTGAGGCTGTGTGCGGCACGACAGGCCCATACAACTTCACGACGAACGCGACTCTCGACTTGACTGCGCCAGTCATCAGTTCGCTGTCTAATACCTCGACAAATGAGAGCATCTACATAACTTTCATTACCGATGATGACTCCAATATGACACTCGATTACAATACCACGCTCGGGCTCGGGATATCAGTCGTGAATCAGACATATAAGCAGAGCCATGTATTCAACATCACGGACCTTGTGAACACTACTACCTATTATTATAATCTTACTGCATGCAATGAGCAAGGTTCATGCCAGGAATACGGTAGCTATTATGTGGCTACAGCAGGAAATGTGGACACCTCAGCACCTGCTGTTTCGTCATTATCTAATTCGAGCACCAGCAGTTCTGTGACGATACTTTTCAATACGGATGATCTCGCGAATATCACTATCGAATATGGCACGACTACCGCATTAGGGAGCACGCGACAGAACGCGACATTGAACACTGGGCACACTTTCGTCATCGGATCACTTTCCGCAGATACATTATATTATTATAATATCACTGCATGCAATGTCGGCGGCTATTGCTCTGAAAGCGGTCCATATAGTGTCAGGACAATGGTATCGGCAGATACGACCGCGCCGACCATAAGTTCTACAGTATCATCAGGCACGCTCACAAATGGCTGGTATGGGTCTGACATCGATGTGACACTCAATGCGGCAGATACTGGAAGTGGTATAAATTACACTCAATACCGTCTTGGTACCAGCGGTTCATGGAATACATATTCTAGTGTGATTACTCTTACGAACACGACAAATCTCTATTATCGAACATATGATTTTTTTGCCAACAGCGCTTCAGGAAACAAGACTTTCAATATCGACAAGACGCCTCCTTCTGTTTATGGTGCGACGTATGCAGCAACTGTCTATGCAAATAGTCTGCTTTCAGTGGTTGTGAATGCAAGTGATACTGGAAGCGGCATCCTTTATTACAACATCAACAAGAGTGGTACTATCTATGCTACCAGCACAAACCAGACAATCATGTATGATCCTGACAAAAGCACATTTTATCTGACAGATAATACAATCATCGGAAACAAATCATTGAATATCACAGCCTGTGACAAGGCACTGAATTGCAATTCGACTGAGATCACTGTGCAGGTCCTGAATTTGTTCACGGCACTTTCAGTCGCGAATATCTCTTCATCGTATGATCTTGGCGAGAGCATAAATCCAGTTGGAATAGTCTCTGATACTGGCAACGTGCCTGCTAATTATACTATAAAATTCGAGTATTTCAAGAGCAATACACTCCCAGCAAGCCTCAAGAACACGACTGGGAATCTTGGTCCTTACTCAGTGGCTATCGACAGTTCTACAAATACGTCTTCATCATTCACACCGACAAAGAAAGGTGTCTATATCGTGAAGTCGACAGTGAATGTCATGAACCATTTCAGTAGGGTAATCACGACACAGACAAGCCTTATAGATGTGGATCAGCCTGGTGTGCTTGAGATATCTCCATCATTGATGAATCTTTCAATGCTCACGAATAAGCTTTCACAGAAGACATTGTACATATCAAATTCAGGTGAGCAGGCACTCACTGCTATCTCTGTCAATTCTACAAACTCAAGTATTGTGGGATTCATGAACACAGATGTCATCAGTGGGATTGCAGCGACGAATTTCACGACAAAACAAGTGCTGATCAACACGACTGGTCTATCGCCAGCGACATATACTGTCACACTTACAGTCAACACAAGCACGCAGATGAAGAACACGACTGTCATCGTAGATGTGATCACTGATACAAAAGGGATGCTTCAGAGCGATATAGATGATATCTTCATCTCATCAAATGAATCCAGCGCATTCAGCACGATCAATGTGAACTTGTCAAATATCGGCTCAGCTAATGCGACTGGCGTGATTGTGAGTGAGCTTGTGCCAAAGGCATGGCTCGGCATACAAGGCGGAACTATAGGCACCTTGACAGAGAACGGATCGACAATCTTCAACATAACAATGTCGCTTAACACTGTGGGCAACATGACTGGGAATATCCTTGTATCATACAACAACACAAAGGCAAGCGGCTCTTCGATAGTCAATCTGACGATACCGGTGAGATTATATATCCTTCCTGCGAATGTCAATATTGATGGGGATAGCACAGGGCTTAATAGCACATTCACAGGCGTTGTGTCTCTTGAAGATTCAAACGTGACCGGTTCTTCACTTGACAATACAACATTTGAGGATTCAACAGCAGACAATGCGAATGTCTCAGGCACGATCCTGACTGGGTCGGATGTGGAGGACACGAATGTGAGTGATTCATCGCTTGAGAATACTGTGCTGAATGGGACAAATGCCGCAAGCTCGAATTTCACAAATGCGATCATCGGTGGTTCTATCGTGAATGGAAGCACCATGAACAGTTCTACAGCGAACAATGCCATCATCATCGGCGGAGATTTCTACAATTCGAGCATCGATGGCGGAAATGTGACTGACTCTGATATCGAAAATTCCACACTTGTCGGAGGAGATGTGTCTGATTCTAATCTTGAAGGTGCGGTATTCAATAACACTGATGTCCAGAATACCACTATCTGGAATGTCACTTCGGACGATTCATCATTAGATAATTCATTTGTCAACAGCACAGGCATAGATAATTCGTCTGTCGCAGATTCAGTGCTCATCGGTTCGACTGTGGAGAGTTCGACTGTCGATGATTCTAATTCGACTGGGTCAGGTCTGCAGAATGCGACTCTTGAAGGCGCAGTGGTCGATGATTCGATAATCAATTCATCGAATCTTGTCCAGTCAAATGTGACAAATTCGACTTTCACTGGTCTGAATGCAACTGGCGCATCAATCACGAATGATCAACTCAATTCAGGGACGATGGAAAATGATGGTCTCGAGATAACCACTGTTGGGGGCAATGTGTCTGTATCTGTTGTCATTGTCGAAAATACATCGACAAATACTACGACTGTCACAACTACTGTCGACGGCGCTGAATTCAATATAACTATCGGAGCTATGCTCGAGAACCTGTCGTCACAGGCACAGATAGAACCGGATGGGCTTGCCGGTGTCCTAGGCAACCAAAGTCTCTTGAACGAATCAAATCTGAATGAGACTCTTATGCCAAGCCTGCTTGCTAATGGGAGCATGGATGTGTCGTATGATGGCACTGATGATCTGGGCGATGCTTTCAACAGCACATTCACAATAACCAACACGACTTCGAAAGGTCTTGCGCTTGTTGCGATCCCCATGTCATCCTCATTGTTCAATCTAAGCGCTGTAGAAGTGACTCTTACACTTGGAAACGGCACTGTGAAGACTCTGGTCGAAAATGATTTCACCGACTCTGATGGATATTATTATTTCGAGGACAATGTGATGATGCTCTATGTCGCGACTGATCCGATTGTGACATTATTTTCGCCAAAACCTGGAGCTGGTGGCAGCAATGATTCAAGTCCTGATGATGAACAACCCATAGTGCCTGGTTCGTCTACTGGCAGACGATCTTCTAGCTCTGGCGGAGCTAATTTCGGTTCTGCAAAATCGTTCTCCTGGCAGAGCATCGATGCAGGCGAGACAGTTGAATTTGAGGTTGTTTCATCTGTTGTCGATTTGACTACTGTGAGATTCTCTGCTGCGAATGCTATGGTTGATGCGAAAGTGAGTGTCTCTTCGATGTCTGATGCGCCTGCTGATGCAGGGGCGCTCTCTATGGAAGTGTATCAATATATTGACATCGATACCCAAAACATCGGCGCTAGTGATGTCGCATCTGCGAAGATCGGATTCAAAGCGAAGAAATCATGGGTCAAAGACAATGGTATGAAAGCTGCTGATATCGTCATGTATCGATATCATGCTGGCAAGTGGACGGCTCTCAAGACATTATGGAAAGACACTGATGATGAATATTATCATTTCGAGGCTGAATCGCCCGGATTTAGCTATTTCGCGATCGCGGGAAAGACTGTTTTGGCTGTTGAGAAGGAGCCAATGCAAGATGAATTGATAAATGAGAAGATAAGCGCGCCTGAAGAACCGGAGTCTGATGCATTGACTGCTATGGCCACAAAAGACATTGAATTGAAATCAGCTGCTGCACTGGATGAGGATGGTTCTTCTGCATGGTGGATAGTATTGTTGCTTTTGCTTGCTGTGACTTTGCTTGGCGGCGGCGGTTATGTCTATTACAACAGGGTTTTCCTGTCACATAGAGTCGTCGATGTCAGCAGGATGGAAGAATTGCGTCGACAATATGAGTTGAGCGAGGAATCAATGAAAGCGATGATGGATTATGTCCGAAAATCAGGGAAGACCCATAATATCTGTGATGATAGTCTCAGGACCGAACTTTTGAAGACTGGATGGAAAGCAGATGTCGTCGATGCGGCTATAAAGACACTTGATGAGGAGATCCGATCGGACATGATCGATAGATATAAACTGACTGCCGAAAGTGTGCAGCAAGCTGTCGATTTTGTCAAGGGTTCAAGACAGAGCAAAGGATTCGATGATCTTAGGATCGCTCAACTAATGGAGAACCAGGGATGGGACAAGAGCTTTGTCGCCTCGCTTCTTGGTGAAGTCGATAGGGAGATGTCTAAGAGATCTGCAGATGATATCCTTGTTGATCTGAGGGAAAGGTATGATCTTACTAAGCAGAGCATGGACCAGCTGGTCGCTTTCATCAGGAAGGCACATAAAGAGAACTTATCTTCTGATGACTTGCATAGGATGCTTGTGAATGCTGGCTGGGAAAAAGGGTTGGTCGATGAGATCATGCGACTTGATATCCGTTGATTTTCTCTTAAAATTTATATATGAATGATGTTCCGATATTTCTTAAGGGTGAATCATAATGGATGAAACTAAAGGTTATAAGGTACAAGACTTGAAATTGGCTGATTATGGCAGAAAAGAGATCGTCATCGCTGAGAAAGAGATGCCTGGTCTTATGGCTGTCAGAGAGAAATATGGGCCAAAGAAGCCATTGAAGGGTGCAAGGATCATGGGCAGTCTCCATATGACAATACAGACCGCTGTGCTCATTGAGACTCTTGTCGAGCTTGGCGCAGAAGTCAGATGGGCCTCATGCAATATATTCTCTACCCAGGACCATGCTGCTGCAGCGATCGCGAAAAGCGGTGTGCCTGTGTTCGCATGGAAAGGAGAGAGCCTGAAAGAATATTGGTGGTGCACTGAGAGGGCTCTTGATTTCGGTGATGGAGTCGGTCCTAATCTCATCGTGGATGACGGCGGAGACGCGACAATGATGATCCATAAAGGTGTCGAGATCGAGGCTGATCCGAGCCTGCTTGAGAAAGATTACAGCGATGAAGGAGACGATTTCAGAGAGCTTATGGTTGCTCTGAAGTCGTTGCATAAGGGCGATAAATCGCGTTGGACAAAAGTGTCAAAAGAAGTGAAAGGCGTCTCTGAGGAGACGACGACTGGCGTGCATCGTCTGTATCAGATGATGGATGCTGGGAAATTGCTGTTCCCAGCCATCAATGTGAATGATTCTGTCACAAAGAGCAAATTCGATAATCTTTATGGCTGCAGAGAAAGCCTCGCTGATGGTATCAAGCGCGCGACTGATGTGATGGTCGCAGGAAAAGTGGTCTGTGTCTGCGGTTATGGCGATGTCGGAAAAGGATGTGCGCAGAGCATGAGGGGTTTTGGCGCGCGTGTGCTTGTGACAGAGATCGATCCGATATGCGCCCTTCAGGCAGCGATGGAAGGGTTCGAGGTCACGACTGTCGAAGATGCTCTTTCTGAAGCAGATATCTATGTGACTACCACAGGTAACAAAGACATAATCACTGCGAAGCACATGTCTGCTATGAAAGACCAGGCGATTGTCTGCAACATCGGCCATTTCGACAACGAGATCCAGATGAACAAGCTTGAGGCTTTGAAGGGTGTGAAGAAACTGAACATCAAGCCGCAGGTCGACAAGTACCTGTTCCCGGATGGACACGAGATCATTGTCCTTGCTGAAGGGCGCCTTGTGAATCTTGGCTGCGCTACAGGCCATCCAAGTTTTGTCATGAGCAACTCATTCACGAACCAGTGTCTGGCCCAGCTGATGCTTTGGGAGAAGAACCATGATGTTGGTGTCTACATGCTTCCAAAGAAACTTGATGAAGAGGTCGCTCGTCTGCATCTATCTAAACTAGGTGTGAAATTGACAAAGCTCTCTCCTGAGCAGGCAGCATATCTTGGCGTGCCAGCAGAAGGACCATACAAGGCAGAGCATTATAGGTATTGAGTCTGATCCTACCTATAAGGTTCATTTTTTAATTTCATTTTTACTGGTATCCCCAGGCATCTGGGTTGACCCGTATTGTATGTGCGTTGATATCGTATAAGGCCGATACAACCCTTAGATATCAGTTCTAAGAATAATTCCTTCTCAGATGTAGTTGTGATGCCCATCTTTGTATCCAACGATGTTGTATATTTTGGATCAAAGACCCATTTCTCTGATCTTCCTGTCGACATTGGAACTATCGTCTCTATTCCAGTCAACTTTCCTTCTTCTATCTTAAGTTGGATATATTCATCTAAGCTTCCTAGGAATCGGTCGACACCTTCGATTTGTTGGTATACTTCTTTGATTTTTCTTTCTTCTTCTAACTCTCTTTGTTCTTCCTCATCAGATCTTTGAGGATTCCCTGTCTTCTTTCTTCTTGACCAAAATCCCATTTTATAGATTTAAACCTGAACGTTTGATTAAATGTCGGTACTAGATTTTTGTTTTGGTTCGCTGCAACGATAATATAGTAATTCTCCACCAAGCATAAGTCCAACTTCAAGAAGAGAGGGTTCATCAAACAATGGGTCAGCACTCATACCAAAAGTGTATCTGAATTGTCTTCTAAAGTGCTTTTGCATGCCATATACACATGCAAACTTTCCAATTCCCCTACCAGTTGTTTTTAGAATCGATGCTAATCTCGATTGACTCTGTCTTGGGTTTATATCAAATTTACACCTGTCAATCAGATCTATGGCAGCATTTATTCGTCTGCTTCTTGTGTGATACTCCTTTTGTAATACATTATTGTTGTCCATATTGATCATCATCTCCGTGATTTGATGCTAGGGGGAATAACTAGTGGATATTTAAGCCTATTTGTTTGTTAAGAACCAAATGTCCTAGTCAGACAACAGAGATTTTAGAAAAGCAGTTCCTGCTGCCATGGCCGGAATATTTCTTTGTCTTTTGTGAGCACGTATTCTAGCAGCTGGTCTTTTGATGCGATCAGGAACTTTGGCATCTTATGTCTCTCTGCGGCTTTCTCCGCTTTGTCAGTCAGCCTCTCGAGCATTTTCCGTTGATCAGGATCGAATCTTTTCTTCTTGACTGGTGTGATCGTTATCTTCTCTTTTGAACCCTTGCTAATGGCCTCTATGAATTTATATGACATCTTCCTGACAATCGGATGCACACCTTTCATATTGTTCCAGGCTTTTATATCTGTAATCGGGTTCTGCGCGAGATCGACGAGCGTCTTTGTCCTTATCACGAAATGTATCGGCCGATCGACTTTCTGCGCGAGCTGGTCACGGACTTTGAAGAGCCGTTTCAGGATCGCACGCCCTTTATCGGTCATTGCAGAATATCCTTTGACATCGCTATATGTCCCTTCTTTGTATTCGAACTCTTTTGTCTCAAGATTCTTGCATTCCTGTTCCATCCATGAGAGCCTGCCTTTCTTTTTCAGTTCAGCAGCGAGTTTGTCTCTCAATCTGATAAGATAACGTGAATCAAGTGATGCGTATTCAAGCATGGCTTCACTAAGAGGCCTGAGGGTCCAGTCCGCCATCTGGAACTTGCATTCTTTCTTTATGCCGAAATGGTTCTCCAGAGCAGAGGCGAGCCCGAGATCATTGGATCCAAGGAGCTGCACAGCAAGCTGCGTGTCGAACACATTCTTTGGATGGCACCCGAATTGATGGATCAGTATCCTGAAATCGAATCCGACATCATGGAATATCTTCTGGATAGAGCTGTCTCTGAGTATATCTATCAAAGGGCCTATCTCTTTTAGGCTGAGCACATCGATTATATAATCTTCAGTCTCATCAGATACCTGTATGAGCGAGATATAGGAACCGTACCTGTGCAGATGATTCTCACATTCGAGATCAATGCCAAGGGATTTCGCTCGGGAGAGTTTCTTGCATGCGACTGCGAGATCTTCTGGTGTCGATAGGTAGTTGAGCTTCACCATCAAAACAAGAAAGTATCACATATATAAAAGCATTTACTTCTTGAAAAAGGGTCCGTCGACGCAAAGACGCTCCCCACTTTTTGTCGCGCAGCTACCGCATAGGCCTATCCCGCATTTTGTGCTATGATCGATAGATGAGAAGATATTTGTCTTTAGCGTGAATTCTCTCTCTATCTCTATCGCTGCCTTTATCATCCTCTCAGGGCCGCAGTTGTAGAAAATGATGCTTTCATCCTTGCACATCTCTTTGAGCCTCTTCTGAAGAAGGTCTGTGATAAAGCCTTTGTATCCAAGCGAGCCGTCTTCTGTCGCGACATGCAGGTCACATATCTTCTTTGTCTCATCGAGATAGAACAAGTGCTCTTTGTCTTTTGCTCCGATGAATATCTCACAATCTCTGTTCTCTTTTGCGATCATATAGAGTGCGGCGAGCCCACAGCCTCCGCCGACAAGTATAGTCTTCCTAGTCGACTTCACAGGATTCCCATACGGTCCTCTGATATATACCTCCGTGCCTGGATCAAGCGTGATGATCTTCCTTGTGAAGCATCCCCGTCCCTGGATGGCCAGTGTGAGCGGTTCGTTGTCAAGCACCGAGAATGGTTTCTCTCCGACTCCTGGGATCCATGCGAAGATGAATTGTCCTGGTTTTATCGGCAGTGTCTCTTCAAAGCAGAGGACTGAGAGGTCTTGCGCATGCTTGATGTTCTTCTTCAAGGTGAACTTCTTATATTCTGTACTGACTTTTTCCATGTTATGATCCTTGCCATCTGCTATTGATCTGAAAAACACCTTGAGGTCTTCTGTCTTCATGCCTGCAAGGGCAGAACCGATGCCGATGATTGTGGCTCCAGCTTCTTCCATCTTCATCGCGTCCTGTGCGCATGAGATCCTGCCACATGCAATAAGCGGGATATCCGTGCTCTGAGATATCTTCTTTATGCTGTCAAGCACGAGGTCGAATATATCTTTACCGGATTTTCCTCCTTTGATATTTGTCAGGACAGGGTGATCATCATGGCGATGCTCTATAGGACCTACTGTGTTTATCGCACTGATCGCATCGGCACCGCCTCTTTCCGCTGCCTGAGCTATCACTGTGATATCATCCACATTGGGCGTCAATTTCGGGATGACTGGCAGATCTGTCGCCTGCTTAACAGCCCGCGTGATATCTTCTACCTGCGATGGATCTTGTCCTATCGCCATGCCATATCCTTTGGCATGTGGGCATGAGAGATTCAATTCAAACCCATCGCAATATGGCTCAAGTATCTTTGCGACAGCCACGAATTCTTCTTTGTTCTTTCCGAAGATGGAGCATAATAGGAACTTGTCTTTTGGCAGTCTGATCATGGACAGTGATCCTGCGAATGCTCTTGCACCTGGGTTCGTGAGACCGACCGCATTGACAAAGCAGCCCGGCGCATGCTGATGCAGGATCGGTTCTCTGTATCCGTCTCTTGGTTCAAGGCAGATGCTCTTTGTCGTTATGACGCCGATCTCTGGTATCTCATTCGCTATTCGTTCGATGACTTTGGCATCTGTCGTGATGATACCTGATGGGATAGTGTATCTGCCAGATATCTCCTTGCCAAGAAAATTCATCTTGAGAGCCGTAATGGCTTCACCCCATATTGGTCGAATTCCTCTATAATCTTTTCTACGACTTCTTTATCTGCGTTCTTGCAGATCTCTGGAAGGATATCTGTGATGTCGCTCATGCGATGGAATGGTATCCCCATGCCCTCTATCGCCTGCTGCACGCTTTTCTTATCATCCCTCTTGACCATCCTGTCTGTCAGGCTGATGACTGCTGTGACTGTGAATCCAGATTCTTTCAGTCCTTCCAGTGCTTTTACCAGAGAGTCGCCTGTGGTCGTGACATCTTCGATCACAGCGATGTTGCCCTTCGGCGCGCCTACAAAGAAGCGGTCTTTTGGATCGCCGTGCTCTTTTGGTCTCGCGCGTCCCATGGCAAGCACATGGCTGCCTTTTTTGTAGTCTCTTGTGGCTTTAGCCATGTGGAACTGTGTGAGTATGCCAAGTTTTGTAGCGCCTTCAGGCACGCCGTAGAAAGTATCGACATTGATTATATTATCCCTGCAGAAATCCAGCACAAATCCGACCAGCCTCTCACTGAGCCAGACATCGCAGACAACGCTACGCCAGTTCGCATAAAAATAGGACTGTCGTCCTGATTTTAAGGTTATAGGTTCTGTGAAAATACCTACGACCTTGTTATCCAGAATGAATCTGTTGAATTCTATTTGATCGAATACTATGCATACCACCTCTGTATTACTCTTGATGGGTGGATATATATGTTTTTGGGCGAAATCTTTTTATTTGACTGACTCTTTGGTGAGTTATATGGTAGATATCAAACCATTGGTTCTTTGGTGCGTCTCATGTGGTGTCATAGGTGTCATCATCTGTTTCGGCTTCATATTCATCAGTGGCGATGATATGGTGGAGCCGGAATTCACTGCCATGAACACGTATCATCGGCAGAACACAATAGCTGTCCCTGGGAGCCAAAGAGAGCTGCCAAAAGGAGATGAAGGTTCTGTCGTGCTCATGGTGAAGCCGCCGGTACAGATTCTTGAACAGTTTTCTGACGTGAGGGAATATATCCTTTTCTTCTCTTCAGTGAATGAGCCGGATCTAAGCATCGCGTATAATATCCAGAGCAAGCGTTTCGAGGCTGGATCGCCTGTGCTGTCTTCTAAAGAGATCGATATATTCGATGGCAGGGCCCATCAATTAGCGTATACTTATAAACGTGGCATGGGCCAGAACCTGTTTCTTGATGGCACACTTGTGAATACTTCGGTCTTTGACTGGAGAGGCGCGTCCGAGATAACCGGCTTTGCTGTCTCTTCTGTGGAGTCTTATGATGTCGCAGAAGGATTCGAGACAAAGATCGCTGTCACTGATTATGTTGTCGGCTCTGAGATACTTGGCGGCGAGAAGTGATATATCGTATCTTGGGTATGTTCTTGCGATATGACTTCTGGTTATCCTTTTTAAATTCTTTCTCTGCTTGTTTTCCTGTCACAATAACCTTTAAATAGCAGTATAATATGAAGTATGATGGATGGTATATTTAGTCACAGGGGGGGCTGGATTCATAGGCAGCCATATGGCAGAGCGTCTGCTGGAAGATGGGCATGATGTTGTCATAATCGATGATCTCTCCCATGGAAACGAGAAGAATCTGCAGAAAGGGGCTTTATTCATCAAGCGAAAGGTGCAGGATGTGCTTGATGATGTCTTCAAAGAGAATAAGTTCGACGCTGTCTTCCATTTCGCTGCGGTCCACATGGTGCAATATTCGATCGATTATCCCGAAGAGACACATAAGGCGAATGTCGAAGGCACCCATAATCTTCTTATGATGTGCAGGAAGCATGGGGTGAAGCGGTTCATAATGTCATCGAGCGCAGCAGTCTATGGTGAGCCAGAGACATTGCCTATCCAGGAGACCTCCACATTGAAACCCATGTCTCCTTATGCCCTGCATAAGAAGATCGCAGAAGATTACTGTCGATTATATCACTTTCTCTATCAGATGGAAACAGTCTGTCTCCGATATTTCAATGTATATGGTCCACGACAGAATCCAGAGGGCGGATATGCCAATCTGATTCCAAAAGTGATAAAGCTGCTAAACAATAATAAAAGCCCGACGATATTTGGTGACGGAGAGCAGACAAGGGATTTCATATTTGTCGGTGATGTTGTGGAAGCGAACATGAAAGCCGCGACTGCGACCAATGCTGAGATATTCGGAAAAGCATTCAACATCGGGACAGGAAAGAATCTTTCAGTCAATGATGTCATGAGCAGCCTGATAAAGATCAGCAATAGCGAAGTGAAACCAGTGCATGGTCCGCCGGTCATCGAGCCAAAACATGCGCTTGCTGATGTCTCAAGAGCGAAAAAGACGCTTGGCTGGGAACCTAAGACCAATTTTTTTGAAGGGATAAAACGGACTTATAATCATTTCAAAAATTAAGGGGTGTACCTTATATGAAAATATCAATTGTCATGCCTGCATTGAACGAGGAAGCAGCGATCGCTGATGTGATCGATGAGATTCCAGTCAGCAAGCTCAAGAAGGATGGCCATAAGGTCGAGATTATCGTTGTCGACGGAAAAAGCGTAGACGATACCGCGAAGATCGCGAAAAAGAAAGGCGCAAGAGTCATCTCGAGCGAACGTGGCTATGGCCGGCAGTACAAGCTTGGATTCAGCAAAGCGACAGGCGACATCATAGTGACTGGGGATTCTGACATGACTTATCCATTCAAGGATACACATAAATTTGTCAAGCAGCTTCTTGCTGAGGATCTCGATTTCATAACCACAAACAGATTCGCTGGACTAAAAGATGGCGCGATGACAGGCATGCATCATTTTGGAAATTCTGTTCTCACATTGTTCACGCGTCTGTTCTTCAGAGTGAACATAAAAGATTCACAGAGCGGGATGTGGATATTTCGAAAAAACATACTAAAAGACCTGGATCTCACAAGCGATGGGATGCCGATGAGCCAGGAGATAAAGATAGAGGCATTCAAGAAAGTCAAGGCAAAAGAAATTCCTATAGACTATTATGCACGTGTCGGAGATGTGAAATTGAGCACGTTCAAGGACGGTTTTAGGAATCTGTTCTTCTTTTTTGGGAAACGGATAAGATGAAACTTAAGTTATCTTCATTATTGGGCATACTTGGGATCATAGTGTTAGGAATATGTCTGATGATGCAACCTATACTTGGCTGGTATTTCTTTGTGTTGATACTTCCAAGTTATCTCTTTTCGTATCTGTTCATCAAGGATCTCACTTTTCTTGAGCGTGTCTGTATAAGTCTTCCTCTCGGTGGGCTGTTTCAAGTGCTGCTGACGTTGCTTAGTTTTATCGGGATACCATTATCCATCCCATTGATCTGGATTTTGCTTGTGATCCTTCCAGTCGCTTTGATTGCGATAAAAGAACGTAAGAAATTGAATGGCCTGAAGAGCGATGCGAAGTCTATCATCCTTTCGGGATACAAGAAGAACAGCAGCGATCTGCTCGCTCTTGGTGTCATCCTTGTCGTTTCATTATTCATCTGGGGCATGCTGCTTCAGGGTGTCAACCTTCCGCGTTCTGATCAGGTGAATAACCATGCGCAGATCAATGAGATCTACCAGGAGATCACGACAAATGGCAGGGTGCCGCGATGGACGTCCAAATTATCGATGGGGCTTTCATGGACGCATGAATTATATTATCACTATGAACGGATAGCGCTTCTGCATATCATGAACCCTTCAAAGAACCTTGTGTTCAATCAGAATGGATTCGCGTTCTTCTCGATCTTCATGGGGGTGGTCGGGATATTCTGTGTGTGCAGGAGATTCGGACAATCCTCGCCAGTGTCTGTGCTTGTGGCATCATTGTTCCTTGCGAATCCTCTGCTCTCAAGCAAACTTGGTTTCTCTGGTGACATGAGGGAGATATCGACTTTTGTCTATCTGACTGCGCTTCTTATCGGTATGAGCCTGCTGACAAATAAAAAAAGATTCTCTGACTGGAGGCTTTATGCTTTCATCGGCATAATCGCGGCGCTTGACGCTCATTCACATATCGTGACGTTCCTCATACATGCGCTTGTCGTAGGCGCATTCTATGTGATCATCGCGCTCCGAAGACTCGGCCTGAAGGGTCTGCTTGCAAAGGGTCATCTGGCAAGCATCGGAGCGCTCGTGCTTGTGTTCTTCTCGCTTATCGCGTTCCATTTCATACCTGCGGCAGTCGACATGGACTATGGCACAGCCGACATACATAAACGTGATCTTTCTGTCACTGGTTGGTTCTATGGGATGGATATCAAGATCGGCTCATTGAAGAATTTCATGACGGTTTTTATCAATGATTCTATCTCGAATCAGTTCACAATAAATCTCAATCGGTTGTACACGATCTTCGCGGTCTTTGGTGTGCTAAGCGCCATCTATCTTCTGATCTTTAGGAAGAAGCAGGACACAATGCTTCCTGATTTCATCTTGGCATTTATCCTCGGGCTGATATTATTGACTCTTCTCTTGCTGACAAACAAGCTGCACCCGGAGTTTAGCTATCTACGTATGATGCTCATGTCACTGCTCGCTTTATGCATGGCGATGCCTCTTGCATTCAGACTGAGCAAAAACAGGATATTTCGTGGTATCTTATTCACAATGCTGCTTCTGATCTGTCTTTATTTCGCGGATTTCAGTCGTGGAGAGAATACATTATTTGTGAGCGAGACCGCGCAGAATGGTCTATTCAAACAGCATTATGACGCGATGTACAATGCATTTGGTCCAGGTCGTGCGATAACGTATGGGATATACATGTTTGGTGTCGAGCCTGCTATTCCTGTTGTCTCCAATCTTTGGATGGTCACACATACTGCAATGGCGATTCCATCATATCCACAGGCTGATCTGAAAGATTCTAGCGAGAATTTTCCAAGCCAGTATCCAATCACTTATCTGTCAAATCGTTTCAGGACGACATTCACTAAATATGTCCTTGTCTTCAAGTGCGGATATGGGGAGGCTGCTGTTGCGGTGGAAAAATATTTTGATAGTAATCTGAATTTCACAGGTATGCAGAAGATATTCTCTGACCAATGTCATTCATTATATGTGGTCGCCGATACAAATTATGCAGAGAAAACGACGCTGATAAAATCAGATATTCCTGAGAAGACTTTGTATTCATATCCATTCAGCTATAGGGGTTTTGGCTTCCATGATGAAAACGTTTATACGGGCAAAGATTATGTGATAATCGACAATGAGACTGGCTTCCTTGATTTCGCTCCGCCAGTGAGACTTGCCTTTGAGCTGGTGAACCGGGATCATATCGCAGTGACTGGAAGTCTCAACGAGGGCGACTGGGTTATCTTGAAAGATCATTATTATCCTGGCTGGAAGGCCTATATGGATGGAAAAGAGATCCAGTTATACAAGTCGAATTATCTCACGATGCTTGTCCAGACAAAGGCAGGATCAAGGATAGATTTCATCCATGAGTTGCTTCCATATGAGAAAGCATTGATCATATTTGCGATATTGTTCATCGCAGGATCTATGTATCTGCTTATCGATAGGAAAGAATAGTTCTTCTAAATGACTGATTCTTGCGTGTACTCTTTGCACCAAAAGCTATTTAAGGAAGGACAATACTACACATCTTCATGTCCGCGTCTATGACTTGGTTTGTCGATGTGTGCATGCGAAAGCGATGTTCTTATATCGATAAGCAGCTTAGAGTCATGCTTCTTGGGCTATGATATCTTTTGAAAAGAGATGGACCTCTATTGTCTGTCTGATTAGGTGATTCTAGATGAAAGATGAGATGCTGAAAAAACGTGCCGTTGATTTTCTTGAGAGATACGGCTGTGAGAGATTGCTCGGGATAGGATTTGGCAACATAAGCTTTGATGGCCTGCTATCGAAGACAGGATACAAAGATAACTCTGATGGTTTCTTTGAAGAATTGAAAGAAAAGCTTCTGAAGCGAAAGACTGGCGAGAGTGACGCGATCAGTATTGGTAATGTGAACATCCCGCATCTGTTTCTTATGGAGATACTAGATGAGATCATGTCTGGTGAAGAATTGATCACCATCCATGATGTAAGTCAACTTGAATCTGTCACGAATGTCGTTGTGCGGGATAAAGAGAAGATGCAGGAAGTGTTAGACACATATCCTGTACGATTCTCAAAACATATAGTGCGGCAGATGAGGCTGTCAAAAGATGTGGCTTTCCAATATATGCCTTCTGTAGATGAGCTCGATCCTGAAGGCCTGACAAATACTTGGGTTGGTCAATTCCACAAAGGGCTTCTTGAACGTATGTATCAGAACCGCCCGATTTTTGTGCTCAATATGGCATGTCCAGTCTACTGCCGTTTCTGTTTCAGAAAACATAAGGAATGCAGGAACCAATCCGCGCCTACAATCAAAGATGTCGAAGATGCTGTAGGTTATATCGCAGCGCATCCAGAGATCAAGGAAGTTGTCCTGACTGGCGGAGATGTCTTCATGAACAAGGCGACTCTTATGGCTGCGATAGATAGACTGAAGGGGATACCGCATATACAGACACTCCGTATCGCGACGAGGAATATAGCATATTATCCGGATATGTTCTACAAAGATGATGGTTTTTGGATGGAATATCTAAAGACAGAAGGCAGGAAGCTTAGGGATCTGGGAAAACGGATCGAGATCGCCACGCATTTTATCCATCACGATGAAATCTCCATAAAGAGCCTTGATCTGATCAGTGATTTTGTCAGGGGTGGCATCGCTGTCTATGTCCAGACTCCGTTCTTAAAAGATTGCAATGAAGATCCATCTGTGCTCATAAGGCTTTATGGTCTGCTTCGTTCAGCAGGAGCTGAGGTGCATTATATCTATATCCCATGCAGCGCGATCCAGGGAAACAAGGCATATTGGACGCCGCTATCAAAAGGGGTTGAGACTGCGAAGGGTCTTAGAGATGGTCTTACTGATCGGGCTATGCCGCGTATCTGTGTGGCGACTCCGATCGGTAAAGTGGATATGAACACTAGCGGATGGGCAGTGGAACAAGATGGTAAGAGAATCTGGATGCGCACATCTTTCACTGCTGATTATCTGAAGGCCTTTGCGGAAGATTTCGACATGACTGACTGCAGAGTCAATGAAGAAGGGACACTTGATTATCGTCATCTGGTGCCAGAAGGCATCGGCGACAAGAGATTGCTTTTTGGGAAGAGGAAGAAGACAGCGAAGATAACCACATCTGCTGATAAAGTGACACTTGATAGACTTAGAGATGCCTGTCTTTTTGATCAGCGGGATAATTTTTCCATATCAAAGACAGATATCTCTGGATTATCAAGGAAGCATAAGACGCGTGTCGAATTGGATGTCGGATGCGAGGACCTGTATGACGCGATGGCATATCTCAGAGAAGACAGGGATATAACTGATGTGATCCTCTCTGCAAAAGATGGTGTTGTGTCTGTGCTTGACAAGGTATGTTCGATTGTGCAGATGCTTCGTCCTATCGATCACATTGTAGCGATCAGGCTTCGTGAACTGAATCTCAACTATGATCCAGCTATATTCACAGAAGACGTGATCGCTGTTATCTCTGGGTTGCAAGATCTTTCAATCGTCCGTCCATTGAGAATGGAGGTCGAGACGCAATTCCTGCACGAGACTGAATTTCTTGATGCCCACTCCAGATTGGCAGATTGCTTCCGCCGCAAAGGAATAACTGTCTATGCTAATTCGCAGCTTTTATCTGGTGTTAATAATGGCGCTGAAGACATGCAGAAGATATCTTATCGATGTAGAGAGAAAGATATCGAATTCCATCATCTGTATGTGTGCGGTATGTCGCTGCAGGACAAGTGGAATGAGGATAAGAAGATCATAGCAGACAGTGTGCTTGACATCGCGACATATCTTCGAAGATACGGGAGCGGAAGAGAGATCCCGCGGATCATCATTCGTTCACAGCTTGGTGAGTCTGATTTCAATCTGACATCAAGATTCATTAGAACATATGAAGGGATCATGTTGGAAGGCGAGTCTTTGCTGTTCACAAAGCTGGCTTTTGATGGGGATTTTTTATGTGGGGACTTATGATCTATTGGTGAATCAAAATGGGGCGCAGTTATTGGTCCCTATTTTTTGATTCCTCCACAGTGTTGATAGAGAATCTCTCGTGACTTGGCTGTATTTGGTCTATTTGGCTGCAAAAGGCTGCTTTTGGATAATCGATTTTTCTGATAAGGCTATTTTGGGTAAGTTTTATATATCAGTATAACAATTTGTATACTCGTATGGTTGGGTTTGGTAGATTTATGTATGGAGAACGATAGTCAAATGACTAGAAAAGTCAGCAGGAGCCTGTTAGGTGTCATTATCGTAGTGGTAACTTTATTATTTCTTCCAAATGTACTTTCCTGTGTTGCACCGCAGAACAACGATATTTTTGTGGTAAACAAGACGAGTGTGCTATGCAAGAACACCTATCTGAATCTGACCATCCAATTGAACAACAATTCTATTGAACTCAATTGCAATCAATCGATATTGGATGGATTCGATCCAAGTGAAGGATGGACCGGTATAACAATAAATTCTGGCAAGGAGAATACGACCGTCAAGAATTGCATCGTCCAGAATTATGAAAATGGATATGAGACTGGTCATGCGGATTGGACGAATCCGGATTATGTCATAAACAATACTTTCATAAACAATACGATCGGTGTTTATGCATATTTCAATTATCATGTCCAGATCACGAACAATACATTCATATCAAATACATACAGTGCACGTGTTAGCAACACCAAATACATCAATGTGACAGATAACAAGTTTTTCAATAACCCAAATGGGGGTGTCTATTTCTCATCAATCGCCATTGTCGATGGTTCGAGAATAGTCGATAATTATTTTACAAATGACGTATCGAATCCATCTGCCCAGATACGTATTTCATCTCAGACAGATGGATTGTTGATAAAGAATAATATCATCAATTATAGTCTATCTCCCGCAATCGGGATAAACGGGGGTTCAGTGGTGACAGATGTCCTTGTCGAAGACAATATCGCGAGGAATATCAACGGCAGCGGTTTCATATTATATGGCCTCAGGAACAGCACGATCCAGAATAATGTAATCTCAGATGTTTTTTATGATGGGATACATGTCAATTATAATTTTGCGGAGAATATAATCATCAGGGGTAATGATATCAGCGACGGAAGAGAGACCACTTCTTCTGGGATCTATCTTACCAATAATTTCCAATATGGCACCATAACTTCGAACACAGTGAGAAATTTCAGCTACCCATTGCGTATCTATGGTGGTAAACCATCATTCAATTCGATTTACAACAACATATTCATCACCAATAATTTCGCTTCGATGAATGGTAATGTGACCAATCATTTCAATATCTCAGAGACTTCCGGCAGCAATATCATGGGCGGTCCGACACTAGGGGGCAACTATTGGGGCAACATGGATGGCGATGGATTCTCAGATATGTGCCTGGATGATGATAGCAATGGGTTCTGCGATGGCGAGATCTACAATGCAAGTTCGATAGAGGATCATCTCCCTCTTTCTGCTACTGTTTTTCTGAGCATGTTATCCACTTCTGTACGTAACATGACTTCTTCGGATTTCAACATTCTTGGAAGTGAGACATGGGTTGGCGCTGGTCCCGCTGGCAGTTTTTTTGCCGGTGGCAGGAACATGACTGAGATCAATATATCCACTACATCCCAGACCGGCCATTGGGTGGGACTGTGGGGCTCCGTTGGTCTCAATCGGACACTCGAAGACGCATCTGGCGATGTGTTCTATACCTGGGGCGTGGATGTCGCAGGCGAAGGCTCAAAGATATTCATCGCGAATTATAGTGTCGAATTCAATTGCAACCAGACAAAAGCGATCGACAAGAATGTGAGTTTCTCGCAGTCAGTCTATGGGTGGGCTGATTCTTCTGGTATCGATAATCTCACTGAGACCTATAATACTGCGAATGGCCATCAGACATTCTCTATCAATAATTGTGCAGGTAGCATATCTGATTCCGCGGCAGTCAACCTGATGGATGGCGCTTTCAATGTCACCATGATATGGGACAAGGATCGTGATCTTCCATTGTTCGTCTCGCTTGTCAACCCCGGTGCTACTGCTTATAATGGTGAGTCTGCGGATTTTGAGATACTTCTACCTGTTCGGACCGATGGCGGTATCGAATCGTATTATCTTTATGGAGAATTGCTCTGAAAGATAGTCTGTCCACCCCTTTCAATTGGCAAAGTTTATTAATCCCAGATAGTCCCTAGCATACTAAAATGACAAATTCAAAGATCAATATCAATCAGAATGTGGCCATCCTTTGCGATGGGAACAACATAGAGAGAAGCCTGCATCAGAAGACAGGCACAACGAACGCGATGCTCAATTTCGATCTTGTGATCCCAAAGCTCCTTAACGGCCGCGGACTTAACCGGCTCATCTATTTCAAGGAAGGCAGGAACATATCAAACAAGCTTGCTGAGCGTCTGCATGAGAACTATTACGGTTCTGTCGTAGCATGCCATAAATCAGCGGATATTCCATTGACAATCAAGGCTACCCAGCTTTCTAGCAAAGTTGATACAATCATAATCATGTCTGGTGATTCAGATTATGTGGAGCTTGTGACACACCTTAAATCAGAAGGAGTCAGAGTCGAGATTGCGGCAGTACGGCAGAATGCCGCACGGATACTATTAGAGGCTGCAGATTATTATCATGAGATAAAAGAAGGAGATTTCTTCGTCTATAACAAAGGAAGGCCAAATTTCCATTCCAGACATAGCCGAAATCCTCAACAACAGATGACAGACAAAGCACCTGTATCTGCTGCTGCCCCTTTGGTACAGGATCCTGTTCCGGCCAAAGCATCCCAAGTCCTGCAAAAAGAGCTCAAGCCACAGGTAAAGGCACAAGTGAAAAATGAACCTGAAAAACCAGATGTGAAAAAAGAACCGGCAAAAACACCTGTGAAAAAGGAGCCTGAGAAAACTGCTGAGACAAAAAAAGAGCCTGCGAAGAAATCTGTCAAAGAGAAGGAGAAGAAGACAAAAAAATCGCTTCTTTCAAGGATACTCAAGAACTGATCAGGTGACAATCAGTTTTCCGAACATCCCGTTGGCTCTATGACTTCCGACGCTGCAATAATATTCGAACGTTCCTTTTTTATCGGCAGTGAATTCTACTGTTGTCGAACCGCCAGTGTTCACTCTTTCTGTCGCAACATTGAATTCATCGATCACAAAGTCATGGAATCCACCGATGCTTGAGAACTCGATCATGACCAGATCTCCCTCTTTCACTGTCAATGTCGGAGATTCGATGCCATCCATCATGAACTTGAAGTTCTCGCCTGTCAACGCGAAAGTCACTTTATTCTGATCAGTCATGACTTCCGAAGTCTCTGTTGTCATCATTGATCCATTATCCGGCGAAGCAATCATTGAATTATCTGGATTTGTAGTTGTAATTGTGTCTTTTCCTGTATTGTCGTCAGTTCCGGTGGTATCGCATCCGGCGAATATCAGTACAGCAAATAATATAATTATCACCGATTTCATATAGATCACCTTCTGAAGTTTCGATTATAATTTCTAGGTTTAAATATTAAACTTTTTGATTTTGGCTCATCGGTGAAATCTCAAATTCACTTATAGAATAAAATCCAGTTCTGTAGGACATATCAACTCCTAATGTTTATATATGTGACATTGCTTGAGTAAATGTAGGTCGAAAATGAACATAACTGTATTCCTCGCATCTGACATATTTGTGTGGGTAGTCCTTCCTCTATTGATCTTCTTTGCGCGTATACTTGATGTCAGCATCGGCACAATAAGGATAATCTTCGTGAATCGGGGCTATAAATATATCGCACCGCTTCTTGGTTTCTTTGAAATCATCATATGGCTTTTTGCAGCAAGGCAGATCATGGTCAATATGCCTAACTTTGTCTGCTTCTTCGCATACGCGTTCGGTTTCTCAGCAGGGACATTTGTCGGCATAATAATCGAGGAACGAATGTCTATCGGGAAAGTCATAGTTTGGATAATCACAAAGAAAGACGCAAGCGAGCTTGTGGAATATTTCAACAATTCGCAGTTCCACATGACAAGCAGTAGGGCCTGTAATGTTGAAGGCGATGTCAATATACTTTATCTCATCGCACAACGAAATGAGATCGGGAAGATAATACATTCTGTGAAAGAATATGATCCTGGCGCGTTCTATTCCGTCGAAGATGTTAGGTACGCAAAAGAAGATATCAATATAATCTCGCATAAGAAACGATTGCTCCATTTCCTGAGGTCTCTAAGAAAAGGCAAATGAGACTAAAGCTTGTATGTGTTGTATTCTGATTTGCATGGATTGCCAATAGCGATAGACATAGTCATTTCTCTGAGATTCACAAGTGTCGATGCGATTGTCTGTGTAGCATCATAATTATTATCTTTTGCATGGACACATATGGGAAATTCTTGATCATGGTGCGATTTCAGGATCTGGTATGCCAGTTCCTCTGAAAGATTTCCAGAATTTAGAAGTCGATTCAGTGTCGCGAGCCGTCTGTCTGAGCTGACTAGCTCACGGGTCTCCAGATGCGCCATCGATTCATGGATCGGTGAATTGGTATGCCCATAATATTTTTCGCACCAGTGAGAGCTCTCTTTGTCAAGTGAGGTCTCGATGCTGACTATTTTACCCGTGAGATCTATCGCCATGGAATGATTTGGTATTGCCCCATGGATCGATCTTGCGCGTCTCTCAAAATCAGGAAGATCCTTCGAATCGGCCTGGTTTCTCAATATGATCGATTTAGGGACGCCTTCTTTTGCGCCATAGAGTATCGAGTTGCCTGAGAACGCGATGCCATTTGAATTCAGGCAGACAGAAGTGCCGGCGACTGATCCTATATAATTCAATGCAAGGAATGATGGGCCTTTATCTGGGTTCCCTTTTACTATGAACAGCTTGCTTTCATATCCTGGTGCCCAGTCTTCATCATGTCCAAGGAACATGCCATCATCGCATTTGAACGCGAATGTCGTGCATTTTGAAGGTTCCTTTTTTTGCAATCCTTTACAGTAGCTGATCAGGCTCTCTTCAGAGTTGATCATGAATATGTCATTTATAGACAGGCCCGATCCATCTGCCATGCCTTTCAATTCATCTAGATACTGTGGGAAATAAGTCTCTACTTTAGCATATAATGCGCTTATGGATTTATGTAGATTCTCTTTTGATAATTTCGTCGCATATAAATCATGTACATATATGAGATGGTCATGGAGTCTTTTTGACATCGCATCACCTATCATCCGTCCCATGTTGTAATTAGTGCCAGATACCTCTAAATATTGAAATTTATTCATAAGGATTCCCTCTGTGATATATTATAATGTCTGTATTTATAAAGTTTTCATGTCCCTGTAATGACTCCTCCTTAGATGTAGCGATAGCTTAATTAATCCAGACAACAATCCAGAGGATCATGGATGCTTGGCTTCTATGCAGCGTGCTTGGGTTCTTCAGCTATTCGATTAGTGGCGCGATAGATAAGCATATGATGAACTCGCATTTTGATATCGCAAGGACGAATGCCGCAAAGATGCTTTTTGATGGACTTATCATGCTTATGATCGGGTTGCTGTTCTTTGAGCTTGTCTTTGATATGAGGCTTCTGTTTTGGGCTGTGATCATCGCCTGTAGCTATGCTGCCTGTGGTCTTCTTTATTTCAAGTCTCTTAAGCATAATGATGCAGGATCAGCTATACCTTATATACAAGCTTTTGGCATGCTATTCATCTTCATTCTTGCAATAGGCCTTCTTGGCGAGCGGCCTTCATTGATCAATAGCATCGGCGCCATATTGCTTGTCATCGGAAGCCTTCTAGTCATATTGAAAGAGGATTCTAGATTCACATTTGGAAAAGGTGTCTTATTGCTATGCTTGGCTGCTGCTTTTGAAGCGATATACTACTTGCTTGTCAAAAGGACTCTTGTTGGGGTGCATCCAATCAATCTTCTTGTCCCTACGTATTTCTTCACTGCTTTGATCCTTGCGTCGGTCATATTTTTCACAAGGGCAAAGAGGCTTAAAGGTGCTTTTCGATTTAGCGGACGTGCGGGATATGTCCTATTGGCCGCTGTCTTCGGTTCTGTAGGAACCCTCCTGATCTATTACGCTTTATCTCTTGGAGATGCATCGCGTGTCTATCCGCTCGCAGGCGTCCAGTCTCTGATGATATTCTTTATGGGTGGCTTGTTTCTCAAGGAGAAGTTCAAGATAAAGAGGTTGCTTGGGGCGTTCGTGATCTTTGCCGGCGTGATTCTTATCTCGATTTGACAAGAAATATATAGTCATCATTCTAATATAGTTGACATGGACATGCCTTATGATGAGAATGTTGTGAAAGGAGAGACTTTTGCTGAGATTCGGCTTCGCATGAAAGATATCAAGCAATTGTTCAACTCGTTTGATCCTTCTCCTTTCTTAGACAAGGATCTTGATGACGATGCAGTCGAATATATAGTCGAATCAGCCAAAGAATTGCCAAAGCAGAAGAGGCTTAGGCTCTCTATGTATCTTCCTGAAGAGCAGAAAAAATCAGTACAGGAAAATGATATCCGCGTGGCTATCAAGGGTTATTTCAAGTATACTGCGCATATGTATCAGAAGTCGATATCAAAACAGTTCAAGGAAGGATATATCGATCTTGGGCTTGGGCTTCTCGTTCTTGTCTCATGTCTGCTTATCCGTGAAGTGTTCCTTTTCCGGTTCTCAGGATTGCCAATAGAATTCTTAGCAGAAGGATTCCTTATCGGCGGCTGGGTCGCGATGTGGAAACCTATCAGTACAATCATATACGATTGGCGCCCTTTGAGACGCCAGAAACAGCTCTATCAAAAACTTTCGACGATGCTTGTCAGATTTGTATATGAAGGTGAAAAAAAGACTATCCTTCCTTTAGTGGGAAAGACAGCTATACCTTCTACGCAGAATGCGTAATCTATTTTTTGTGCCTGAAATATTTGATCAACTTATTGACCCCATAGGTCAAACCGCCTGTCATCAAAAGCATGCTGCTTGACGCGACTGTCCCAATAGCGACCAATGGTATCGCGATCTTTGCTTCAAGAGAAGTCTCTTCGTGCATGACTTTCGCCACACCCTTTATCTTGTTACCAAGGCCTTCTTCTTCCACAAACGTCCTTGCCGCGTGCTTGTACATGTCTGCTATCTTCTTCGCTCCATGTGTCATATAATCATCTGTCATGTCAATCCCCTCTTGTGTTATGTCTGTATTGTTCTCATGATTATATATAACCTTTGGGGAGCACTTTATCTTTTACAATGGATTTTGAGACCATTTAAGGTAAATGGGCACTTTGACCATTACCCTTTATATACTACCCCTCACTTCTGCGTCTGATGAACGAAAATAACCTCACATTCAAAGAGCTCGCGTTGATCGATCCTTTACTCAGAGCTGTCGAAAAGGAAGGATATACAACTCCCACCCCTATTCAGGCAAAGAGCATACCATCGCTTCTTGAAGGAAAGGATCTTGTCGGTATCGCGCAGACCGGCACAGGCAAGACTGCAGCATTCGTGCTTCCTCTTCTTCAGAGGATGACAACATCAAAGAGATCTTCAAATCCTGGTTTTCCTCGCGCGCTTGTGCTCGCTCCGACAAGAGAGCTAGCGGCGCAGATCGGTGAGAGTTTCGCTTCATATGGAAGGTTCCTTCGGTTCCGCCACACAGTCATCTTCGGCGGTGTGAAACAGAATCCTCAGGTCCGGCAGATAAAAGCAGGAGTCGATATCCTTGTCGCGACACCAGGAAGATTACTTGACCTGATGAACCAAGGATTCATAAAACTTCGAGACATCGAATTCTTTGTCCTTGATGAAGCGGATCGCATGCTTGACATGGGTTTCATCCATGATGTGAAGAGAGTCATCGCAGCGTTGCCAAAGCATAGACAATCATTGTTCTTCTCAGCGACCATGCCTCCGCAGGTTGCGACACTTGCGAAATCATTGCTCACTGAACCTGTGCGTGTAGAAGTGACGCCGCAGGCGACGACAGTGGAGATAATCGAGCAGCGTGTGTTCTTTGTCGACAATGAGAACAAAGATAAGCTTCTGCTTGAACTTCTTTCTTCAGAACATCTCACCTGTGTGCTTGTCTTCACTCGTACAAAACATCGGGCGAACAAGGTCGCTAAGATGTTATGTAAACATGATATCAAGGCAGACGCGATACATGGAAATAAATCGCAGAATCATCGGACAAAGACTCTCAATGATTTCAAGCTGAAGAGACTCCAGGTGCTTGTCGCGACAGACATCGCGGCGCGAGGCATTGATGTAGAAGACATATCTCATGTCGTCAATTATGATCTTCCTAATGAATCAGAAAGCTATGTGCATCGTATTGGACGGACAGGACGCGCCGGCGCTGAAGGTATAGCGTTTTCTTTCTGCGCGGCAGATGAAAGGGATTTCCTGCGTGGTATCGAGAAGCTTATCCGCCAGACTATCCCAGTGGTAGAACATCAGTTCCATTCAGAGCATGCGAAGAACGCTGTGGGTTCGATGGCACGACCGCCAAAGAAGCAGCAGCTATTCACCAGACCAAAGAATACAAAGAGAGAGAACACGCGTAATCTTGGATTTGGCAGGCACGGGCAAAGCCGTCGTCGTCATTAATCCACTAATTCATATTCCTGTATGTACGGTATGGCATGAGGAAAATTATCTATCTTCTTTGGATCTTCGCATGACAGGTTCTTGATCATATCTTTTTGCAGCTGTCTGCTTGTCCCGCCACTATCAGAATGTCTTGCACGGTCTAAAAGATCTTTTCTCACTTCGTTCCATGCCTTGAGAGCGCCATCATAAGTCCTATGCGCACCGATTATATAATTATGATCTTCTCCTTCCTCACCGACGATGTAGATTCTCATTGGTCTGATATCAAATGATTCGATTGATGATATCTCTATCGATCATTCCATCACGATGGGATGATTCTGATGTTGGATTTATATGTCCACATCACGAGATATCTTCTTGACTAGATCTGGTGGGACAAGGCGTTCATTGCCAAGCATCGTGCCAATATCTGAGCCAGCAGTTTTATTCAATCCTCGCAATCTCTCTCGGAGTCTTCTCAAGCTGTCACTTTCTGGTTTTGGTGTGCCGCCCATCCTCTGTCCAGAACTTTCTTTGACTGCATCTACGCTGTCTTTGACTATGCCTGTATCAGTGATGATATTATCAGTGAGTCTTGGAAGTGTGAGCTGTTTTGTACCTAGCATAGTTCCAATGTTTGCGCCAGCCATCACATTTAGGTCTCTTAATCTCTCGCGAAGAGCCATTGAGTCGTAAGCGACAATAGGTCTTGATGGTCTCTTGGTCTCATCCTGATGGAAAACTTTAGGGGCTGCATAATTAATATGTTCAGGAACATCTGCTCTGAAATGCGGTGATATCTCATTTAGTTGTCGTGCGACTTTGTGTTGCGTTTGATCCAGTCCATGTCCTTTTTTGCCGTACGCAAGTGTGCTTGGTATGACTCTTTGACTATTGTGTCTCTTTGTATATTTCTTCACTGCTGGACTGCTTTTCACAGGAGTTGTTCTATCTGCTGAACGGCTGCTCTTTACCGCGGGTCTCTTTGCCATGCAGCGATCATTAGCATCAAATGTATACACTTCTCCAGTAGCGAGATCTGTTTTTGCTGCGAATTGGGTTGTGCCTGATGAGACATTCCGGAGTCTCTTCTCAAGTGTGTCTCGTGGGTTTTTCATTGGTGCAGCTATTGTATGTTCTTTTGTGTATTGCTGCTTGTAATCTCCTTCACAAGCTATGTGGGTGATGCCGATTATGGCTGTGACACCGACTATCGCAGCTGTCGCGTAAGCGGCAGTGTTTTTCGCATAGGCTCTTTTATTTGGTGGGATCCCCGATCCGCCATTGGCATCTCCGTTGTATGTTTTGTCCTTTTTGTGATCAAGTGTGTCAATAATGTTTCTCTTTGCGAATTCATACGCTATCTTTGCTCCATTTCCAATAGCACTAATCGTATCCATAACAGTTGTCGAAACAGGTCTTGTTGGCTGTTTTTTCAAGGTTGATTTCTTTATGACACTAAAATCTTTTGGTATAGGTGGGATGCTATATGCCATTAAATCATTTTCTGTTAACACTATTTCTTCATCAACCGGTATCGGTGGTGGTGTGCCTGGTGACATAAAAATTGTCAGATCTGGATCGTCTTCATCAAGAACAATCTCACCGCCGATATCTTCAAGTTCGACGGTAGGTGCACAGGTGAGCGCACCTGTCGCAGGATCGATCATGAATAATGATGCTTCTCTTTGCGCAACGATATTTTTTGAGATCGTGCTATCTGTCCTTGTCTTCTTCTCTTTTTGATACATTGCAGCGAGAGTTTTCTTTGCGCTTTTGTATATCGCATCGGTGAGTCCGGTATCGTTATGTGAGGAACCAGTGACTGTCTTATGCAATTCGTCCATCTTCCTGCATCTATCCATCTCTTTGTTGCATAATCCCTCGAGCGCGACCAATTCGCCTAGTGAAAGATCATCCATTTTGGCAATCTGTCTCTCAAGCATCCTCATCCTCAGAGGACCTATTGTAGATGGGAGATTTTCGTGCACTCCAGATACTTTGTCAGAGATTGTGTTTTTTGCATATCCACTACGTATAGCAGCCACATAATTTTTTTCAAAGACATCTGCGCCTTTTGCCAAAGCATATTTTCCTCCGGCTTTTGTATTCACTGCGTCGAAACCACCATATTTCTTGACCACTTTATTATAAACACTTGCCGCTATCTCGATCTTTGCTGCGATATCTTCTGATGTCACATCTGATCGTTTGCTGCTGCTTTCGATCATCTCTTCTGTGACATGGGCGATCTGCGATAAAATCACTGTGGCGTCTGCTTTGCTGAAATTTGCGAGGCTTTCTATCTGTCGCAGATAGAAATCGCTTGCGTGCCGACTTTTCTTCACAACTTCTATCCTAGTTGATTTTTTGTTGGTTGTTGAATATGCAGTGTCTGTCATTATGAAATCACCTTTTAAATCTGTTACCACCAAGAAATAATAAATAGTATATAAACCTTTGGTTTTTTTGTCCCTGACCAGTGGATTATTTGGTCTAGTTAAGGGTTTTAAAAGAAAATCGATACGGAATCAAAGGATAAAGAGCTGGGAGAGATAATCTCACTTGCGTTCGAAATCTCTCCTCGGTTAGACTATTAGTCATATTGCTACGTTTACAATTGAGATAAAAGAGATAAAGAGCGGGGAGAGAGACTCGAACTCTCGATCATCGGGTTGCAGCCGATTGCCTTAGCCACTTGGCCACCCCCGCAAACTTTTTTGCGGACTTCAAAATGTTTACATTGTACTCTGTTTT
>Ga0066641_10000093_pt1 | contig 34920 bp, 33 predicted proteins | sample CryGeyCG2114_065_FD_59509 | JGI IMG/M metagenome (GOLD analysis project Ga0066641, IMG submission 59509) | Groundwater microbial communities from aquifer - Crystal Geyser CG12_big_fil_rev_8/21/14_0.65 | ecosystem: Environmental > Aquatic > Deep subsurface > Groundwater | place: USA: Utah: Grand... | reverse complement strand
ATTTTTCATCCTCGGGGGAGGATTGCTGCTCAATATACTCAGTCTTGACTTCGACCCTAATCGAGGTGTCCAATGCGCTCATTTTCATTCCTGCAATGAGGTTGGGCACTCAGTCATGCCCAACATTCTTAGCCTAATTACGCTCTTTTATCACATACCATGTTCGCCATCGCCACATATTGCTCGACGCTGATCTGCTCTGGTCGCTGGCTTTGATCTATGCCTAGTTGCTCAAATTCTGCATCGCTCAGCATATGTTTGAGGTTATTGCGCAATGTCTTGCGGCGCATGTTAAATGCAGTAGTGCACAGCTGGCGCAGCACGTTGACATCTTTACACGGGAAAGGCTTTTCTGCATAGGGTAAAAGACGTACAACCGCAGAGTCCACCTTAGGGGCCGGTGTAAAGCTGTGGGGGGGGACTTCCAGTACGGGCACGACTTGGCAGAAGTACTGTGCCATAACAGTTAAACGGCCATAGGCTTTACAACCAGGGCTTGCCGATAAGCGTAGGACGACTTCCTTTTGCAACATAAAGTGCATGGTTTCGATTTGCTCGGCAAATTCGAACAGATGGAACATCAGTGGTGTTGAGATATTATAGGGTAAGTTACCAAAAACTTTGAGTTTTTTACCTGGAACGCTGAGCTGACTAAAATCAAACTGCAGGGCATCGCCTTGGTGAATGGTCAGCTTATCCTTAAGAACCGGATGTTGGTGCAAGCGTTCAACCAGATCGCGGTCTAATTCCACTACGGTTAAATTATCGACTGCGAGTGCGACGGGCTCAGTTAAGGCGCCAAGGCCTGGGCCGATTTCCACCATCACATGGTCATTATCGGGGGCAATAGCGCCCACAATACGGTTAATCACATTGCCGTCGGTTAAGAAGTTTTGTCCAAAACGCTTTCTGGCCGTGTGGCCTAAATGTACTTTGTTGCTCATTAATAATGTAATCGTTTAGTTTGTTGAGGATAACTCAATGGCTTTATTCAGAGCACAGACAAAACTACCGATATCGGCCTTGCCTGTACCCGCGAGATCGAGCGCCGTACCATGGTCAACCGAGGTACGGATATAGGGTAAACCTAAGGTGATGTTTACCGATTTGCCAAATCCCTGTGACTTGAGAACGGGAAGCCCTTGGTCATGGTACATGGCCAAAACGACATCGGCGTCCTGTAGATATTTGGGTTGGAATAGGGTATCGGCCGGTAATGGGCCGACAATATTCATTTGATGCTCTTCCCTTAACTCATTCAGTGCGGGGATGATTACATCGATTTCTTCCCGCCCTAAATGCCCGTCTTCACCCGCATGGGGGTTTAAACCACAGACATAAATTTTAGGTGAGATAATGCCAAATTTACTGATAAGGTCGGCATGTAAGATCTTGATAATATGGTGTAACCTTTGGCGTGTAATCGCCTTTGCCACATAGGCTAACGGAATATGGGTGGTGACTAGTGCTACCTGCAATCCCGGTGTTGCTAGCATCATGACCACATCGGGGCAATTTGCTTGGTGGGCAAAAAACTCCGTATGACCACTAAAGGAAATGCCTGCTTGATTAATAATCCCTTTATGTACTGGGCCTGTGACGACGGCATCAAACTCACCGCTCATGTTTTTTTCACCGGCATAGCGAAGGGTTTCAACCACATAAGGACTGTTCTGCTCATCGAGCTGACCACATACGGCTTCACTGGCTAATTTGAATGGCGCTATGGTTAAGGTGCCGGCCTCCTGAGGCCTTGGCGCTTGATCTGGCAGATAGGGACGAAAAACCACTTGCAGACCGAGCCGTTTCGCCCGACTCGTCAATAATTCAGGATCCGCACAAACGACTAACTCAGCGGGCCAAGCCTGCTGAGCCAGTTGTACGACTAAATCGGGGCCGATACCTGCGGGCTCGCCTGGGGTAACGGCAATACGTTTAGTGGTCAATTCTACTTAACCTCGGTTGGTCTCTGGCGCAAAGACTTCAATGTATGCGTCAGAACGCATTTCGTCTAGCCAGTTTTGCAGTTCTTCATTAAATTTGCGACGGAAGATCAATTGGTGTGCACGGTTACTGTTGAACTGATCCGTGGCATCGGTTTTTCTGCGCTCTTCTAACTGAGTGATATGCCAACCGTGGGTGGTACGGAAGGGCTCACTGATCTGATCAGGGCTTAAACTATTTAGCGTTTGGGCAAATTCAGGCACATAAATGCTTGGCTCCGCCCAGCCGAGTTCGCCACCTTTGGTCGCTGAACCGGGATCTTCTGAGTATTGGCGGGCTAGGTCTTCAAACTTGGCTTCACCCGAACGAATTTGTTTTAGAAACTGCTCCAGCATGGCTTTAGCGCGGTCTTCAGACAGAATAGGGGATGGCTTGAGCAGAATGTGACGGGCTCTGACTTCTTCAATTTCTTTGGTTTGCAGGCCACGTGCATCCATGATCCTGATGATATGGAAACCTGCGCCACTCTTGATTGGGCCAATAATGTCGCCGGTTTTTGCGCCGTTGATCACTTCAGCGAAAAGCGTTGGCATTTCGTTGATATTCATATAATCCCAAATACCGCCTTCCAGTGCCTTAGGGCCAGAGGAAGATGCGATAGCGGTACGGCGGAAATCTTCACCTGCCTTTAAACGCTCTAAGACGATGTTGGCACGTTTGCTTGAGGCTTCCAGTTGTTCACTGGTTGGATTGCTTGGCACGTCAATCAGGATGTGGCCGATTTGGTATTCCACATCCTTCATACCTTGCTCTTGGATCAGTTTGACTAGGCTGGTAATTTCCTGTGGTGACACTTGGATGCGGCGTTGTACTTGGATGCGCTGAATTTCACCTAGGGTGATTTCCTCACGCAGTTGCTCACGGTATTGGCTGAAGCTTAGGCCTTCGCTTTCGATCTTTTGTTGCATTTGCGCCACGGATATTTTTTGCTCGCGGGCAATGTTTTCAATGGCTTGGTCTAATTGTAGATCACCAATATGCAGGCCGATACGATCCGCCATTTGCAGCTGTAGGCGGGTTAAGATCAAGCGCTCGATAACTTGGGTACGTAAAGCGCTGTCGGATGGTAGCGACTGGTTTGCCGCTTTGGCATTGGCTTTAACTGTGTCGATCATGTTAGTGATTTCACTTTCGAGCACAATACCGTCATTAATTTGAACCGCGACACGGTCGAGTTGCTGGGGAGCGGCCAATGTAGGTTGGCTGATGGCGAGTGCAAATAAAGCAAAAATCAGATGTTTACTGGGTTTCATCCACAAAATCCTTGGCACATTCTAAGGTCAGGTTCGACGGCTTATTTAAGTTAACTTTACCATTTATATCGAAATTACAGCGAGTTGCCTCAGTGTTATTTTGCTGGCGACTCAAGAAAGAGAGCGACATCGGCGGTTAAACTCGACCTTGTTCCCTGTTTGTGAGGGCGTCGCACTGCTTTCATTAACCTGTTTGGACTCTCAGTCCTGCTTGAGGTTCAGCAATCTATCACAATTCTTTGCTAATTCCTCAGATAAAGCGGTTTTCTGTAGTTAAATAGACCGTCATTGAGCATATCTGTTACGCCTAACGGGCCTGAACCACCGAGTCCTTTGATGACGATGTTTAAGTAGACACCGCTTTCAAACTGCTCTCTGTCATCAATGGCGGCCGAGCCTATGTTGTCATCGTAATTGGTTTTGATCCGGTAGTGGTAGCTGAGGCGAACAGCGTAGCAGCAGGATTCGTATTGGAAGCCAGTATAGGTTTCGACGCTGCGGCTTTCATTGAGATCATAGTACCAGTTACCGACAAAATAGAGGTTGTCGGTCACTGGCCAGGCACCGCGAATACCCGCTTGGGAAATATTCACTAAATCATTGGTATTTGAGTTCAACAAATCGGGCACATAACGATAGCTCAGTTGCAGTAACTTATTGGCTTCTGGGCGGAAGTCTAAGGTGACTTCGGTCTTCTTGTTATCGCTGGTATTGGTATCGTACTGGATGGCAGCGCCTAAGTACCAGTCATGGCTCAGACGGGTATCTAACTCGGCCGCGAGTACGGATGTTGATTGATTTTGTTCGAAAATATTATCTTCGTAACCTAATTTACTGTCTTGAAGATAAAAAATCTGCCCTAGGCTGAATTTAGTCACCTCTTGGTTATGATCGTCTAATAGACGAGTCGTCACACCTAGGGTTACTTGGTTGGTATCGGCAATACGGTCAAGGCCAGAGAAACGGTTTTCACGGAACAGACCAAAGTAGTCGTCCTGTAATTGGGCGGTATCATAGATGCCAATGCCACGCTGATCTTCATAACCTACATAAAGATATTGAAACTGTGGTTCGAGTGTTTGACGGTAGTTTTGCTCAAACAGTTGGGTAAAACGTTCGAAGTTGATCTGACCGTTGAGTCGCAGCTGTGGAATAGTGCGGCTGACCGATTCATCTAGCTCTTCGGTTGGGTCATTATTCTGCTGCCAATAATTGGTTTGCATCAGTTTCACTTGGCTAGTGAACGAACCGGAGGGACCATGGATGGGCAGGGTTACGCTCGGTGCCATGTGCATACGCGTCGCCGTGTTGACGTCACTATCCTGATGGGAAAAGTTAGTCAGTTCCGAATTAAAGCCAAAGTCGAGGTTTTTCCAGAAGTCGGCGGCTCGATAATTAAAATTCACCTGCGGCATGACTTGGTAAGGCTTTTCATCTTCGCCGAGGACTTTAATATCCTGTACTCGGGTGCTGATATCCCAGTTACGCTCAAAGTAACTGACCTCACCAATACGGGACAATTGATTGTCTGTGGCACGGTTGACATCGGACTTTAAGTCATTGAAGTAGTTGTTATCTGAGACTTCAGTAAAGTTGGCTTGCACGCGCCAGTTTTTGTCTATCGCGCCTTGATGTTGCCAGTTATACAGATAGCGATTCGGGCTGCCATCGATCAGTTCATCATTGCCAAGATATTCTAGGTTCACTCGACCTTTCTGGGCCTCGCCTGTGAGATAACGAAACTCGGTTTTTGTAAATAACCCTCTTTTTGTCATGTAGTTAGGTGTAAATGTTAAATCATATTCAGGGGCGATATTCCAATAATATGGGGTGGAGACCTCAAACCCATTGGTGGTGCTAGTGCTAAAGCTTGGGTAGAGAAAGCCCGACTTACGCTTATCGGATACAGGGACCGTCATATAGGGGATATAAAACACCGGAACGCCGCCGACCCTCAGCTTTGCATTCCAAATCTCACCCCATTCTTCCTCACTATTGATCTTGATTTTCTCGGCTTCGAGCAACCAAGACACATTGTCTGGCGGACAGGTAGTGAAGTTAGTATTAGTGAGGATCAAATTGTTATTCATGGTAATTTGCAGTTTTTCGGCATCGCCGTGAACCTGCTGACCATGGAGCCAATATTGCGCACCTTTAAGGGTGGCGCGATTAGAGCGCATTTGCGCCTGTAATGACTCTGCGGTGACCGTAAAGTTACTGTCTTGGAATACTAAATTGCCATTGGCATCGAATTGTTCAGTGGCTTGATCGAGAATGGCCTCATCGGCGGCTATGTGTCTATCGCCTTGGCTAAATACGACATCACCCGTAAAAATTGCCTGCTTACCCATTTCGGCATTAGATCTATCGGAAATAATCCGAATTTTATCTAGGTCAGCCGCGTCCATCCCGGGTTGAGATACGATTCGGGGTACTGGCGGTTCGATTATGCATTGGGATGCGGTTGCGGTTGGAGATTCGTCTGCCAGGACTAATTGCGGTAACAGGCTCAGGGCCAGAAGGTAACGGATCTGCATCTTAGGTCAATGATTATGATTTCTTAGTCTGGACAAGTATCGACGGGGAAAGTTGCAAACTACAAGTGCAACATCGCTAAATAAATCTCTCAATTTCTTAGCTGTTTCCAAGTTATATGCCAGCTATAATAAAGCAATTTTTCTTTAAGAGCCATGAAATGACTTTATCCGATCCGAGATTTATTTCCCTAAACCTGTGGCTGAACCGTTATTTTTCCTCCAATGTGACCCCTGTGTTGATTTCAGGTGACGCCAGTTTTAGACGTTACTTTCGGATAACAACTGCGGATGCGAGCTATATTGCCGCCGATTCACCACCACAGCTTGTGCCTATCGCCCCTTTTATTGCCCTATCTAATGCCTATGCGAGTACGGGACTGACAGTTCCAAAAGTGATTGCCTTTGATGCCGAGCAAGGTTTTATGCTGCTCAGCGATCTCGGCGATACCCAATTGTTATCTGTGCTAACCCCGGAAAATGTCGGCGATTATTATCGCCGAGCCTTGGAATTATTACCCCAGGTTGCCGCTGTGGTTGATAGCACAAACCCAGATACCGGGATGACTCAGGCCCTGCCGTTATACGATGAGGCCTTTGTTCACCGTGAATTAGGTATTTTTACCGAGTGGCTGCTAGGGCGGCATTTGCAGCTTGAGCTAAGTGAGAGTGAACAGGATTTACTTAGCCAAAGCTTTGATATTTTGGTGGATAATGCCCAATCTCAACCAAAGGTGGGAATGCACCGCGATTTCCACAGCCGTAACCTTATGCTGCACAATGGCCAGTTGTGTGTGCTGGATTTCCAAGACGCGGTTATCGGCCCCGTGACCTACGATGCTGTGTCCCTGCTGCGGGATTGTTATGTCCGTTGGCCGCAGGCAATGGTTGCGGATTTAATGGGGCAACATTACCAGCAAGCCTTAGTACACGAATTTATCCCGCAGGATATCAGTTTCGAGCAGTATCAGCGTTGGTTTGACTTGATGGGGTTGCAGCGTCATATCAAGGCGGCGGGGATCTTTGCCCGTTTACATTACCGAGATAATAAACCCGCCTATATGGCCGATATCCCGCTGACCTTAACTTATATCGTCGATATCGCGCAGTCTTATTCCGAATTAGCGCCGCTGGCGGCATGGCTGCAGGCTCGGGTATTGCCGGCATTCAATAGTGCTAAGGGCGAAGGGGAAAATCGATGAAAGCCATGATCCTTGCGGCGGGAAGGGGTGAGCGTTTAAGGCCATTGACCGACACTGTACCTAAGCCTTTAGTGCCGGTATTAGGCAAGCCCCTCATTATTTATCATATTGAAAAGCTTGCGGCTTTAGGTATTGTCGATATAGTAATTAATCATGCTTGGCTAGGGCATAAACTGCTCGAAACCCTAGGCGATGGCAGTGCCTTTGGGGTGAATATTCGTTACAGCGCCGAAGAAACGGCATTGGAAACCGGCGGTGGAATTAAGCGGGCATTACCCCTGTTGTGTGAAGGTGAAAGTGATGCTCCTTTTTTAGTGATCAATGGCGATGTGTTTATCGATACTTTGCCGCCATTATTACCACTGGCCGAAGATGCCCTGGCTCATCTTTGGCTCGTGCCGAACCCTGAGCAGCACCCCAATGGGGATTTTGCCTTAGTGGACAATCGAGTGCATAAACAGGGCGACACTAAGTACACCTTCTCAGGGATGGGAATTTACCATCCAAGCTTATTCAACGGCACGCCCGAGGGCGCGTTTGCCCTGGGCCCACTGCTGAGGGCTCAAATGGCTCAGGGGCGAGTCAGCGGCGCCATGTTTAAGGGGCTTTGGTGCGATGTCGGCACGCTTTCACGCCTGCAAACGCTCGAATCCCACTTGCAAAATAACGGATAAATCGAGCGGTTAGATTATCCCAGTATATTGGGGTGATATATTAACTACATTATTAACATCAGGAAATAAGATGCGGCTTTGGGGTAAGTTTTTTGGCTTTGTGATTGGCTTTATGTTCGGGCGGATCTTTGGCGCCTTATTAGGTTTATGGCTTGGGCATCTTTACGATAAACGTGCCAGCGGCGGTGGGAGTTTCAAACAAATTCTTGGACAGGCGAAAAATCGCCAGAGTATTTTCTTTAACACTACCTTTGCGGTGATGGGCCATGTTGCTAAGGCGTCCGGGCATATCACAGAAACCGATATTCGTATTGCGACGCTGTTAATGGATCAATTGCGCCTTACTGGTGATGCCCGTAAAGAAGCTCAGCAGGCTTTTCGGCAGGGGAAGGCAAGCGACTTTGATTTGCGCAGCAGCCTACAGGCATTTCGTACCGTGACCATGGGGCGAAAAGAGCTGGTGCAGATGTTTATTGAGATCCAGATCCAAACGGCACTGTCCGATGGTGAGCTTGATCCCGCGGAGCAAGCTATCCTAATGACGGTGGCCCAAGAACTCGGTTATGGTCATGAACAGCTGGATGAGTTACTCAAGCGTTGGCAGGCCGAATACCGTTTCCACCAGACCTCAAACGGTAATAAAACCTCTATTACCGACGCCTATGACTTACTGGGAATTACTCTAGATGCGAGCGATCAAGAGGTGAAACGGGCCTATCGCAAGTTGATGAATGAACACCATCCCGATAAGTTAATCGCTAAGGGTTTGCCGCCGGAGATGATGGAGCTGGCCAATCGTAAGGCTCAGGATATTCAGGCTGCGTATGACAGGGTGAAATCGGAGCGCGGCATGCGCTAATGCTTCGGTTAGCGTTGTCGACGCAAGGAATTATAAATACAGATAAGGGATTAAGATGAAATACGCTAATCGATTGTTCGCTATTGCAAGTTTATTACCCCTCAGCCTCGCCTTACCCGCCCATGCTGAACCCGAGCTGTTTATCGCACCTTATGGTGGTTACAGCTTTGGCGGCAGCTCGTTCGATATCAATGAACTCGATGCTGACAACGCTGAAACCGATAATAAGCAGAGTGTCGGTATCGAAGAGGCGAGCCATTACGGCATCATGTTAGGGATCGGCACCAACGACCCCGGCAATATTTACCTGCTCTACAGTCGGCAATCCTCCGAGCTGAAAAGTGGCGGCCTGTTTACTCCTGATTTAGTCGCCTCCTTAGATGTCGACTATATCCACCTTGGCGGCACCTTATTCTTTCCAAGCGGGGATTTTCAGCCCTACATTACCGCCAGTGCAGGGGTCACTCGGATGATGCCCGATGATTGGTCAACGGAAACCCGTTTCTCCATGGGGATTGGTGGGGGTGTCGAATATAGTCTCACCTCGAACTTTGCGCTATTTGCTGATATCCGCGGCTACGCTACTTTTATCGACAGTGACAATTCGCTCTTTTGTAATGAAAACGAATGCCTATGGCATGTCACTTCAGATTTAATGTGGCAGGCGCAGGCCAATCTTGGGTTGAAAGTCAGTTTTTAGATGAGCGCGTTATTGTATGAGTTGTCCTAAAGGAGAGGTAACGGCATGAAGATAGTCGTTCTCGATGGTGAAACCTTAAATCCCGGTGATTTGAGTTGGCATGGCCTCAGTGAATTGGGGGATTTTGCCTGTTTTCCCCGTACCGCCAACCATGAGATTATCCCTAGGGCACAGGATGCCGAGGTTATCTTTACCAATAAGACGCCGCTTAATGCCGACACGTTAGCCCAATTACCGCTGCTGAAATATATAGGCGTGTTGGCAACGGGCACAAATGTGGTGGATTTAGCGGTCGCAAAGGCGCAGGGCATAGTGGTGACTAACGTGCCCGCCTACGGCCCCGATGCTGTTGCCCAAATGGTATTTGCCCATATTTTACACCACACCCAAGCCGTTGCCGCCCACCATCAAGCCGTTGTCGATGGCCAGTGGGCGAATGGCAAGGATTTTTGTTTTACCCTAACACCGCTGCAATCGCTTAAGGGGAAGACATTGGGCCTCATTGGTTATGGGGATATAGGTCAGCAGGTCGCAAAAATTGCCCTTGCCTTTGGTATGCAGGTGTTAGTGAATACGCGTACGGAACCCGCCCATTTACCCCAAGGCGTGAGTTGGAGTTCACGGGAGAATGTCTTCAAAGAGTCTGATATTTTATCGCTCCACTGCCCACTAACCCCAGAGACGACCGAGCTTATCAACGCCCAGACCCTGAGATTGATGAAGCCGAAGGTGTTACTTATCAATACCGCCCGCGGTGGATTAATTGATGAGGCAGCGCTGGCGGCGGCATTAGCGCAGGGCAAAGTCTCTGCCGGCGTTGATGTGCTATCGACAGAACCTCCGAGCGCGGATAACCCGCTTTTACATGCACCTAATATTAGTATCACTCCCCATAATGCCTGGGCGACCAAGGAAGCACGGCAAAACTTACTTAATATCGCGATCGCAAATCTTAAGTCCTTCCTCCAAGGAAATATTCGCAATTGTGTAAATAGCAAATAATGTGAACAAGGAATGTTATGTATAGAACCTTATTGATATGTATGTTGGGATTTGCTTTAAATGGCTGTGCTAATCAGATCAGGGTGCCAAGCTCCTGCCAAACTGTAAACGAGTGTGCTGAATTAATAAAACTCAAAATTCAATCCAATCTTGAATTTGATGAATCATTTAAAGATCAGACTGTAAAAGTTAACTTTCATCTTGATCAAAGAGCTACTGTCATTAATTACACAATGTTAGAACCTAGCAAAGTTATTAAACTTAATGAAGCTGTAAAATCTGCTGTGTTTACGTCATCACCTTTTACGGAGGTTTTATCCGCTGATTCAGAAGTTTTTTCTGAGATAAAAGATGTGAATCTTATCGTGATCCCACTGTTAGACTAAATGATACTCCGTAAAATAGAACACCTAGCGATATGCTAGGTGTTATTTGAGAGATATTTTAATACGTTTTATTTTTTGACAAGCCAAAACCCTGAGACAGTCCCTGATTTGAATCTCGCAAATTCCCCTAGTTCATCTTTTTGGAATTAAAGTAACCCACGTGTTTAAAAAGTACACCGCACGATTTGGGACAGAAGTTTGTTAGTACATTCGCACTAAATTGCCCATGTCAGATGAGAAAAAGTATCTCGAAGCCTCAAACACTTGTTATTCGCGTTCTTTCACATACGCTAACAGTGTGGAAATTGGTATGAAACCATGGAGTTTTGTTGACTGGTCATGTGTTGATGAGCCTATTGCTGCAACGCAGATAACTTCTTGACGATCATTTAGTACAGGACCACCGCTATTTCCATGGTAATGCCTAATCTTTCTACTACATCAGCTATTTTGTAACCACGCTCTGATACTTGTTTTACGGCTTCAATTTTGAACTCATCGGGATATCGTTTTCTGCGCATATAACATCTCATATTTTTGATTCATCATAACGCTATGAAGTGTCTACTGTTCTAGGGGCTTACCATTGACTAAGTCCCCAGTAAATGACCCTGCTAGAATAGCAATTGAGAATGCTAGAAAAACAGGCTCGTTAGTCAAGGCGGTTACAGCTATTAACAAAGACAGTAATCAATTATGGTTTATACCAGTAAAATATGATGGTAATTGAAAATAGTTAAAGCCAGAGTACACTACAGAACTTATTTTGACGAAGCTATCTATGAGGCAAAATACTATGGAAAAAATATGTTTTGAAACGGGAATAGATAGACTTAATTGGACTGTTGAACCGGGAATTGATGATGCGCTAGAGTTTATTCTGACGAATACTGGGTCACGTCAAGGTTGTTTATTAGAATTGAAATCTTATTATTATGCGAAATCCTTATTGTCATGGTTTAAGGATGGAGATTTAGAGCAACTTCGCCAACATGCTTATACGTCGGCTAAGTTAGATAGGCTCTATACTCAGAGGGCTAGCAGCGAGTGGCAAGGTGCATTTTGTCACTTTATGGCACTGATAAGTGATCATGAGCCTTTAATAAGCTGGCACAGCCAGTTTATCTCTCCTCTTTACCGAGTAACAGGCGGGAAAGCAGTGCGCAACCGTGTGGGTTGCCCTGAATATCATGCGTTCCAAGCGATTTTAGCGCTGCAAGGTAAATGGGATTTGTTGGGGGAGCGTGCTGAATATATTTTAGCCAACCCACCGGGTCAAAAAATGGCAAAGTATCAAATTGACCAAGAGTTTTATCTTGCGCTGGCAAAAGGGGATGTACCTGCCATGGAACAGGTATTAAACAGTCTTACGGGCCCGAAAGCTAAAGTTCGCAATTTTGATGGCGCACTGGGATTAACCGAACATTTAATGTCGTTGTTTGGCTTTATTTACGCCAAAATGGCTTGGCGTGCAGGGTATCAGGTACAGGTGGACAGTCCCTATTTACCTATGGAATGGCTGCCAATATCCCCCCTTACCACATATCGTGATGAATATGATTTTTTAGCTGGTTTTGATCTATTTCAGCCATTTACTAATGAAATGGCGCCTTTTTCGCCAGTGAGTGAAGTGGATAAACGAGTCGATGTTACTGTAGGTTCATCACCCTTTGCCTAATATTGAGATTTTATATGAGCATATTTGATATTTTTAAAATCAATAACATAATGCACTTCTCGTTCGCGTTTAATCACCTCAGATGATTGGTGTTAGTCGCTTTAAGGTAGGGACAAACATAGGCAAATAGATGAGAATTTGTATAGCAACAGGAGTGGGAGTTTTCTATTGAGCTAACGAGCCGAAACACGGAATGGGGCAATATTTTTTTAGCTGAACGAACAGCTAGAGGGTTAGTGAGGATTGGCATTGTTGTACCAGTGACCTTCTAAAACATGGATGTTTTTCTTGTGAAATAAAGCGGCGGCGTGTCACTGGGGAAGCAGTGGTAATGTATATAACGCAATATACGGTTCAGCGTTTTTGCATTAGCGCCTTTCTTTGGTGATAAGAAAGGCGCTTCGCATTATGACTGTTTACGTTTTCTTCTGCGCCAAACGTAAGCCCCGAGTAAGGCGGCGATAACGGCAAAGCTTAAGGCCACGGGCTTTTTCAGTTTATGGTAGATGGCATTCCACTTAGCAATGCTATTCGCCCGCTGCCGTTTGACGGCACTGTCAAAATCAGGCGTTTCACACTGTAAACCAAAGTGCTCAGCCCATGGCACAAAGGGGCCATTGGCGACGTATTTTTGATAGTAGCGCGTGGCAAGCTCATGATCTCGATACAGTATCCAACCCGTTGCTTGGCAAAGCAGTGCGGCATAGGCTTGGCTATTATGGGGCACTAAATCCGTGGCCTTATCGGCCAGCTGCGCCGCGGTATAGCGGTAGTGGAATCGTTTATCGGGAATGGCTTGGCTGGCGCTTAACCGCAGTTGTTCTTGTTCGGCCAGTTTGTTCGGTTCATTCCAATCACTTAGATCAAACACCCCTTGATAAATTGAGTAATCGGGCGCCAATTCAAAGCCTAATATTTCCATCCCTTGGTGACGGGCAAGTTCTGCCGCTACCCAATAGGCCTTAGCGCTTTCTATGCCGGTTGTCGCCTTAGCGGTCGTGAGCGCTTCGCCATAGTGTTGGGCACTGGCGTTTAAACTCGGGTTGGGGAAGTAGGCTGGCGCCTCTTCGACTGCGCCTTCACGTAATAATCGACGGCCGAGCAAGTAGCGTAAGCGATTGTTAATAGGCTCGATATTATCGTACCAATCACTATCCTGTGGGTATTCAAATGCGCTCAACGGCACCTGTGTGTCGATAAAGAGCTTAAGCTCGGCCGTGGTCAGTACGCGCTCGGCCACATAGGCTATGTCTTGCCAGTATTCATCGCCACTGGCGAGTAACTGCTGCAAGGCATCGATATACTCGCCGCGCTCAAGGGATAATACTCCTTGTTCGGCGCGAATACGGCAATAGGTCGCTTGTTCTGTATCGGCTTGAATTGCCTGCTGCTGGGTTTGGTTGGCATCGCTCCTAGGCTTGCCTGTTTCGCTTTGCTGGGGAAAGTGACGAACAGCCTCTGCATAGGCCTTGGCCGCTTCAGCTTGATCGCCCTGCTGTAGCATCAATTTCGCCCTAAGCCACCAGGTGAGGCCGCTCGGCTGAGCGAGTGCTAAGAGGCGCTCTGCACTGGCATAATCCCCTAGTTGGTAATAGATAGCCGCCAAGGTATCACCCTGGGTGAGCACTACGCCATCGGTTGGAAATACCTTGAGGATCTCGGCAACTCTTAAGCCCATATCCGACAGTTGGCCGTCAAAGGCAAATTCATTGGTGCTGCTTTGCCAGTAGGCAATCAATAACTGCTGCACACTTGCTTGTTTCAGCAAGGTTTTTAGCTCGGCAATGTCTTTAGCCATTAAGCTGCGACTTAACATTAAAAGCGAATCATAGCCACCACTGTCGCCCTGTGCTGCTTGGGTGGCATAGAGTTCAATGACCTTATCTAAGTTGGCAGAGTTTAATGCAACCTCAACCTTGGGTTGCTCATATTCAGCAGGGGAAACTTGGATTAAAGGCTGGCCTTGGTGCAGCAAAATATAGGCCTGCTCCCCAAGGCTCGCTAGGCTTAAACGCAGTGGATCGGCGCTGCCCCGAGCGACTTCAGTTTGCAGTTGGGTCAGGTAGGCCGTGGCGCGATTAGTATGCTCGGGATCGGTTGATGTCTTACTTAAGATCAGCTCGATGCGAGAGAGTGAATAGAGCGCCCACAGGCTGCGTCCGGCACGTTCTTGTTCCGGTAATTCAATCACTTTACTAAAATAGCGGCTCGCTCTGTCGTAATCTTTTGCATCGAAAGCGACCGCCCCTAAGGTGTACCATGTTAGAGCCTGTGGGAGGGCATCATTTAGCTCGGCGGCGATTTGCTCGGCTGCAACAGGGCTAGGGGCATCACGCAGGGCATTGACTAAGGCTAGCTGGGCCTCATTCAGTTCTGAGTGCTCAAAGGCGCGGGTTTGGGATAAGTAACGACTATGCACTTCATCCCATAGATATTCCTGTGCGGCTGGCGCATCTTGGTATTGCCAAGGTAAAGGTTTAGCGAGGGACATTAACTGTTGGCTAAAGGCCGTTTGCGGTAAATAACTGAGATGACTCTGTCTGTCTTGGGTCAATTGCAAAGGGAAGTCGGGGCCGCAGGCGAGGAGCATAGGGGAAAATAGGCTGAGGCAGATGAAGGTGGTCTTTTTAAGCATAAAAGCCCGATAGGATGCTGCGATTGTGGACGATGATTTTGGCTTATTGCGCATAAATTCCCTGTAAATATAATGACTCACAACGGGCCCAGCCTATCACTCTTTGGCCACCGGGGTTGAGCTTAGTCGTTGTTTCTGAAACTGGAGTCGCCGCAGATGGCACAAAGGGTTCTGGGGTTTCAGCCCTTAATTGCCATTCCAATAGCCCTGGCCTTGGCGTGACTCGATAACCATTTTGCGCATCATACCCGCTGCAAGCCTTTGCAGCTAGGGACAAAATATTGGGCAGCTCGACTGCAATATTGCCTCTGTTTACTAAGGAGAGCCGAAAGAGCCGCGGCTGAGTATTCAGGCTTAGCTGTGGGGGATTTGCGGTTGCTGTGGCACCTTGGGCTGCGATTTTGTTATCGTCCAGAATTGCTAATTCTATGCTGGCACTGAGTTTTTCGCCCTTGGCCACGGCGATTAGCGTGTTGAGTGGCCAAACGCGCTTATCGCCCTCAAGGGGCAGCCTAAACCAGATAATGCCTCTGAGCCTATCGTCCGTTAGGGTTTGGAGTCGCTGCACAAACGTCTGCAAAACCTGCGGGTTAGCCTGCAGTTCTTGCACTGTTTCTGGGGAGCGAGTCTGATCCCGCAGCGGCGTTTCACTCTCCACTTTATAACCTGAAGCTGTGCTGATCACCGCCGAGCCATAGGTGGGGAGTGCAATAAGATAGGGCACAGTGCTGATACTTGAGAGTTGCTGTACCCATTGCCAACCTTGAGCGGCATCGAATAGTCCGAGACGTGGGTCGCTCACGCTGTGAATTTGCAGCACCAGTTCATCGATATTGGTGAGTAATGCGGGAAAATCGGTGCTACTCAGCCAAGCTGGCAGGGCGGTAATGCTAAGTTTGAGGTCTGCTGGTAACTGCGCTTTAAGCTTCTTAAGAAAATTCCGGTAGGCGGGCAGCTTACTGCTGGCACTGTCGTGATCGATTTCAACACCAGCGATGTGCGTGCCTTTTTCCCGCCAACTATTAAGTACTTGGTTGATTTTATTGATCACTGCTTCATCATTTAAATGGTTGAGCTGACCATCTAAGCGGATCACAGCGACTTTAGGCCTAGGATCGGCCTGTAGCCACGCATGATTGACTGCGACTTCAAACCAAATATCTGCGCCATTGGGTTTAGGATGGGCCTGCAGGGCTAAAATACGTAACCCTTTGAACGTGCCTTGGCTTTGCACTAAGGCCGTTTGGTTGGCGGGACGCCATTGGCGCTGCCAGATATAGACTTCCTGCGCGAGTCGAGCGTGAATATTGATGGGGGCTGAAGTGGACTCTGGGTTACGGGCATTTGGGCTGGTGTTTAGGTTACTGGATTTCGCAACTGGCTGGCAGGCGCACACGAATAGTATTGCGCTCAACACGGCGCATAATAACCTTTGATTTTGGCGAATGTTTTTAATCAGATTGCCCATGTTGTTAGTATCAATATCAAAAATCAGGATCGACTTGAAAGCGCATCAATTCTCGTGTCATGGGATGTTGAAGCACCAATAAATCCGCATGAAGATGCAGGCGATTGGCGCGCTTGCCATAGAGATCATCGCCAACAATGGGGGTATTTAGCCCGTCTAAGTGGGCGCAGTGTACCCTGAGTTGATGGGTTCTGCCCGTTTTAGGCGATAGATACACGCGGGTTTGGCGCGTATTTTTATCGATATGACTCAGTTCCCAGTCCGTTTCTGCCACTTTGCCAAATTCCTGGCAAACCAGTTGCCTCGGCCTGTCATCTAAATCACCACGCAGGGGCAAAGAGATATGGCCTGTTGTCTGTTGGTCTGCCACCTGCGCAGTCATCTGAGCAGGAATACCGTCTAACAGCGCCACATAACGCTTAGTGACAGTGCGCTGGATAAACTGTTTCTGCAGCTGTTTATGGGCATCTTTTGTTAGCGCTATCACCATTAATCCCGAGGTCGACATATCGAGTCGATGGACGATTAGCGGACCTGTTGCATGGGGAAAGGTTTGGCGCATCCGCGCATACACTGAATCTTCAATCTCTTTGCCGGGCACGGATAAAAACTCGGCGGGTTTATTCACAATCGCCATTGCATCATCTTGGTAGAGGATTGCCACGCTTTTACCCTCCGCGGGATTGATAAGCAGAGGATTATCATCGATATCGAGCCCTTCGAGCATATGTCCAAGAATCGGTTGGCATTTTCGCAGGCAGGCGGGATAAAACTGCTTATGCTGGCGGATTTCTGATTTTGGTGGTGCACCCCACCAAAACTCGGCGATTGCCAATGGTTTGAGGCCATGTTTAAAGGCGTAATGTAACAACTTAGGTGCGGCACATTCCCCCGAGCCCGCGGGTGGCGTTAGCTCAACCGTGTTTTTAAATATGCCGTTAAGGCTCTTTTCTGCGCCGAGAATATTCAAAAAACGATACTGCTCAAACAGCTTTTGCTGCAGGGCCGCCGAAAGCTGTTTGCGCTCTTGTCTTAAGGCGTCGCGCTTATCTGTCAGTTGGCTTAGCGCTTGGCTGATAGTATGAATACGTTCATCCCAATAGCGTTTAATATCTCTTAACTGATTCTTTTCATTGATGCTTTCTTGGCTGAGTTTGGCTTCTATGATGGCATTTTCACGCAAGGTTTCATCAGTCGGATTGACAGCCAATTGGCCTGCGAGTTGATTGCGCTGCGCCTTGCGGGTCTTGCGGCCATCGATCATCACTTGTCTGTGGGCGGCGAGTTGGGTTTCGGCTTGGGTTTGCTTAGTGATCAGTTCCGCGTTAAGACGAGGAATATCGGGGTGAGTTTCTAAAGCCGCTAATTGCAGGTTGAGGTTATTGATTTGCAAGTTCTCGGCGTGGAAAAAGTTATCCTTCACCAGCATATCAAATACAGGTGGGACGAAGCGTGGCCAATGATTTTGCTCGGCTAACTTACCCGAAAATGCCGACAAATAGCCCACTTCGCCCTGCAGATTTTGCACCAGCAAGACCCCAAACATCTTGCCAATGGCGCCGGTTAGCTCACCCGTTAGGCCAAAGTTATGCTGCCAATCACTTTGAGTCTCAAGGTGCTGTTGTAATTCTTCGGCGGCGATAACGCACAGCGGATGCGGTTCGTAATAGAATGGAAAAGTAAAACGTTGCGGCAGAGCATAGGCATCAATGGCTTGTGTGAAAGAAGTAAAGCAAGAAGGCTGAAGATGCATATGGGTTTCTACTACTATTGGTTTCTATTACTGATGAGTTTTAGGCGATGTTCGAATTAAGTTACAGACTTAAAAATCAATAGCCTAAATAAAGCGTTAGGTCAAAAGACTTGCTTTGCTTGCAAAGGAAGGCTGTAAGACAAGGGCGCTAGTTTACTCTGTCGGTTTGGGTGGGTCACTTTTTATTGGTAAAGGTTCTAGAGACAGTTCAGTGTTGAAAAAGGGAAATGGCGTTGCAGCGCATTTCCCTTTGATTTGTCGCTTGTGCTTGAAGCCAATTTTAAGCGGCTAAGCCGCTTAAAAGATGACTTTTACCTTGCTGGCGCTATCGAGTGCCTTGTTGACTGCACTGTCGATATCGATATCACGGGCAAGCGCGACACCTAAGCGGCGGCGACCATCGATATCGGGTTTAGCGAATAATCTCAGCTGAGTGTTAACCGCCTCTAATGCTGCGGCAATGCCTTGGTAGCGAATATTGCTCGAGGTGCCTTCGGCCAAAATCACCGCCGAGGCGCTTGGACCATGCTGATGGATATTGGGGATAGGCAGACCCAGAATCGCCCTCACATGCAGGGCAAATTCCGATAAATCTTGGCTGATGAGTGTGACTAGGCCAGTGTCATGTGGCCTTGGTGAGACCTCGGAGAAATAGACGTCATTGCCTTTAACAAACAGCTCTACGCCAAATAATCCATAACCGCCAAGGGCTTCGACGACTTTGCTGGCAATCGCTTGGGATTTTGCCAGTACTTCATCGGACATGGCCTGTGGCTGCCATGACTCACGGTAATCACCATCTTCTTGTCTGTGGCCAATGGGCGCACAAAAATGAATGCCATTGACTGCGCTGATGGTTAACAGGGTGATTTCATAATCGAAGGGAATAAAACCTTCCACGATCACGCGCCCACCGCCGGCGCGGCCACCTTCTTGGGCGTATTGCCACGCTTTATGGCTGAGGGCGATATCGCGGATAACACTCTGGCCTTTGCCCGAGGAACTCATCACTGGCTTAACCACACAGGGCACACCAATTTGGCTAATGGCTTGATTGAATTCGGTTTCGGTATCGCAGAAAAAATAGGGTGATGTCGGTAAACCTAAGGTCTCGGCGGCGAGGCGACGAATGCCTTCCCTGTCCATGGTGAGCTTAGTCGCCCGAGCTGTCGGGATAATATTCACCCCTTCGGCTTCCATTTCCACTAAGGTTTGGGTGGAGATGGCTTCAATCTCGGGGATGACTAAGTGCGGTTTTTCTAACTCGATAACCGCACGCAGGGCGTTGGCATCGAGCATATTGACCACATGGGAGCGATGGGCGACTTGCATGGCGGGGGCGTTGGCGTAACGGGCAACGCCAATCACTTCAACGCCTAAGCGTTGCAGTTCAATGGCCACTTCTTTGCCAAGTTCACCGCAGCCGAGCAACATGGCGCGCCGGGCGCCCTCAGTGTAGGGAGTACCTATCATGTGTAAACACCTTTGAGATTGTAGGGATGATGAGTTTTATATCTGCGCTCTAGGGCACAATTGTGGCGCTAGTTTAGCTTGAACATACCCTATGATCATGGCGTAAATCGACAAATGTGTGCCAGATCTAAATAAAAAAGCAATATTTATCTGGTCCTGTGACACTAAACTTCGTGGTTATTCATTTACCTATAGCGAGTTTGTGCTTCATCCACTAATCTTGTGGGGTGGAGTCAATATTATTAGTATAAGGAGCCTTTATGTTTTTAGACTATTTTGCGTTAGGTGTTCTTTTATTTGTTATTATCATTGTGTTTTATGGCGTGATTGCCATTCATGATATTCCCTATGAAATTGCAAAAAAGCGTAATCATCCCCAACAGGATGCTCTCCATATTGCAGGTTGGGTGAGTTTATTTACCTTGCACGCCATTTGGCCATTTTTATGGATCTGGGCCACTTTATACCGGGAAGATCGTGGATGGGGGTTTAATACCGTAATGAAGCGTGAACAAGCATTAGAGGATGATGTTGAGGCTCTAAGGCAAACAGTGACAGAATTACAATCCCGCCTGCAGCAATTAGAGTCGACACCTTCGTCGGTCGATGATGCTAAACCTAGCAATAAAGTAGAGGTATAACATGGATTTATTACTTATACTTACCTATGCCGCCATTTGTATTGTTATCTTTAAAGTCTTTAAAATCCCACTAAATAAATGGACAGTTCCTACGGCGGTGTTGGGGGGCGTCTTCATTATTGGCGCTTTGCTGCTGCTGATGAATTATAACCACCCTTATTCTCGTTTTTCCCGTGAGTATTTTGCCACCATTCCTATTACACCTGCAGTTAAAGGATTGGTCACTTCGGTCGAAGTCAAACCTAATATGCCTGTAAAACAGGGAGATGTGCTATTTCGTCTCGATCCTATTCCCTTTGAAGCCATAGTAAAACGTAAACGTGCCGCTTTGATGGAAGCCGAACTCGAAGTGCCACAACTCGCCGCTGCTTGGGAATCGGCTAAGGCAAATGTAGAGCGTGCGAGGGCCGATAAGGACCGTAATAAATCTGCCTTCGAGCGTTACGAGTTAGGCCGTAAGAAGGGAGGGGCGAATTCGCCTTTTACTGAACTGGAACTCGATAATAGACGTCAATTGTATTTAGCCTCCGAGGCACAATTGACAGTAGCGAATGCCGAAGAGTTACGTATCAGGCTGGCCTACGAATCTAATATTGATGGTGTTAATACTAAAGTGGCAGGCTTACAAGCGGATTTAGACGGCGCCCTTTATGACTTAGCCCAATCTGTGGTACGTGCGCCGGCCGATGGCGTAGTGACCCAAATGGCATTGCGGGTTGGCGCTATGGCGGTGCCTTTGCCTTTGCGGCCCGTAATGAGCTTTATTCCAGACGAGCAACGATATTTTGCGGGCGCATTTTGGCAAAACTCATTGTTGCGTTTACAGGAAGGTGATGAGGCCGAGGTCATACTGGATGCCGCGCCAGGACAGATCTTTAAGGGGAAAGTGGCAAAAATATTACCCGCCATGGCAGAAGGTGAAATTCAAATGAGTGGCACTTTGCAGTCGTCGAATCGACTTTTTCAAAATGGCCGTGTGATTGTGTTGATTGACATCGAAGATGATGCGATCCGCAAACAATTTCCCGCGGGGGTTTCTGGACAGGTCGCTATTTATACTGAGCATTTCCATCATGTAGCTGTGATGCGTAAAGTATTGCTAAGGATGCAAGGTTGGTTGAATTACTTGTTTTTTGATGGACATTAGTGCATTAAATTACTGAGTTAATTCGGTTACATTATTTTGTAAAGTCCAGTTCGCTGGACTTTTTTATATTAAATTTCCGTTTAATCACAGCTAATGGATATACAAGCATGCAAGATATTCGCGATTTAACCTCAGTGCTGCGCTCCAATACACCCATCGTAGTGATTGAAACCTATGAAGAATATCGCGTGGTCGAACTGCTTAAGCGGGTCGCTAATGTGCTCTATCAACCCGTGTTTACTTGGAGTATTACCCAAGGCTTAGCCCGGGTCGATAAACCCATGGCGGCGCAAAAGTTTAATAGCGAACCTACAGATTTACTCGGGCAGATTAAATCAACTCCACAGAAGGGGATTTATGTGCTGTGCGACTTTCATCCCTTTGTGATCGATGCGCCTAAGAATGTACGTTTACTCAAAGAAATCGCCCTAGAATACGAGACGCTGCAACACACTTTAGTGCTGGTGAGTCATGCCTTCGATATCCCGCCCGAAATCAAACGTTATTGCGCCTATTTTCAATTAACTTTGCCAAGTACGGTGCAATTGCAAAACCTGATTTACCTTGAGGTCGATAACATTCGTAATCAAGGTACACAGTTACAGGTCGATGATACGGCCGTAACAAAACTGGCGGAGAATCTGCGGGGCGTGACCTTAGATGATGCCCGCCGTCTGGTGCGTAAAGCCATAGTCGATGATGGCGCTATTACTTCATCGGATATCGATGCCCTCAATAAAGCTAAGTTTCAGCTACTCGATCTTAATGGTGTACTGCAATTTGAATACGATACGAGTGATTTCTCCGAGATCGCCGGGCTGCATAACCTTAAAAAGTGGCTTAAGCAGCGCGCGCCCATCGCGGCAGTTAAGCATGATACTGGGACAGCAAATACTAACTATGTTCCCAAAGTATTGGATATACCAAAGGGGATTTTGCTGCTCGGCGTGCAGGGTAGTGGCAAGAGCCTTGCCGCTAAGGCGGTTGCGGGTGTTTGGCAAAGACCCTTGCTCAGGCTCGATATGGCAGCCTTATATAACAAATATATAGGTGAAACCGAGAAAAACCTGCGCAACGCACTGGCTCTCGCCGACATGATGTCGCCCTGCGTGCTTTGGATAGATGAAATTGAAAAAGGCTTAAGCGGCGGTAGCAGTGATGAGGGCACATCGACACGGATCCTTGGCACCTTACTCACTTGGATGGCGGAGCGTAAATCAGACGTGTTTGTGGTGGCTACCGCCAATGATATTCAAGCCCTGCCGCCAGAGTTGATGCGCAAGGGCAGGATGGATGAAATCTTCTTTGTCGATTTACCCGACGAAGCCATACGCAAAGCCATCTTCTTGATCCACTGTCAGCGCCGTGGAATCGATGTGGCGAGCTTAGATCTCGCCCAATTATCGGCCCGTAGCCAAGGATTTTCCGGCGCCGAAATCGAACAAGCCGTCATTGCTGCCATATATACCGCAAGAAGTGTCGAGCGCGGTGTCGATCAAGCGTTATTACTCGAAGAACTCAGTAAAACGCGGCCTTTATCTGTAGTGATGAGCGATAAAATCAATGCGCTTAGGCAATGGGCCGCAGGCAGAACCGTGAATGCCCATGAGTAGAGATGGATGGATTCGATTTCTAGACTCTGGAGGCGAAAAATTGTCCCGAAGTATTACCGATTGGAATAGAAGTGCACATTATCTTCTAGTGGCGAATGGCGTAGTTGGTGGATTTTTTGCTATCAACGGTGGCGGTTTAGGCGCATATGGATGGGTGAGTGTGCATCCATCCATTATTGGCTGCTTACTTCATCTGCTTACTTCTTCGGTGGGAATTGTGCCAAAATTCGGCCGACGGCTTTGGCGGTATCTTGGGCTTTTTCATTACCGCCTGCGTCGAAGTCATATTTGTCGCTGCCCCGCCAAATTAATTTATTGGTCTTAGGGTCGATAATATCTATCTGAATGGTTTGAATTTTAGCGGTATCACTCCCCAGTGGCACGCCAACACTGGTGCCTATTCCAATCCCTCCCGAACTTCCGAATGTGCCTGTGCCTAAGCCAATAGAAAGGCCAGAATCCTTAGGTTTATCTTGGGTCAGTAAGGCGTAGGCGACATTAAAATCGGGTGATGCTGTATTTTCTACAAAACCCTTTTGAGCCAATTGCTGATTGATTTCTGTTTGAATACGCTGGGCACTTAGTGGATCGTCCGTTGACGATGTTGTGAGCTGGGTGAAGTTGTGCAATGTGCTGAAGTCGTAATTGAGGTCGTAATCGTTTTTAGGTTTACTGCTGCAAGCGCTTAATAAGGCGACCGCGAGGAGTAGATTAAGAAAATGACGATATCCCATGATAGTGCTCCAAAAGTTGTACAAACTCTGCTCAATGTGCCTTGATTAAGGTCGTTCCTGCAAGTACTTTAGGTAAGAGTGTTGAATTTTTAGCATTAATATTAGCGGCAAGTTCAATACACCCGATTAACGTGTGTAAATTATGGCAGAGAAACTCTATCATCATGGAACAGTTAGCCTTTTTTGAGATCCCTAGTCCCTGCATCGGTGTGTGTCAAACCGATGCGCGGGGCTATTGTAAAGGTTGTCTGCGTAGCCGTGATGAACGCTTTAACTGGCTGAGTTTCTCCGATGCACAAAAGTACGATGTGATCCGTCTCTGCAATCAACGTAAGCGTCGTCGCCAACTGGCCGCGATCAAGGCGCAGCAACTGCAAATCGCGCAGGAGAGGGCGGCATTAAATCCACAATTGAATTTTGAACCAGAGAGCAGCACAGATTTAGACTTTGGTAGCTTCGAGCTAGATTGATATGTTGGATAACTTCTAGGTTAGATACCTTGTTGAACTCACAGTTTACATTTTCCCATTCTAGTTATCGCAGGCTGTTACTTGATTAACCTCTTTCCTTATTAGAGCTTGCGCTTTTTCGGCCAAGTTAGGCTAAAGCGTGTTTGTTGCGGATTGCTGGTGACAGTGACATCCCCTTGATGGCGTTGCATAATACGTTTGATAATCGCCAATCCTAATCCATGCCCTTTATTGCCATTTTGTACCGACTGACTTCGGTAAAAAGGTTCAAACACTTTGGGTAAATCAACCTCTGGTATGGGTTCTCCATCATTGCTCACACTTAAGGTGATCTTCTGCTGGGTTTGGGTGACTTCAATGTTAATTCCTGTGCGGGCGAAGCGTTGAGCGTTAGTGAGTAAATTTTGCAGGGCGCGTTCGATTAAGGTGGGCTCACCGATAAGGGCTAAGGTACTGAGCTGTGTTTGCAAGCGAATAGGGAGCGTACTTAAGGTCTCTAGACGTTTAATGGTTTGATTAACAAGCTGGATCAGATCGTATTCATCGAGTTGAATTCCTTCCCGTTGTGATTCTAAGCTGGCGTAGGTCAATAATTCTTGGAGTAGATTTTCCATTTCCTTAATATCGAGTTGCATTTCATTGAGGAAATCTTGGCGCTTTTGTTCGTCAGAGTCCGGCTGACAATACATAGGCATAAGTGCAAGGGCGAATTTGAGCCTTGCCAGTGGTGTACGGATCTCGTGGGATACCGCATTAGAGAGGTGTTTTTGGTTCTCAATTAGGGCGCTGATATGGCGTGCCATTTCATTAAAGGTGTTGGCTAAGGGTTTGACTTGGGAGCGATTGGACAGGGCTATGCGTGTATCCCACTTTGCTTCACCAAATTCTTTTGTGGCCTTACGCAGTATGCTTAAGTCCCGTGAAAGGGGGCCAACCCAAATCAGTGCCACTAGGGCGAGTGATAAATAGAAGAATAATGTGAATAAATTACGTAGGTTAGCCCTAGGATCTATTTCTAAAGGCCCAGCCATCAACACTTGCTCGCCAACCATGATAAATTGAAACTGTTCGTCATCGTTTGTGGTGGTGGTCACAACATGATTTGGGCTGAGCTGTTGATCCTTCCCTAAGGCAATTTGATCTGCATCGAGCAGATTTAAAGGCAGTAGTGGATTACCCGGCAGCGCCTCAAGATACGCTCTACGAGTGTCCTGAGGCAACTGTGCCAATAGCTGCGCGAGTGCAACGAATGGCGCATCGAGTGCATTGTTATCATCTACATTTTTCTGCCATAGGCTGTCGAGTGTCCAACCTATGCCAAGAAAGCTGAGGCTAAGTAACAAATATAAGCTGATAAAGAGACGTTTCACTGTTGTGGCTTAGTTATTCCAGGCTTCGGGGGCAAAGAGATAACCTTGACCCCAAACGGTTTTAATTCTAAACGGCGTTTCAATATTATCGTTGAGTTTTTTGCGAAGTCTTGAGATGCGCACATCAATTTTTCGATCTTTTCCATCAAAATCAATATTAAGCAATAATTGATAGATATATTGGCGGCTGAGCACTTGGCCTGCTTGTGAGGCCAGTAGCCATAGCAGCTCGAACTCATGGCTGGTTAAATCGACTTCTTTTTCATCGAGTCTAATCGCATGGGTGTGGGGATCTATGCTCAGTTTTCCAAAGGTCAAACAATGGGATTCGGCTTGAGGCGGTTGGTTTTGGCGGCGCAGTAAGTTGTTGATCCGTGCGACTAAGAGTGCGGGATCTACGGGTTTCACTACATAGTCGTCGGCACCGAGTTCTAACCCTTTGATTTGATCTTCACTCGAACCTAGTGCGCTCATCAGTAAGATCGGGCCGGCAAAGTAGTCGGGTAATTTTTCACATAGGCTAAGGCCATCCATGCCCGGCAGCATGATGTCTAACAAGATGATATCGGGTTTGTAGTTGAGTAAGCGCGTTAATACTGTATCGCCTCGGCGTTCCACTTCAACGTGCATGCCGTGGGATTTCAAGTAATCAACAATTAAATTCGCAAGACGAACATCGTCTTCAACCAATAACACTCTGTGGGGTGATTGTGGGCTCGTCATTAAAATAAACTCCAAGGGTTACGGTAACGTCTGCGCACCTGAGGCTGCGAGGTTGACGTGATTTTTAGTTTGGCACCTGCCAAGGTTTGATTGCTTTCCTTACTCACCAAGACGAAATGGATATCGGTCAAGGTGCTCACATTTAAGCTGATGCTTTGTTGTTCGGGTGTATCACTACACAACTTAGGGTAGTCGGCATTATCTGACAAGATACAAATCAGTTCGTTGTGGGGTAATTCCCAACGTAATTCGACTCGGATTTCACAGGCTTTCTCATCTGCACCTGTGATGCATATTTCGGGTGTTAACTTAAGGCTGGAAACGTCACTCGAGGCGGCTTGTGCAGAATTAGGGTCCATCAAGCTGAGGCTTAGACCTAATACGCAAAGCGAACTAATACGAGGATGGGCCACTAATGTTAAAACCTATAGGCTGCGCCAACAAAATAGGTGCTGCTATAGTCTTCATCGAGCAAGGGACTGGCGGCAATTTCATCGGCAATTTGAGTGTAGCGAACTGCCAATAGCAGATCCCAGTTGTCTGTTAATATATAGCGTGCCGTGACTTCTGCACCTTGGTTCCAACCCGAATCAGCTTGGTACTGTTCACTCCAGTAGGCGTTTTCGCTTGGGCGTACACTGTAGTAATAGTCCACTACATTTTCACTCTTCCAATCAAACACCAGTGACAGGTCGATAACCCAACGATTGGGATGCCAAACATAGGTCCACTTTATTTGTGCTTCAGAGCCGTTATGCACATTAAACATATCGTGGGTGTATGCCAATCGAATTGTACCTAACTGAGTGTAGACAAAGGCTTCGGCACCACCAAGCATGGTGAAGTTCCGCGACTCGAGTGAATTAAATACGGGATCGGGCTCACTGCTCAAAGAGTTAGCGGTTTTAAAGTTAGCCTGCTCCTGTGTGCTACGGGTAAGAAAGATATTGGAGGGATCCCAACGGTAAAAATAGGCTCTATCTAAGCTATAGCTTGTCACTAAGTTGAGGCTAAAATCGTTTTGTTCGATTAGGTTATAACCGACATTACCATTATCAAAAAACCAATGTTCACCATAGTAAGCCACTGAGGGAATAAAAAAGACGGGAATATCGTCGAAATCCCTTAATGGGTTAGTTTTTTGTCCCCATCCCACGGCAACGCCTAAATCCCAATTTCGCATCTCTATGCATTCATCTTTGGTTGCGCAGGAATCCTTCGCCATTCCAATAGAAGGCAAACAGAGGCTGGTCAATAAGATAACTAAAATACGATACATGATTTTACGTTTGGGATTGAGGTTGTTATCAGAGGGAAATAGATTAGCATTTTATGCTGAATTCGACAGTGCTTTCACCTGGGGGGATGCAAAATGATACAGATATCATATAAATAACTGAGATGTAGATGCTGTAATCATTTGAAAGCCAACTTAAAAAGCGCCAAAGTTTATATTTGCAGGGTGTTGTGCGGTTAACTTCAAATGTTAATTCGATGGCTTTGGATGTGATGAAATGTAATTAAAAAGATATGAAAATGAGGGTTATCGAAGTCAGTAATGCCATTCGATAGGTGAATGGCGTTACAAAAAGCGCTGAAAACCGAGGAAGGAGACTACGCTAAAGGAATGATGCGAATAGTCTTAATTGAGTTCTTTTACGGTTTGGTAACCCATTTCAGTTAACTGGTCATTCACACAATCGAGCACGTATTGCTTTAATTCGGTATTTTCTACTTGGTCCTCAGATGCCATCTGTTGGCAAACTTCAGTCAGTTGAGCTATGTCGCTTGCAGGAGCGGGAGGAAGGGTCGATTCATCGGCAAGGGTTGCAAAGCTCATTAAGGCCGACAGAGTGATAATAGTGGATAACTGCTTCATTTTATTTCCTTTAGTTATTGATTGTTAACATCAGGCTAAGATTTGTTTTCTCAATTTTACTGCGTCAACTGCAGCAATTTATCACTGCTATTATTTTTTGGATATAAATAATTGCAAGTGAGTTTGCTAAGTCTTATTCCCTATAACGGGCAAGGCATTATGAACTTCTGCCTCGGATCCTAATCCCTGATCGCCCGGCACTCATTCAAGTGCGGACACAGATAGATTCTTCGGTGCTGCTGTGGGCCTGCCGCTTGAAACTGCTTGCTAGGATAATGTTGCAGCACGAGGGGATATTGATAAAAATTTGGTTAAAGTGGGATTTATCTCACTCTTCTGTCGATATTGGGATTAAGTTAATAATTTATGCTGTTTTCCTATCGTTTTAGTCTTAGCTTATTTATGGGCAAATAATCGAACTTTGAACTGATGCAAATTTGCTGGCTAAAGCTTGATGTTCCTCACTATTTATTGAGGTTTTTGATAGTTTGTTGAATCTAAAAAGATTAATTTTATGGCAGGTTTTGCTTTTTCTATTTTTTCGAAATTAAATAAACTATCTATTTGAATTTATTGGCTTTTAATTCTAAACTTTAACTTAAGATGTTTTCATTGCTAATATTTTAACTGTTCAATAGAATGCGTCACTTTCTTCTATTTATTGTATTAATATTTTTCTAACATATTGATATTATTTGAGTTAAAAATCTCGCGGAGAACTCTTGTGTCAACAAAACTGGCAAATCCTGCACCATTAGGTCTAATGGGCTTTGGTATGACGACAATGCTGCTAAATATCCATAATGCTGGATATTTTCCCATCGATGCCATGATATTGGCGATGGGCATTTTTTACGGTGGTCTTGGTCAAGTCATTGTGGGTATTATGTGTTTTATGCGTGGTGATACCTTTGGGACAACGGCTTTTACGTCCTATGGTCTGTTTTGGTTGACTTTGGTTGGATTAATTTTGATGCCGAATGCTGGCATTGCCGCCAGCCCAACCTACTTTATGGGTTGGTATTTAACGTTTTGGGGGATCTTTACTGCGTTTATGTTTGTGGGATCATTGCGTTATCCGAGAGCTAAACAATTTGTGTTTGCTTCATTGACCCTGTTATTTTTCTTGCTGGCTGCCCGTGATTTTACCGGCAATGCCTTGATAGGCACTATAGCGGGCTTTGAAGGGATCATTTGTGGTGCGAGTGCGATTTACTTTGCTATGGCGCAAGTGTTGAACAATGAATACGGCCGCACCATTTTACCCGTAGGTGAATTGAAAAAATAAACTCAAGATGTTGTGATTGGTAAAAGGCTGATATTTATCAGCCTTTTTTGTGGGCGGAAGTTAGGGTGTAACAGCTTAACTGATTCGTGGCGGCTACATTTAGTTTGTGACCCAATCTCGACTTTTTGACCTAGACCTAATATAGGCAATAGTGGCCGTATCTAGGCAACTTGAAGAGATGTAACTCGTTCCCGCCCTGTGGGTGAGCAAGAAACCCCTAGCGGTTTCTTTGATCCTATCTATATCAGTCCATCGAATTTGGTTATCCACATACCGAGAGTGAGTGCGAATACCTTGCTCATCCATGCTCAATGTCACTTCATTGCTTGCCGCTTTACTCATCATCTGGCGCATCAGCCACCAAGTCTTGTGGTATTTCACATTGAGGGCTTCGATAACGCCTAGCCCAACGAAGAAGTAAGCTAAATACAGGCTAATGTCGGTGAAGATAAGCGCGATGCCGATGAGTACCAGTCCAATCCCTTTGTAATAGGGCTTGAGCGTGGGATCTGGGATAACGGATTGGGTATAACATTCATCAAAATGCGCTTTATCTAGGATATAAGTCGTGGAATAGGAATAAGGCGTAGGCATAGTGTCATCTAATTAGTAACTCGCTTTGTGGCGGTTAGTGTAGCGATTTCCGTTTTTAAAGTAACGACTTTAAGCACGAGTGCAAATGGCAAAGTGGACCGTAGCTTGAGCGCTTTTATCCACTTATGCCGATAGCCCAACCTTGTGGTTAAGGCATTTATGACTTGAGCCTGGTGTTGATATAAACCTACCGCCGCGGTTCATATTATCAATAGCGATTGCGCTCTGCGGGAATATCACTTAAATACTCCACAAATTCCACTTCAAAGCCATGGGCGTCGAAGAAGTAAATATTGCGGCGATAGGGATCTTCCATGCCCTCTTTGGCAATAGGGAACCCAGCTTGGGTTAATCTGGCGATCACGGCATCTAAGTTATCGGTCACAAAGGCAAAATGTGCTAGGCCTATTTGGTGACCCGTTAAATCACGGTTTTCGCCTTCGCCATTGTCACTAAAAGCAATATATTGATAATCATCGCCAAAATGGATCCAGTTACGGGGTTTGCCGTACCAAGTGCCTTTATCGCCGCCGCGCACGCGCCAGTGGGGAAAAGCCGCTTGATAAAAGCGTAGTGCTGCGGGGATGTCGTCTACTACTAAGTTAATATGCTCTAAATGGATCATAATGCGTTCCTTGTCATGGGGTTTGTCGTTGGTGGTTAAAATTGCAAGCCGCTCACATACCGTAGCAGTACTCCTGCTGCTTGGGGTACGCTTGCGTTGCGTGTCGTTCACGAATGGGGGCCAGTGCTTGGGCGTATTGATGCAGCATATGTAAACTATATTGCACTCTTTCCCTGAGCGCGATATCACGCTCACTCTCGGGAATGGCATTGAGCACATTGCTGACATTGCGAATGATCAAATGATCGGGAATAGGCACTAATTTATTGTTTTTGAGTGCATTCATCTTTACTTCAACGATGGGATAGGTGCCGCTAATACCATCCGATATTGAGACTAATAAGGCTGGTTTATGGGCGGTTTCTTGGCGAGTGCACATCAATAAGAAGTTCTTCAGTAACGGCGATGCCATACCACCCCATTCTGGGGTGATCAGCACTAGCGCATCGGCTTCATCGACTCTTTGCTCTATTTCGGGCCAGTGTTCACCCTTGTTGTCTTCCTCGCCATCCCAAAAGGGCAGGTTAAATTGGCATAACTCTAAGTGGTGTATGCTGTCGTAACCCATAGCATGGGGTGATGAGAAACTACTTTCGGCGATATAACGACCGACTTTAGCACTCTGAGAATCGGATCTTTGGCTGGTACTGATGATGAGTAATTTCATTAAGTAAACCCATTTGTTTATAAATTATTTATAAGGTAATTGCTTTATTTAATCTTGTAAAGGGTAAAGTAAATAAAAAAGTTTATTTAATCTGTTAAAAAGCGGACGATTGGGGGATAATCCGTTGGGAATACTGGAGATTTCAAATGAAAACCACTGATAAGATTATTCAATTGCTCAAATTGCATGGTCCGCTCACAGCTAAAACCTTAGCGGAGGAATTGGCGTTAACGACTATGGGGGTGCGTCAACATCTCCAGGCCTTGGAGGAGGCTGGTGATGTGGATATTGAAGATAGAGTCGAAGGCCGTGGTCGCCCAACGCGTTATTGGGGCTTGACCGAGCAAAGCCGAACCCACTTTGCCGATCGTCATGGGGAGTTGACGGTGCAGTTGCTTGATTCAGTCAAAATGATCTTTGGTGATAGAGGCTTAGATCAGCTTATCGATTACAGGGAGCAAAGTGCGTTGCTCCAATATAGCGCCGCTATGTTGGGGGTGACAGATATTCCGACACGTTTAGCTATACTCGCGCAATTACGCTCAGACGAAGGTTATATGGCGACAATGGAGCAAGTCGATGGGGTGTATTTTCTACTCGAAAATCACTGTCCTATCTGCGCTGCGGCAACTCATTGCTTAAATTTTTGCCGCTCTGAGTTGCAACTTTTTCAGCAGTTATTCGCCGATATCGCCGTCGTGAGCCGTGAAGAACATATTGTCGAAGGTGCTCGCCGCTGTGCATATCGAATACTTCCCCTCGACCAGTAATTTAAGTTGATATTGGGGAGCCACTTTTTATGAATTATTGAGGGTGAATATGTCGAGGTGTTATGCAATCTAAACGTGGTCGGCTCGATAGATATCTTGGTGCAAAGCTGCAAATACCCCGCAAATTGGTGCGAGATTTATTGCTCGCTGGCCGTGTGCGGGTCGACGACCAGATTGCTAAAGAGATGGATAGGCAAGTGGATGAGTTTTCCCATATTCAGCTTGATGGACAAATTTTACAGGCCAACAGCCCCATTTATATTATGTTACATAAACCCATTGGCGTAGTGAGTGCCACTAAAGATGATGGGCATAAAACAGTAATCGAGCTACTCAACTGCGAGCAGCGTGAGGAGCTGCATATTGCGGGTCGATTGGACTTAAACTCTTCCGGATTATTATTGCTAACCAATGACAGTCGCTGGTCAGAGGCATTGATGTCGCCCACGCAGAAGGTTGAAAAAGTGTATCGGGTCACGCTCGCTAATCCCTTAACGGAGGATTATATTGCCGCATTTGCTGAGGGTATGTATTTCGGATTTGAGGATATTAAGACGCAAGCTGCCAAGCTTACGATCCTCGATGACCATGTGGCTGAGGTGACACTGAGGGAAGGTAAGTACCATCAAATTAAACGTATGTTTGGCCGATTTCGTAATCCAGTGGTTGGTCTGCATAGATTATCAATAGGCGATATTGTGTTGGATGAGCAACTGGCACCGGGTGAGAGTCGTCCGCTCACAATCGCTGAAGTGACCTCTATCCGTTAGCATGGATAAAACCCTGAGAGCTCGTCCGCTAATCCCACCATCTTTGTCGTTAGTGTTGGCTATGTTAAGTATAAAATCTAAGCTATAAGCATAAAATCTAAGTATAAAAACGGGCTTGAGAGCCAACTCCCTCAAGCCCGTGATATGCCATTAGAGCCTAAATGCACTGACTTGATTACGCATACTGCTGGCGAGTTTTGTTAAATTAATCACCGACTCACTTAATTCAACAGCGGAAGTTGTAGAATGTTCGGCAATATCACTAATGGCAATAATACTGCGGTTAATGCTTTCGGCTACGCTACTTTGTTCTTCGGCTGCGGTCGCAATATGTGTGTTAAGTTCAGTGATATTATCCACTGAGGTGACGATTTCCTTCAATGCTTGGCCCGCCTGATTAGCTTTATCATTGGCATCGTCAACTTGATTTATCCCCACTTCCATTGCACTGACGGCTTCCTTGACGCCGAGTTGCAGGGTGGCGATCATCGCTTCTATTTCTTGGGTGGACTTTTGAGTTCGCTGGGCGAGTGTTCTCACCTCATCGGCAACCACTGCAAAGCCGCGACCTTGCTCACCGGCGCGAGCCGCCTCAATGGCCGCATTTAGGGCCAATAGGTTGGTTTGCTCGGCAATACTCTTAATTACATCGAGCACGCGGCCAATATTCTGGCTTTCATTGGATAGCACGCCAATCACTTGGGCCGTTTTTTGAATTTGATCTGACAGTTGCGACATACTGTTAATCGACTGCATCACAATATGGTTACCATTGGCGGCATAGGTATCGGCGTCTTTCGCGGAATCAGCCGCGGCAGCAGCGCTCTGGGCGACTTCGGCAACCGTCGCGGTCATTTCATTCATCGCGGTTGCGGTTTGCTCTGTCTCGGCCTGCTGTTGCTGCATACGTTTATTCGTCGCTTGGGTGAAGCCACTGAGATCGTTCGCAGAGTCATTTACTGTGTTTGCTGCCTCAGCAATTGAATTTAGAATACCCCTTAAGTGCTCGATAACTTGGGTGAGACTCGTGGATATTTGACCTAATTCATCATCGTTGAACATCTTAAACTTGACGGTCAGATCTGAGTCTTGGTGGATGGTGTTGAGTTTGGTGACTATATCGCTGATGGGGTTCATCACACTGCGATTAACCCAGAGTCCGATTCCGATACTGATCAGCATGGCGAGCCCAGCCAAGATCATGAAAATAGAGATGGAAGATTGATAAATTCCTTTGACGGTATCTTTTTCTTGCCCTGCTATTTTTATTTGCAGTGCAATTAATTCCGAGATTTTTCCGCTAATGGGATCGACGGCTTGGTAGAGGGGCAATATATCTGTGTTGAGTTGGTGGGCAAGATTCCCATTTAAGAGCTGTAAGCGTGATATTAGTTGCTCAATCTGTTGATTTGCAGGTGAAAACAAGCGTTCCGCCTGTTGCGCGAGTTGCGACTCTTCTCTGGTTAATTCTGTGGCGAGGTATTTTTGCCAGTGTTGATTAACCATAGATCTTGCACTTTCAAGTGCATCGATAGCCTGGGGGGCACTAAATCCGCCGGCATTGGCTTTATTAATCGCATCAATGACATCGACGGCGTATTTGTCGGCAATGACTTTTAAATCATCCAGCGGCACGACTCTGTCGTTATAGATGCGTTCAACACCCGACTCGATTTTCCCCATCATATTAATAGCGATAAAACCGATAACCAGTAGCATTGCAAGCGGTACCAGAATGCCGATAAACATTTTTTGTTTGATCTGTAGGCCGTTCATATGGATTGCCTCAGTAGAACTAAGAGAGTCCTTTGGGCAGAGCTCGAGCTATCCCTATGATGAGCCTGTAAGATTAGTTATAGCAAAGTTGGGGAAATTAGGGGAAAGCGGAAAATATTTTATTGCAGAGACAAAAAAACCTCGCTAAGCGAGGTTTACATGTTGGTACAGATGAGAGGACTTGAACCTCCACGCCCTTGCGAGCACCAGCACCTGAAGCTGGCGTGTCTAC
>Ga0066641_10000070_pt1 | contig 39340 bp, 47 predicted proteins | sample CryGeyCG2114_065_FD_59509 | JGI IMG/M metagenome (GOLD analysis project Ga0066641, IMG submission 59509) | Groundwater microbial communities from aquifer - Crystal Geyser CG12_big_fil_rev_8/21/14_0.65 | ecosystem: Environmental > Aquatic > Deep subsurface > Groundwater | place: USA: Utah: Grand... | reverse complement strand
AAGAAACTCACACGCATGCACACCGGTGAACACATCCTGTTCCAATCGCTGAAAAGACAATGCCCAGATATCGAGCTTGATAAGATCAATCTGGATGAGAAAGAATCATCGCTGTTCGTCGTCGCAGATGACTTGTCATGGGAAAAGATCTTCACTGCAGAGAGTCTTGCGAATGATACGATCAAAGCAGGCATCGCTGTCACAGAACAAAAGATCTCTAAAGATGATGCGAAGGCACTGTCTGATCTTCGGATAAAGGCAGACCGCATCAAAGACGATTCTGTCCGTGTGATTGACATTGATGGATTCGATAAAAGCGCATGCTCAGGGACACATTGTGATAATACTTCTGAAGTCGGGATTGTATATATCTCGCGCTTCAATTCGCTTGGCAAGAATAGGTATGAGGTCCGCTTTGTCGTCGATGACAAAGAGATGTTCAATCACGCGAGACTTGCGCGGGAGACAATGTCATTCCTCAATTCTGAACCAGGACGGTTCGTGTCGCAGATCAGTAAGATGAAAGATGATCTTGATGAGATGAAGAAAAGACTCAGAGAGCTCAGCAAAGACTCAATCAGGGTGCTTTCTGAAGAGAAAGTCGGAGATATCCTGCTTCTGTATGGGACTTTTGAGTTTGTCGACAAGAAGCAGTTGATAGACAGAGCGGCACTTGCAGTGAAAGAGAATGAAAAGTCAATAGCGGCCTTGGTGAATCTCACTGAAAAACAATTGATTCTTGCGGTCTCGGAAGATTCCGGACTTGATGCGTCAGCGATATTGGATATTCTCATGCCGAAGATCGGTGGAAAAGGCGGCGGCAAGAAGAATTTCGCCATGTGCGGGTTCACAGAAGGTAATGCGATCATCCACGATCTAAAAGAAATATTGATAAAATTTAAATAAGATACAGTGCCTTGGATACTCCATTATGAGAATAGGAATACTTGGCCCGACAAAGATCGAGAATTTCTGCAGGCTTAAAGGTATCCCTATGGATTATTTCATAAAATCACTTGAGTTTCTGGCATCGCATTTCGCGGTCTCACCACACACATTCTATATCGTGCCTGACGTCGATAGCACAGCATATCTATTTGCCCAGAACTACAGGAAGAACGATGGACATAACGTAGTCGGTCTTGCGCCGCTCGATGATAAGGAATTCGGACATCATTGGCTAGATCTGAGCGTCGCTACAGAGACACATAACACAGGCACATGGCGAAACACTCCTGAAGAACTTGTGAAACAATGTGATGTCTTGATATGCATAGGCCTTGGTCTTGGTTCGATGATAGAGATCGCATATTCACGCTGGTATAAAGTCAACAAAGTCTATCTTATCAAAGAATTCGTACCTAAACTACCGATCGAATTGACACACAAGATCCATTGCCAATGGGTCACCATAAATGAGCTTGTGCAGCTGATCAAATAAGACTTTTGTCAGTATATTCTGGTCCAAAAGAGACGATGCCAACCTTTGTATCAAGCGTCTCTTCTATGAAGTCTATGAGATCATCTTTGTGACATTCTGCGTATATGGGTATGCTTTCATCCAGCAGATGGGTGAGTTTTTCCTGCCTTTCGTGATCTGGTCCCTCATGTTTTTTTATGGTGCTTATGATCTTTTTTCCACTCTTGATATCATACTCAAAAAAATCATCGATATCAGAGTTCCCAGCGTATTGATATGCGACGCAGACTTTCTGGGTGCCGTCTATCCGATCCATGTTTGTCAAGGAGATCATATCGACCCCGCCGCACACATCAAGCGAATATTTTAGAGCGACAAAATCAAGATGACCAATCCTGAACTTTCCCTGCCAGTCATTTAGATTATTATGCCATTCAGCCATACCAAGACGTTCATCTTCTGTCACAAATGGTCCGTTGCCATGACGTGTGAAATAAGCACGCATCACACCGATACGAACAACTTCATCGCTCCCATTTACAATCTTGTAGACATTATCGAAAGTGGTGTCTGTCTTTGTCACGTGCGGCCAGAATCCATGATCATAATCCAATAATACGCCTTGGGCGCCCTCGAAGACAACAGGACCAAAAAGTTCTTTTTTATCGACAATATTGATCTTATGCAAAAGCATAGCATAAGACTGTTCAAGCCTTTCGATAAGCGCAGGATCAGCGATTTTGTCATATAATTCGGATATTTTTTTATCATCAGGACATTCAGCAAGAATCTGCTCTGCTTGATCAAGCTTGACTTTCCACATGTAATTCAATTTACTATGCCAACTTTTTGACTCGGAGATGTCTTGTATTTTGATCTCAAGTCCTGCTGCCTTATCACGTACTGTCTCGCCGATACCAAGACCACAACTGCCATACTGATTCATAATCTCTCTCATCTGGCCGACGATCTGTTGCATTGGGGTTATCACCGTGCACTGCTTTTCAACATAAGTCCGCGTGCATATGTCTTCAACACCTTTTTTCTGCAATATCTCTGCTTCTGTTTCCAGATTCAAAGGATTCACAAGCATATGTTCAGAGATATAAGTCTCAACACCTGGTTTGAAACTTCCTGATCCAAAATGACTAAAACAATGCACTTTTCCATCTCTCACAACATGATGTGCGGCCTGCGGCCCGCCATTGTACCTGACAACAGTCTTTGCACCAAGTTTTTCTACAAGATAGTCCACAGTAGACCCCTTTCCTTCATCACCGTATCCAAGTCCAGCTACTGCGTAGGTTTTAGCCATGATAGTATTCCGTAAAATCAGTCCATGCCTTCACTGCGTCATCAAAATATCTCATAGATACCTCATCACTCAACATGAAATGATGATAACCCATATCATGAAGCATCTTCAGGTCAGAGAAATCAGCCATCGATGGATATCCGATCGCTGGGAGTGAATTGAATATATGTGATGCCGCGACAGCATCAGGATCTTTTTTAAGTATCGTCTCAAGTGCACCGAGTATCATTGCCTTATTGTCACCGATGTTGATCATAAGGTCATCTCTTGCTGCTATCAGACCAATGCCATCCTGCTTTGTGTATCCGCTCTCAACAAAACGCATTCCTTTCTGGCTCTCTATCTTGAGATACATCATGGCATCATTGTCAAGCGCGAGAAGATCTTCGATATCATCTGGTCCCTCGACGAATGAAAGCATGTAATTATGTATGCCAAGTATCTTCGCCGCCTTGATATGCTCGCGGTCTCTTTCTGTAAAGTAATCACCAGTGATCCTTAAGTTCGTGCCGATGATGTTCACTGCCTGGCCGGCGCCGAGTGCGTACTTTGGATCTGGGTCTATAAAGATCTTGTTGCCATCATAGCCCACAACATTCGACCAGTGGTTCCCTCTAAAGACGATCTTTGCCGGAAGATCGACCTCGAACGGATGGTTCAATTCGATATCGCCGTATGTTGGATCCGCCCATTTAGTGATACGGAGCTGCCTTCCTTTCAGGTCCAGCCATAGTTTTTTGCCGTTTTTGTCAGCAAGCCGCTTGATATAAGATAAAGCGGCCATAGGGGAATATGAAGACCGGATTCCAACATTATATCTGGCCCCCACCATGGCTGGACTAGACAAGACGTGCTCAATAAGCTCCCTTTTGTCTGGGGAAGGCAGCGTCGTAATCAGATCAGATCTTCTTGGCACCGCTCTTTTTAGTCTTGACACTTCCATCGTCTCCTCCTTTTGTGTACAATTTATCGAGTCCTTCAAGAGACTTCCCGACATTTCCCACCCTTGTCTTTGTCTGGCCTCTTTTCTTCATGTCAGCTTTATACTGCTTCATGTCACGCGCTCTTGAGACCATGGCGATGGTTCCAAGGATGACATCGACAACAGATTTCTCTTCAATGATGGGAATTATTTTTTCAGCATTATCATTTCCGATGTAGCTTATCCATTCTTCCCGAATTTCTGCGGTTTCAGCATGCCTATCGCCACAGTATGGATTCTGCAAAAAGAAGACATTCCCCTGGAACTTGTCATACAGATCCCCAAAAATCACCCTGCTTTCAAGATTATTTTTTTGTCTTGTACCAATGGTGCTTTTCGCAATGTTCGCTGGCAGATATGGATAAGGCGCTTCATCTCCGATAAAGAAGAAGAAAGGCATGCTTGCGTTCGGCAGATCACATTTTTTATTAAAGTACTGTGCGGCGAGTTCATAGGTCTCCATTTTCTGGCCACCACCTTTGCCTTCAAGATAAAGTTTTTTTAGATGCTTGTCAAGGGAAAGCCCATAATCAAAATCTGCGACCTGGAGAGGTGCCCTGTCACTGTACGCATCGCCAACAGCCGTAAAACAGATGTCAAAATTCTTCAAGTATCCCTGCTGTTCGATCTGTCCATGCAGCATCGGCGCCTTGTCATACACAATACGCGCAAATTCTTTATTGGAACCTGTCACGTCAAGTGCGATCACAATCGGACTATCCCGTGTTGAAATGACACTCTTGTTTTTTGGGTCAAGATCCTTGTGCAGACTGTTGCTGCTAAGGTCGCGTTTTGAACTTGAACTTGATGTCCCACCACTGTAAAAACTTCCAGATGAAGAACTACTTCCTACATCCCTGCTGTAACTTCCGCCGCCCATTTTATTTTATACCTCCTTGATTTCTAAGTTTCTGAATTGTGGAGGTCCAAAGACCTCCCATCTCAATTTTTTGAGATCATGATATTCCTTCCAAGCGTCATTCTTACGCTTGGAGGGATCTTTTTCTAAAAACCCAGAAATGAAACCCGCAAGTCTTGAATCAATTTTTTTGGGTATGGTTCCATCATCTGACCCAAGAAGATAAGTCATTGTCAATCCAAGCGAATACATATCAACAGCTGGATTTGGCTTTTCGCCACTTTCGATCTCCGGCGCGCTGTAATCGTTCGAACCTTTGTACTTTGCGCCTGGACGATGCGCTTCTGGGACAGCAAGCGTGAAATCGATCATGAAACCATTATGGTCTTTTGATGTAATCATCACATTGCCTGGTTCGATTCCACCATGGATGATTTTCTTTGAATGCACATAGCCAAGAACAGATAGAAGCCTTTCAAGGATCCAGCTGGCATGATAAGGATCGATGCCTGCCGGAAATTTTTCTCTTAATGTGTATAGATCATAACTATCAACAATACTTTCCATTATGTTTGCTCGTCTTCCATCTTCGAGTGTAAAAGAATCAATTATCTTTGGCAATGATTTGTGATCGAGCTTGCCAAGAACATAAGCCTCAGTTTTCAGAAGAGAATTGTTTTCTAGATTCGATGCAACTTTGATACAGATCTCTTCTAGATCATTGCTAAGCTTGTTACCATGATAGACCTCAGAAAAATCTCCTTCGACCACATCACCTTTGATTAAGTACTCTTGACCATTAACAATGATATTAGCTCCTTTTTTACTAGTATTTGATTTCTTTGCACCATAAACACCAAGAGTCATCCCTATTTTTGCGGAACCATAAAATTGGTCAAGAAGATCTTTCACTTTTCCGCTGACTTCACGAGAGATATCATCATATTTTTCATCTAAAGATGAAAGATCCTTTACATCGCCAAATATCTCTTCAGGAGAACTTGCAAGAATTATATCCTTGTATCTTGTTGTCTTCCCCATGGCAAGAGTGAAGACATAGCTGAATGTCAATATGCTGTGCTTATAAGAAGTGATACACGACAAATATAGATTGTGTATTTATAAACAAATCATCCCACAAGCTTTTCTCAGCAGTATTTCCAGAAAGACTTAAATATCCCCATAATGCTAATTATACATAGGATGGGGTCCTTAGAAAAGATATTAGCAGACATGGATAGCTATGACTGGGATTCTGTAGATGATTACAGGCAAAGATCACCCGAATCATATAGATTATGGAGGCAGCACTGGATTGATATGCTTGACGCATCTGGGCTTTCACTCACTGGATCATTACTAGATGTCGCATGTGGGCCGGTATCGCTTGGAGCTTATTATCCAGACACGATCGGGCTTGATGCGGATCCGAAATATATCAAGGCGATCAGAAAACAAAGTATAAGAGGAATCATTGGTGATTTTCGCGATATGCCATTCGATGATGATGAATTCGATTATTCTGTGTGTTTCAGCCCTCCTCTCGCCCCATACGAACTAGATACATTGAATATCCAAAGAGACTTAGAGTCATGTGAGTTGGTGAAGGAAGTCACGTCAGAGATGATAAGAGTCACAAAGAAAAAAGTGCTGATTGTCCATACTTACTATGCGAATGCGTTCGCCCCACAAGAGTTCAAGCATCTTGTCGAGAAAAGAGATACAAATTATATTTTATATTCTTGTAGATAGTCCGAAAGTATTTTATTCTGGGTTCCCTAAGAAGATGACAGAGAGGCGATATATATGTCAGATGCGCTAGTTGTCAGGAATCTTAGAAAAGAGTTCGGGGCTGTCACTGCAGTCAATGATATTTCTCTAGATGTAAAAAAAGGCGAGCTTTTTGGGCTTCTTGGACCGAATGGTTCTGGAAAGACCACCATGATAAAGTTGCTCACTGGCCAGCTTGGGATGACATCAGGAGATGCCCATGTGATGGGGATAGATGTGCAGAAAGACTCAATAAAGGTACGTGAGCTTGTCGGCATCATACCTGAACAGGAGACCCCGCCAAGCTTTCTCACAGCAGAAGAGTATCTTGAGTTTGTCGCGCGCATACGAAAATTGGACAAGATAAAAGAGCGATGCGATAAATGGTTCAAGTTACTCGACTTTGAGGATCAAAAAAATGCATTATGCAAAGACCTATCAAGAGGGACCAGGCAGAAACTCATGTTCGCGCAGGCTTTTTTGCATGAACCAAGATTCGCTTTCATCGATGAGCCGTTGATCAATCTTGATCCGATCATACAGAGGAAAGTGAAAGATTTCCTGAAAGGATATGTCAAGAAAGGGAATACCATATTTTTCTCGACACACGTGCTTGAGATCGCTGAAGAGATCTGCACAAATGTCGCCATCATACACAATGGAAAACTTCTGCATAGTGGACCGATCAGTTCATTGAAGAAAAAGAGACAACACTTAGAAGAATTTTTCCTGAGGCTTGTGAAAGATGCTTGAGATATTCAGATCGATGATGAAAGAGGAATGGCGCATGCATGCCACCATGATAGGTGGGACTATGTTCGCAGCATTTCCAGTCATGCTGATGTTCTTCTCATTCATCGCGACATTCTTCCTTCCTATCTTCATGACGGTGTTTTCGATAAAGAGCATCGCTCTTCTCCTGCATTTCTTCTTCGTGTTCTTCGGTCTTTCTGTCGGGTCGTTCGGCCTTGTCGGTCGCGAAGCCATGAACCGGAGATTCGGACAGGCGTCGCTTATCGCATATTCATCACGGTCGCTTCCTGTCTCTGAGAAACAGCTCTTCTTGAATTTCTTCATGAAGGATCTATTATATTATTTCTTATTGTGGATACTCCCAATCGTTGCCGGCTTTGGGATAGGGATGCCTTTTGTGTCGTTCAGCATAGACTTCACATTCATGCATGTAGTTCTACTGCTTGTGTCATTGTCGCTTTCATTCCTTATCGGACTCTCATTTGTCTTCCTGCTCTCGACCATATATGTCCATTCGAGAAAGATGCTGATCGGTCTTGTGTTTCTCATGTTCCTCTTTGGGCTCATAGCGGGAGGATTCTATAACATGGCAACATTATCTTTGCTGCCATCATTCGCATTCATGCTGGATCCAAGATTGAGTCTGCTATTGATATCATTGGCTATGATAATAATTCCAAGCTCACTTTCAATCATATTCCTGAAGATAGATTACCCGGTATCAAAGAAAAAGCACAAGAACATGATGAAGAGCCTCTGCGACTTGTTCCGTCAGAGCAGATATTCACATTTCATCGCGAAGGATTTCATCGACCAGCGAAGGAGCCATGGGGGGGTAGGTAAGATCATCTTCTCTTTCCTGTTTCCGATATTGATCATATGGCTACTCCTTTTTGTGTTCTTCCAGTTCATACCGACAGTCAATTTTCTTGTAATGTTCGCTATCTGCATGGTGATGATATCATCATCGATATATAATTGGGTGACGCAGTATGATCTATTCGTGTCATACGCGTTCCTGCCAGTTTCGGTATCATCTGTCATCAAGGCAAAACTCCGGACATATGTGATCATGAATATCATATCGGTCCTTGTCCTTCTATTTGTAGGTCTTCTGAGTGGGACCATGAATTTTTTTCTTCCGGCATTGTGCGCATTCATTGGAATCTCGGCATATGTGCTTGCGATAACGATATATATCGCAGGTCTGCATCCGAATGTGATGCTCTATAACGCAAAGCTTTTCCTGATGTATGCCATGTCGATACTTCCAGTGCTCATTGTGACATTAGTTGTCTCTGCGGTCAATCCGATATGGCTCTTTTTCAGTCCTTTGCTTGTGCTTGCTTCGCTTCCAATAATGAAGAAGAGTTACAGGAAATGGGACAGCACGGCACAGGCATGGTATTGATAATTGAAACAGAGCCACTTTTCGTGAGCTTTTTCTTTGCGTTAGGTTTATAAATCCTTTAGAAATCCCACCAGTATGTCAAACAAACGTGAACTGGAGCAGATAGTCGCAGGATTTCTTGCACGGAAAGGAGCGCTATTGACACAACAATACGAATTCAGAAAACAGGGCAACGAACTAAAGATTGGTTGGTATATAAGAACAGATAACACAATTGGCGTGGTACATATAGGGGGTAGATTTGGCAGAAAACCATTGCATGACATAACAGATTATTCAGACATCAATTTCAATTTCTCCAGACCAGAGCCGATATATTCATTAGATACGGGAGATTTCATTGATTCATCAACCAAGTATTATGTCAATCTGACTGGTTACTATTCAAACAATGGAAAATTGACAGCAGTCCGTACCATGGCAATCATCGCAGTGGATGATACAGCAATCAATATGGATTCGTATCTGATTGAGAGGGGACTTACGCTAAAAGGCATAATGTTCGAGCCGATGGATTATGTAGACAAGAATGGCAAGGTAGAAGGTGAAACACCACTTAAGATCGAATATGGACTAAGCAAAGAATCTGTATCGACAAAAATAATAAAAGAAGATGAAGATAGTCAGACTTTCTTTCTTCCATTCCACCATCTGCCGACAGAAAAAATATTGAGTGACTTGCTCGATAGATTCTAGATCATATCTTGCAGGTTTTGGTTTTCTTGAATAATATATTTTTTGTCATGCATACAATCCAGTTCCAATGCAGGATAAAATGCAGGAGCACAAATAAAGCCATCGCTATCCCAGCATAACTATGCACATTTCCAAAGGCATCTTTTGTGATACCGAGAAAGATCTGATATCTTCCTTGCTTGACTCCAGATGGCAAGAAAAAGAACATGATCAATCCAGTCACTGCAGAGATCAAAAAAGATATCCCCATCAGGATATCAACGACATAATTTAGTTTTGGTCTATCCATGATAATCACCTATATGCAGTCCGCGCAACTCTGATCGCAGCTGCTCTGTCTTTCATTGTCGTAGTCGATATTGAGCGGCATGACAAAGTCTTTCGCTGCCTGTATGACAATGTTTAACTCGATATCTTTCACTTTTGGATTGCCCCTAAGATGATGATTCACAATCCCTTCAAGTCTCTTAAGATCTGTCGCGGTGAAGAAAAGACAAAGATTGTATCTCCCGGATGTGACGAGGGCGTTTATGAAAAATGGGCAATCGATGAATTCATTGATTATTGCTCTTGTATCTGTGCAGTTAAGATCGATCTTCGCGAGATGAAGATCGACTATATTGAAATTCACGCCGTTTATCGTAGATAAGACACCTTTCTCCTGAAGCTTCCGTATCCTTGCGCCGACTGAAGGCTGTGAGAGCTTTATCTTCTTTGCTATCTCATCTTGAGAGACTTTTGAATCCTTATGTATCATAGAGAGTATCACATTATCCCTGTCATCAAGATTGAGCTTATCATTGAACTGGCTTTTTTTCTTGAACTCTTCAAGGCTCTTGAATGCTTTGCTTTCTGGCATGTTATAACCCATAGGTGGGGCGTTTAAATATATAAATATTTCCTTTCAATTATACGTTTTTAATAATATTAACGCATAAATTAAAGTAATAATATTGATATAAACATCGCACTTCATGAATATCACGTGAGGTGAATTATATGGTGGGAGAAATAACAAAAGACATGTTGATTGCAGATATCGTCGATAAATATCCAAAATCCGCGACGATGATGCGAAAGATGGGTCTTCATTGCGTAAGTTGTCATGTGGCATCATTCGAGACACTCGAAGAAGGTGCAAGAGGGCATGGACTTAATGCCGATAAGATCATAGAAGAATTGAATACAATCAGGGGGTGATTGAGATGGCAAGAGTATACTGTCATGACGGAAAATGCTCAGATTCGAGCGCAGTGAGCACAGTGATGACAAATATGTTCGACACGACGAATATCGTGGATCAGATCGAACATGATCTGTTGAAATATTCATTGAGGTGATGCACGTGGTAAGTTTGGTACAGTTCCCGTATGGAGTTTGGAATGGGAGGTTGTACCTCGATTGAGGCGATAACAATGTATGAGAACAAGATAAGGACAACATATGTCAGAGATGAACAACCTTCGAGCTATAAGACTTCGGCAGGCGGTTGTGGCAGAGGATGTGCAGTGTGCACTGGATGCCAGATCAATTACAGAGGATGATATAGATGATAAACAAGAAAGCGCCAGATTTCGATGTGAACGCATATCACAACAATGATATCAAACGCGTGAAATTATCAGACCACAAAGGAAAATGGGTTGTCTTGTTTTTTTATCCTGCTGATTTCACATTCATATGCCCGACAGAACTAGGTGAGCTCGCTGATAAACATGAAGAGTTCAAGAATATGGGTGTCGAGATCATGGGTGTCAGCACAGACACAGCATATGTGCACAAAGCATGGCACGACACATCTGAGACCATAAAGAAAATCAGGTTCCCAATGCTTGCGGATCCGACAGGAAAATTATGCCGGGATTATGGGACTTATATAGAAGATGAGGGCTTGAGCCTTCGTGGCACATTCATAATCGACCCCGATGGGATTGTCAAAGCATATGAGATACATGACAACAGCATAGGAAGATCCGCTGCCGAACTGCTCCGTAAACTACAGGCAGCGCAGTACGTCAGCAAGAACGCTGGCAATGTCTGTCCTGCGAGCTGGAAACCAGGAGGAAAGACCCTTAAACCTGGGCTTGAGCTGGTCGGAAAGATATGATATTCAATACCGGGGAACCGCAGAAGTGGGTTTGCCTCTAAACATGACCCATAAAGAACTCCCTTCTTTACCCATCCCTCCCTAAATACTTTTTGCGGTTCCCCGAATTTTTTATATCAGGTGATCAAAATGAAATGTAAGACAAATAGATGCCCATCATGCAATAAGCAGATGAAAAAGAGCGAGATGTCTATCACGCTCAATGGATGCAGCTGTTTCTATAGCTGCAAAAAATGTGGGATAGAATTCGCCGCATGATCAGCAGTCATCCACGACAGTGAGCCCTTTCTTTTTTGCGTAGGAAATGACTGACCAGATCAAATCACTCGGAAATTATATTGTGCCTTCGCAAAGAAAGTTATTTAAATGTGTCACAAATCCAATAAGACAGAAAAGATGGCCAAATTATTCAATCCCGTGATTAATTACAGCGACTTGTCAGGCATATTCGGATACCAGACAATAACCAATAAGATTACAAGGAGCACTGAGCTTTACAATGTGCTCCAAAGTCTGACTGATATGGCTGTGCCTACAAAGGAATCAGATAATCTCAAGAGTTGGCAGCATTTCTACATGCCCATCACAAAGATAGAAGAGAGGATTACAGTCCCTTTCAGGATCTCTCATGACTGCAATACATTTTTCATCAACCCACATACAAACGGTCTCCTGAAAGTTTCAAAGGGAGAAGAAGAAGCCAAGGATAAGACAGACCTGTTCAAAGACTGCATAAGACTGGCTGAGATGATGAAAGAGCAGGGTAATGATATTGTCATAGAGACAGTCCCATATGATATAAGAAAAGGCCGGATACTCGGAAAACATGTCATGGAACAAATCATGCCAAGAGAGAGAAAAGAAGAGCTCTTGCAGCGATACAAAGAACACCAGAATAAAGGTCTAAAATCACCAGATATCTGCCTTGAAGACTATCTAAATACTGCTGCTATCTGTTACACAGGAGCTTTCCCAAAAGACACGGATGGAAAGACGACACGTGAGATGTATAGGATGTTCGCTGACATCAGGCATGGAGGAATGCTGGATCTGGATCCGACATCAACGAAAGCCTATTCTGAATGGTATGATGGCGATGAAAGGACTGGATCCCATCCATTTGAGATTGTATATTCTTCATTCGGACATGGAATCATGCTGATCCCACCAAAAGATAATGAAGATAACATGTTCGATCTACGAATCATCGACGATGGTCTTGCAGAAGAATATGTGAAGATGGTCGAAACCATGTCTGGGACTGATGTGGCATTCAAGGCACCAAGTTTTAAACATGTCCTTGACTATCTATCCGGAGACCTTTATTTCTATGTCAACACGGGCGTATTCAGCTTGAAGACATTTCAATATCATCCATCAGATGAAAACAAAGAGAAATATTTCAGATATATAGAATGGGAAGATCTTGAATTCGTCAAGTGGAAATGATCACAGCTTCTTTCGTTTCAGCAGAAGTGAATTGCTGACGACGCTCACGCTGCTCATCGCCATCGCCGCGCCTGCGATAACGGGAGACAAAAGCCAGCCGGTGAACGGGTAAAGGACACCTGCGGCAAGCGGGATGCCAAGCGTATTGTAGAAAAGTGCCCAGAACATGTTCTGTTTTATCTTTGCCATGGTCATCCTGCTAAGCTTTATCGCACGGGGCACATCAAGGAGATCATCCTTCATAAGCACGATATTGCCTGTATCCATGGCCACATCAGTGCCAGAACCCATCGCTATCCCTATATCTGCCTGAGCAAGAGCAGGGGCATCGTTTATGCCATCGCCCACCATCGCGACTTTGCCTTTCTTTTGGATATTCTTGACATACCCTGCTTTCTCATGAGGAAGCACACCAGCAAACACACGATTAACACCAGCCTCCTTCGCAATCGCATTCGCAGTCAGTTCATTATCGCCAGTGATCATATAGACAAAGATCTTCATCTTCTGAAGCCTTCTGATAGCTTCCTTAGAAGTATCTTTTATTGTATCTGCGACAGCGATCGCGCCAAGGAGTGTCTTACCATCAGACAGCATCATCACTGTCTTTCCCTGAGATTCTAAAGATTCCACCTGCGCTTTCAATGCGTTCATGTCGACACCAAGCTTTGTCATGAGTCGAGCATTCCCAAGATTATAGGTCTGTGTCCCGATCCTGGCAGTTATACCCTGGCCCGGAATCGCATTGAAATCCTGGACCTTTGAGAAAGCCATGCCTTTCTCCTTTGCGCTCTGGACTATGGCCTCAGCCAAGGGATGCTCAGACGGTTTCTCTAACGATGCTGCGATCGTCAGAACTTCATCTCCACCAAGCACATCTGTCACTTCAGGTTTGCCTTTGGTTATTGTTCCAGTCTTATCAAACACCACCGCCTTCAATTTATGGGCGGTCTCAAGCGCATCTCCACCTTTTATCAGGATGCCTTTCTTCGCCCCCATGCCTGTTCCGACCATTATGGCAGTCGGTGTGGCAAGTCCAAGTGAACATGGACATGCAATGACCAATACAGATATCGAAGTCACCAGAGCAAAAGATATCCCTGCGTCGATTATGAAAAACCAAGTCACAAAAGTCAATGCAGCGATCAATATCACCACAGGGACAAAATAAGCAGAAACGACATCAGCGAATCTCTGTATTGGGGCTTTGTTTCCCTGTGCATCGTCGATGAGCTGGATTATCCGGGAAAGGGCGGTATCCTTTCCCACTTTCTCCGCCTGAAACGAAAAAGCACCATGCTTGTTGATTGTTCCGCCAACAACCGTATCACCAACATTTTTTCCGACCGGCAGACTCTCACCAGTGATCATGCTCTCATCGATAGAAGATGATCCTTCAAGGATGATTCCATCGACCGGTATCTTCTCGCCAGGTTTGACAACAACCACATCGCCTTTAAGCACGGCATCGATTGCGATCTTGAACTCTTTTCCATTCCTAACCACAGTAGCTATCTTTGGCGCAAGACCCATAAGTTTCTTTATGGCTTCCGAAGTCTTTCCTTTCGCCCGTGCTTCGAGCCATTTGCCCAATATTACAAGAGTGATTAGCATAGCAGAAGCCTCAAAATATTGTCCGAGCGCAGGGTTGAAGATCACAGCATAGACACTGAAGAAATATGCTGCGCTTGTGCCAAGCGAGACAAGCGAATCCATATTCGCGCTTTTGTTCTTGAGTGATGCCCAGGCACCGACATAGAACTGCCACCCTACGTAGAACTGCACCGGTGTCGCTAATGCCCACAAGATATATTGATTGTAAGGCACCATTATGCCAAGCCACATGAATACCATACCGATGATGAATGCAGGCACAGCGAACACGAGACTTAGATAAAATTTGGACCTGACATCGGCGATCTTTCTTTTTTCTTCCTTTGCGTGCGCATCCTGGTTCTTTGATGGAAGACCTGCAGTGAATCCTCTTTTTTTTACAACTGCGATCAGATCATCGACAGACACTTTCTTTTCGTCGTATTCCACAGTCGCTTTTTCAGTCGAAAAATTGACATTGGACGAGACCACACCATCTGTCTTTGATAATCCTTTGTTGACTATAGTCGCGCAGCTAGCGCAGTGCATACCTGAAAGTGCCAGTGTTATCTTTTCCATTTTATCTTACCTTTCGATCCGATCATCTGTTTCATCATTGTCACCCTCCGCAACCGCAGCTTCCGCCACTGCCGCCGCATGAACTCCCTTTGAGTTCCGGTGTGTTTTCGATGACCGCCTGCACTGTCGCTGCATCGTTGAGATCGACATTATCTTTTACAATGAATACACCTGGTATCATGCCCATCCAGCAGCTCCAGGAGATTGTGCCTGACTCTGTCGGAGTGAACTCTATTGTCTGGATACCGGGTTTGATATCGAACTTGAGACCGAACTTTGGAACCTGTATCGCATTGTTGCATCCATTGATTTCTTTTCCATCGATGATCCATTTGACTGGGACACCATTCTTCAGCACAAACTTATCCGGATTCCAGCCATCACGGGTCACTTCCATCCTTATCTCTTGATACCCACCAGCATCGAGAGTCACAGCCGAAGCATCCCCGGTCGTGCCTAGACCAGATGTAGCCACAGACGTGGTCATTATGGAATTCAGATCATAACCTGTGCCTGTAAGTGCAAGTCCTCTGTTCATCATAATCACTCCCAACACTATGACAATGACACCAGATGCTTTAAGTATCTTGTGCGTGAACTTGCTTGAAAGATAGCTTGTGATATAACCGAAACCAAGCATCACAGGCAATGTACCAAGGCCAAAGACAAACAGCAATTTCGCGCCTTCAAGCACACTGCCAGTCCCGGCAGCCATTATATATACTGCCTGCAACGGACCGCATGCGATCATCAATCCATTAAGAAGGCCGATGATAAATGGCCCATGGCTCTTTCTTGAGACACCACCAGTGAATCTTGTGATGAAAGCAGGCATTTGGATATTGAACCGTCTCAATGATGGGAAGATATTGAGCATCTTCAGACCAAACAATACCAGGAACAGACCTGCAAGCAGACCCGCTACGCCACGCATCATGGGTGTGAAGGCGATGATCGAACCGACGAGCCCGAAAGCTGCGCCGATGATTGTATATGATATGATCTTTCCTGAACCGTATTTTATATGAGACATATGAGATTTTTTACCCTCTTTTGCATCTTTTGCTGTGTATGAGACAACAAACCCACCACACATCCCCACGCAATGAAGCCCAGTCAATAGTCCGACGATGAAAAGAAGCCCATAACCCATATTCAGTGATATCTGCGGAAGGTTTATCCCTTCAAATAAAGTGAACAGGAAATAACCGATCACAAGTATGCCGATGATACTGAAGATCATACCCAGATATCCTGGCGCTTTCTTCTGACCTGATCCATCAAGAATAAAACAAGAATATCCTTTCTCTTCGATCTTGCTTAGGATTATATTGATATCTGTCTTCTTCGGATCGAAAGTGACATAACCGGTCGCAGTCGAATAGTCGAATTCGACGGACCTGACGCCTTTGACTTTTGTTGCCTGCCTCTTCACTATCTTCTCGCATGAGTCGCATACTGTGCCTTCTGCGATGAACCCCTTTTTTACCAGCACCATTTTTATTCCACCTTGTAGCCATTATCGGAGATAATCTTCTTTATCTTCTTAAGTTCGACTTTTTCTGGATCGAACTCGACTAAGACAAGATCTTCATCACAGGATGCATCTACAGTGCTCACCCCATCAAGATCAAGAAGATCTTCCTTGACCAATGCTTCACAGCTTTTGCAATGCATCCCTTTGACATTAATTTTCACTTTTTCCATATCGATTCACCTCCATGTTGGTTGGACATCATCTATTAATTCCATTCGAAGAAAAAATATGAGACAGAACGTTTATATCTGCAGAATAATCGTCCCAGACAGTTTAAAAACGCTTTTGAAGATAGATCTCGTTTGTCTTGCCAGATTGTTTTCGTGAGATGATATCTTTGTCTTCCATGGCTTTGAGCATAAGTGAAAGCGAGCTCTTTGAGATGCCCGTACGATATCTGAGTGTCGATTGCTTGATGCCATCCTGCTCTTTTATCGCAGATAATATCTTTTGTTCATCCCCACTAAATCCGGAAAGGAAAGCTTTGAACTCGTCCTTGTCTTTTTCCTGCTTTTTGGCGTGCTCAAGAGCCTTTGAGACTGTGATCTGATAGGCAGCCAGTTTCTCATGTGTCTTATCGATGAAAGCGAGATATACACCAAACACAAAGAGAAACAAGGCCACTGCTCCTCCGAAGATGTATGTAGTCATATCACGATCATCATGAAGACACGTGCCATCATTAAGATAACATGTCCCTTTCTCATCTATGATCTGCGAAATAATCCTGTCTTCTTTTGACTTGATGTTGTACACTAGACCAGCGACTACAAAGCCGATTATTATCAGGAGAATCCCTATCTGTCTTTGGTTCATCTTAATGGATCACATCCACAGGTTTATAATAATTATGGATGTATATTCTCGCATACATCAAACCATATCCTTCATATCTCTTTCAATATTTCACCATTTATCCCGATGACAATCCCTTTCACCAGACCTTTGTACCCGACTGTGGCTGCCGCGCCTTTCACCATCTGATACAGGCCGCCGCAACAAGGGACTTGCATGATGGCGACGGTCACTGACTTTGGATTGTTTATTCTCATTATCTCCTGCAGTTTCTCTGAATATGATTCAATGTCATCTAGTTTAGGACACGCGATAGCGAGTGCTTTTCCCTTGAGCAGATCCTGGTGGAATCCGGCATAGGTGAACGGGACACAATCTGCAGATATCAAGAGATCCGCACCCTTGAAATAAGGCGCGCTTGGTGGCACGAGATGCAGCTGCACAGGCCATTGCTGAAGCTCAGATTCGAGTCTTCCATGATGCGCCTCACCAGATGATTCTTTCTTTCTCATGTCCATCATCCTTGACCCAGGACACCCGCCTTGATGAGGATGGTTAGGTGCTATGCGGTTCTCAAGAGGGTTTGCGAGACCTTTCTCTTTCAATACTAAAAGCGCCTCTTTTAGATATCCAGTCTCACTATGATCACGCAGATGCACAAGGTGGGCCTTTATCGTGTTGTCGCCATATGTCACGATATTTTCCATCACCCTTCTTTCATCATATGGTTCTGCTTCTCTTTCTACTACTTTCATAGCTCCGATTGGACATTCTCCGACACAGGCGCCGAGCCCGTCGCAGAACAGGTCGCTTATCAACACAGCTTTTCCGTCGACAACCTGCAACGCGCCCTCTGGGCATGCAGGGATGCAGTCACCACAGCCAGTACAACTTCCGCGATCGATCTCTATTATCTTTCTTTTCACCAATATCTTCACCTCATCAATGTAAGCAGAAAACTCGTATCTTCTTTTGCCTGGAGAGAATGCGGAGCGTCTCTTTCCATATAGATGTGCATGCCAGCCTTCATCCTTATATCACGACCGGACAATGTGAATCTGCCATCGCCTTCAAGAACATACACCGAGCCAGCCTTGGTCGAAGTGTGCGTCGATATATCTGTCCCTTTTGCCATGCAGAAGAGTGTTATATCTATATCTCCGCCCTTTATCAGGTTCTTGCTCAGTATGCCTTCTTTTGGATATTCTATCAGTTCCATTATATCCTGTTCTACTTTCATCATAATCACCCCAAAGTATCTTTTGAATACTAAGTATAGAAACGAAACCAATATAAATATGTTAGAGTATCTAAAAAGATACCATGAAAAACAGCTGTACTGTATATAGGACAAGCGATTTTATCGGAAAGAGATGGACCATCTTGATACTTCTGGAATTGCACAGGGGCGGGTTCAAGGAAAGACGCTATTCCGAAGTCAAAAGAAACCTGCCAGATATAACATCAAAGATACTCTCACTTAGGTTAAAAGAGCTTGAATCCGAGGGATTGATCAAAAAAAAGATCGATGCGAACGAGTTTCCTGTTAGCTCATTCTACTCCCTTACCGCAAGCGGTAAGGATTTCATCAATGTGATCAAGCAGATAAAAGAATGGGCGCTCAGATGGAAAATGAAGAACAAGACATGCTCCATGCATGACTGCAGCGAGTGCCCTGCGAGTCATCTGTGAACTTTGCATGATCTTCTCTTTCTCAAATAAAGACCTAATGCTGCGAGAAGCAATCCGATTATCACCAGATATATCGAATGATCCTTGATCAAAGCGAGAACTATCAGAAGCGGTCCGGTCACGAAGAATATCGGCGCAAGCACGCATGGACAGAAACCGATCAATGCCATAAAACCGCCGATCGCGCCAAGAGCCGAGATTATAGATCCGACAACCAAAGCGAACCAGCTCTTCTCATCTTTCTTAGAGATAGAAAATCACCTCGATAAGATCATTATCGCAAACATCATCAATCATCATTTCAGCACCTCGCCTGCTTTGATATACCACATGTATAGGTCAAGTTCAGCAGCAGACATCTTTAACGAACCAGCTAAAGCCATGAATCGCTCCTCGATCTCAAGATATATTTTTTTTGTCAGCGACTTTGGTTTTTCTTTCAGCAATCCATTCTCTATCAATAGATTGATTATATGCCGATCAAGTATCGCGAGATTGCAGAAACCCACATTACGCAGGAAATGAGAAGCCTCTTTATACCCAAGGCCTTTTATGTTCTTGACAAGCCATTCCCTCGCTCCAGTCTCACCGTGATCTTTGACCAACTTCAGGATCTTCTCTTTGATATCTATATGATCACGTGCAGACATTATATAATTAGTTTTATTATTATGGAACCTGTGCTTGTTTCGCATTATGCAATCCTTGATCTCATTTGCTGTGCATTCGCAGAATCCATCCGGCGAAAGCTCACGTTGTATGCTTAGTGCTGTCTGAGCTTTGGAATTAGCTGTCAGCAAACAGAAACACAGCTCAGAGAACCAGGCCTTCGTATCCAATCCTTCAAAAGATTTGAATTCAAGAAGCCTTTCTTGCACTTTTGATCCAATATGGCTTTTTTTCAGTTTCCTGACTTGGCCTTTTAGGTCCATTTCTCTACTCCGACCCTATTACAGTAAGATTCAACAGGACATTCTGAACACTTCGGAGATATCGGTCGGCATAGATTCTGTCCAAATGCGACCAATATAGAATTTATTGTCTTCCAATATCTCTTTGGTAACTTTTCTCTAAGAGCCATCTCAGTCTCATAAGGCGTCTTCGTCTTTACATAGCCGAAACGATTCATGATCCTGTGCACATGCGTATCCACACAGATCCCGTAATCATCAAAGGCTATGGTCACGACCAGATTCGCTGTTTTTCTGCCGACACCTGGAAGCTTGATAAGCTCATCGATGGTCTTAGGTACCTCGCCATTGAACTCTTTATCAAGCACATCAGGAAGCTCTTTTAGGAATCTCGCTTTGTTCTTGTAGAACCCAACAGGAAATATTATCTCTTCGATCTGCCGTTCGGTGAATTTTCGCAGGTCAGATGGTCTATCGACTTTTGAGAATAGCCGCTTCGCAGCCTGAGCAGTCGCTCCATCCTGTGTACGCGCAGACATTATCGTTGTGACAAGCACCTTGAATGGATCATCTGTCTGGATCTTTATCAAGTCGACTATCGGGACTTTGTAGTTCTTTACTTCATCCCCGAGGATGTCATGAATCCTCCCAATCTGCACATCTTTCATCTTATGGCCCTTGTCTTCTGCTTCATTTCAATGCTTTTTCAAGCGCAGCCTGATCGAATCCCACAATCACAGTCTCATCGATTATGATCACCGGAACACCCATCTGACCAGACTTATCGATCATCTCATTACGCGCATTATCGTCTGAAGAGACATCAAAGTCTTCAAAATCCACTTTCTTGTCCTTAAAGAACTGCTTGACACGCACGCACCATGGGCATGTCGGGGTTGAATACACTTTAACTTTTTTCATCTCAAAGCACCTCCATCATGCTTTTCTTTTATCTTATCAGAAAGAGCCTCGATCGCAGCAAGGTCTTCTTTATGCGGAAGGCCTTTTATCAGGACTGGCTCTAGCATTTCGGTCTTCAATAGAGGAAGCATCTCCTGCAATTGTCCACTTGCCCTTCCACCCCAACCATATGAAGATACCATACTGAGGAATCTTGTCTTTGGCCTCAAGCAATTTATTATGAACGCCGCATTTGCGACAGACGGATGAATCCCGGACAAAAAACAAGGGCTACCGAACACGATCGTTGCGGCATCAAGCAGCCCCATCGCGATCTCTCCCACATCAGCTGTCGCAAGGTCATATACAAGGGTCTTTATCCCACGCTGCTTCAGCATTCTGTCAAGATGATCCACTGCCACCCTTGTACTATCATGCATTGAAATAAATGGAATCATCACAACATTGCGCACGATATCTGAGCTCCAATCATTGTATGCATTTATTATGAATGATGGATCTCTATATACCTGTCCATGTGATGGAGCGATCATGTCGATTTCAAGTCCGCCTAATATCTCCAGATTTTTCCGGATCGGTATCGCAAACGGCATCATGATCTCTGCATAGTATCGTTTCGCTGAATTGTATACTCTTTCCTTGTCTTCGACAAACACTCCGTCAAGAGCGATATGCGCGCCAAAAAAATCACATGAGAATAATATCTTATCTTCCAAAAGATAAGTGGACATGGTCTCTGGCCAATGCACCCACGGCGTGAAGATGAATCTCAGGGTCTTGTCGCCAAGCGACAGCTCCTGACCATCTTCGATTATGTAGAATTTCTCTTCAGGAATATGCAAGTGATCAATCAACATGCCTTTGCATTTCTGGTTGCAGACCACCTGCGCACCAGGATATCTCTCAAGCACAGCAGGGATAGATCCTGAATGATCCTGCTCTGCGTGGTTCGCGATGACATAATCTATCCTTTCAGGCCCTACAGAATCGATATTATTCAACAATATCTCGGTCTTCTCTGGATCGACAGTATCTATCAAAGCAGTCTTTTCACTTCCGACCAGGAGATATGAATTATAGCTAGTCCCATCTGGAAGCGGGATCAATTTATCAAAAAGTCTTCTATCGGGATGAAGAGCGCCGACAAAATACACACCGGGTTTTAGTTCATCTACCATGATTTAACACCTCACGATCTGAACCTACCTTCGAAGACGAATTCAGACACTTTTTTTCTATCGGATGGCGATTCGATCGCTCTCATCTTCTCAGGAAGCTGAGATTTGTCACCTGGTTTTCCGATAGCTATCATCGCTTCGATCTTGTATCCATCCGGAACACCAAGATCCTTTGCTGCTTTCGCATAATCGAATCCAGCCATCCCATGCACGACCAGACCCATTGCAGAACCTTGCAATGCAAGATTTTCCCATGCTGAACCAGTATCAAATGAATGTGTCGGATTCGGTTTCCCGTCATGTTCAAAATCTGTCCGCGACACGATGACGACAAGAACACTTGCGTTCTTTGCCCATAGCTGATTCATCTCAGCAAGCAAGTCAAAAAAAGTATCCCAAACCGCAGACTGCTTTTTTGCATATATGAATCTCCATGGTTGAGCGTTATATGCTGAAGGTGCCCAGCGTGCCGCTCCAAAAAGAGACATCAAATCTGCATCATCGATGGCTTCACCAGACATAGCTCTTGGAGACCATCTATCAACAAATATCTGTTCGACATCATATTCTGTTTTTCTTTCCATCTCGATCACCTTGAAAAATAAATGAAAAATAGATTCAAAATACTTAATTAGTCCACAAGCCATGCAGGTTGCAATATTCTCTTGCAGTCACACCAGATGGATCTTCAACAAAAAAACTCGCTTCTGGTTTCTCTCCTGGTGAAAGTTTCCTCTCTGCGATGACATTTCCATCTTTCATCAGTTGCACAAGACCGATGAAATGCGCATCTTCCATCGGATGTGGAATTGAACCGACTTTGACAGTGACTATGTTACCATCTATCTCGACCACAGGGACATGTTTCTCTCTGCCTTCTTCTTCTGCGGTCTTCGCATTCTGTAGCCTCATCTCTTCACCGCAGCAGACCAGCGTGCCACCGCCGACTATGAGAACAGAGACCACATTCCCACAGACATTACATTTGTATATCTCATTTTTGTCAGTCATTTTCAATTACCTCCACTTTTTTTGAGCTCGCCTTTTCCCGGCAGCTGCCATTTGTCGATCTTTATCTTTTCGGGTTCTATACCAATCTCACCCAATATCATTTGCATCGCGTTCACCATCGATGGCGGACCGCATACATACCACAGACGAGATTTTGGATCCGGCACATATTTTTCTATCATGGCTCTGTCGATGTGTCCGCATTCACCAGTCCAACTTGGGTCATCAGCGCACGAGATCACATCCACAACAGTTATATTTTCTCCTACGTCCATCTGTCGCAGCTCTTTCTCGAATATTCTATCGTTCTGCGTCCTGTTGCCAAATAAAAGGATGAATCTGTTTGGTAGACCCTTTGCGATAGCATATCTAAGTGCGCTCATAAAGGGAGTTATCCCAGAGCCACCAACAAGATAGACTATGTCATCTTTGACGTGTTCATCGAAATTGAGGGTCTCACCACGTGGTCCATCGATGGAGAGACTGTCACCCACAAAAAGATCAGACATCGCTTTTGTGAATATACCTAATTCTTTCACAGTGATATCAAGATGCTTTTTCTCTGTCGGTGAGCTGCTGAATGTCAAAGGTCTGGTACCAAGCTCTTTTTTTGAGACGATACTCACTAATGCGAACTGACCAGATATGAAATCAAATCCATCAGGTCTTTCCAGACGAAATGTCTTCACATCATGTGTTTCTTGGATGATTTTGGTTATCTTCGCTGTGAACATATTTATCTTTTCTCTTCGAATTGGTCTTTTCCTACACCGCAGACTGGACACACCCAATCAGCAGGAAGTTCTTTGAATTTTTTATCTTCTTTTTCTTCATCATAATTATAATTGCAGACTTTGCAGACATATACAGCCATGATCACACCCCTTATTTCTGATTTGCCGTCGCTGGCACAAATACACGTTGAGCAAGCTCTTGATCAATCATGAAAAGCCCGCTTGAATCTGACTTTATCAGCTTCAGCTTCTGGACTACCCCATCAGTCGATGCCTCCTCTTCGATCTGCTCATTCACAAACCATTGAAGAAAGGTGTTTGTAGTGTGGTCCCCTTCCTTAAGGGCCAGTGTCACTATCTTGTTGATCATGTCCGTCACCTTGACTTCATGATCATAGGCACCCTTAAACACTTCAAGAGGATCTTTCCATCTCGTTTTCGGACGATCGATCGATAATAGCTCTACTTTCGAACCACGATCACTAAGATACCCAAAAAATTTCATCGCATGGGTGATCTCTTCTTGGGCCTGCACTTTCATCCAATTCGAAAAACCTTTCAGATTCATAACATCGAATTGTGATGCCATCGATAGATAAAGATAAGATGAAAAAAATTCTGCATTTATCTGCTTTGTCAGTGCTGCCACAATATTCTTGCTTAATGCCATATCAATCACTCTCATCCTTCAAAGAACCACTTCTCATCCTCTGCAAAGAAATGATCTGGATCTTTGATAAAACCAAAAGAGTTCTCAAGCAATACAAAGTGAGAATTCTCCTGCTCCATAAGGAACTTGAAGAATTTCTTCGCTTTCTCATCATCTGTCGCTCTTAACTGTTCTTTATAGAAATTGAACGCGTCTTTCTCAAGTGCGAGCGCGGTCTCATATGCTTCTGTATCGCTTTGGTTAAGAGTCACTTTATCTTTGAACTGTCCGATAGTCGTATTGAAGAACTGCTTGACATCGACTGGACGGTCACCAGATAATTTCATGTCTCCTGGCTGCTCTGCCAGATACACATTGATATCTTTTATGTGCTGCAGTTCCTGCGCTGCAAGATAAGTGAATGTTGTCTTCACAAAAGGAAGGCTGGACTTCTCAGCCGCAATTTTGTAAAGATCATGGCCCTTCTTCTCAAAATCAAGAGCTATCTGCAATGCTTTTTTCAGATCCATATCAATCACCTTTAGATTTATTCACGCTGCAACCACAGCCACAATCTCCATCACAAAAACACATGCATTCTGGTTCGTAGTAATCTTTTGGATGCTTGCATGACGGGCATTTCTCTGGTGGTTCTGTCCCCTCATGGATATAACCGCACTTGCTACATTTCCACTTTATCGGTTTGTCTCGTTTGAATACATTTCCGCTTTCGACAATCTTTAAGAGCCGCTTGTATCTTTCTTCGTGTTCTTTCTCGACTTTCGCGATCTGCTCGAACAGTAGAGCCGCTTCTTCATTTCCTTCTTCTCGTGCTTCTTTTGCAAAAGTAGGATACATATCGGTTGTCTCGTAGTGTTCTCCTTCGATTGCTGCCTTTAGGTTGGTCTTTGTATCACCAATACCCTTAAGGAGCTTGAATTCATCCTTTGCATGCTGCATCTCGTTGTCTGCAGTCTCTTCAAATATCTTTGCGATGTACAAGTAACCTTGTTTTCTTGCGACTTTCGCAAAATAGGTGTATTTGTTCCTTGCCTGGCTCTCGCCGGAAAACGCTGCTTTCAAATTCTCTTCTGTCTTGCTCATTTATTTCCCTCCTTTTCTTTGGTACAATTTTTGCACTTGCCTAAAAAGATGATAGTCACTTCACTTGGAATGAATTCATCCGACTTAAAAGTGCTCAGTGCGTATTTTGACATAATATCTTGAAAAACATCGATTATTTTCCCACATGATCGACAGATACAGTGTTGATGAGCTCTTGTATCTGCATCATAATGGTATTCATTGTTAATTTCCATCCGGATTATCTGGCCTGCTTCGACCATGGCATTCAGATTTCGATATACAGTAGCTAAGGTAATTGTAGGCAGTTCCTTTTTCACATGATTATACACAGTCTCTGCATTAGGATGCGTCTTGACACCCAATAGATATTCAAGCACACGCATCCGTTGTATAGTCATCCTATGCTTTTTCATTTTATGGCCAATTATTTTACACAGATCATGGATTATAAAGTTTTTTAATCAATAAAAACAACTAATAACAACCATTTTCAATTGATAATGATTATCAATATATAAATCTTTTGCCATTCCGATTTAATATTATAATCACCCAACAGAAACTATTAAATACGAGCAATTGCAATATAAATTCAAAAAGAGGTTGTGGATTTGACAAATTTTACACTTAGTAAGGTTGATTTGAATGCATTCATTAAATCCCTATCTAAAAACTTTGATGTATATGCTCCTGTCAAAGATCATGTGGTCGACGGCGGATCAGTAAGATTCAAGGTTGTCTCTGATGCAAAAGTGATCTGTCTTTCTGAGAATGCTTATTATCCATTGAAAGAATTGTTCTTCAGAAAAAAAGAGGTACTTTTCAAGTATTCAGAAAAGGGATTGGAAGTCCCAGTAAAAAAAGTGAAAAGTAAAGCAATTTTGGGCATAAGACGATGCGATCTTCATTCTCTTGCAAACCAAGATAGAATCTATATGCGTGAGGTTCCAGACCCATATTATATCGCCGAAAGAGAGAAGACATTGCTTATTGGCTACCATTGCAAAAAAGCCGAAGAATACTGTTTCTGCGGTTCTATCGACTTACAAGGAAATGCGGATATCATGTTATATGAATTACCCGGGAACAAATTTCTGGTAGAGGTCCATAGCGATAATGCTTTGCGATTAGTGGAAAGCCTAAAAAAAATCTTCAAAAAAACAGACATCGTGATAGATGCTGAATCCAGAAAGATTGAAGGATCAAACCGTCTGCAAAAGAAAGATGTGCATTCATTTTATGACAATCCTGGATGGCAGGAAGGCATTGACAAATGCTTAAGCTGCGCTGCATGCAATTTCCATTGCCCTAGCTGCTATTGTTTCAATATACATGACGAAGCTAATGTACATAATATGAAAGAAGGGGAGAGGATACGTACATGGGCTGGATGCCAGCTAAAATCTTTTACCCGTGTAGCTGGAGAGCATATATTCAGAGATACACGAAAAGACCGTTTCAGACATAGAATATATCATCAATTACAATATTTTAAAGAAAGATATGGAACAACACTTTGCAGCGGCTGCGGCAGATGTATCAGATTCTGCCCGACAAAGATAGATTTCATTGATATACTCAACAGGATGTGATAAGATGGCAAAGAAAAAGACGACAATCGAATCGAAATTTCTGCCTAAAAAAGTCACCATCCTATCATACCAACGAGAATCTGCTGATTCATTCACGATAAAAGTAGATTTCGCAGTCAAACATGAACCTGGACAGTTTGTACAGGTCACACTGCCTGGAATTGGTGAAGCACCGATATCTATCTGTTCATATTCAGACAAATTCATGGAACTCAATATCCGTGAAGTCGGAGATTTGACAAAGAATCTCGCGAAACTGAAAGTAGGAGATAAATTGTTCATCCGCGGACCGTATGGCAAAGGATATCCGATGAAAGATCTCAAAGGAAACAATGTCATAATCATCGGTGGTGGCTGCGGTGTCGCTCCACTCAGAGGCATCATAGATTATATAGAACAGAACAGAGCAGATTATGGCGATGTCAAACTGTTCCTTGGTTTCAGGACACCAGGTGATATACTATTCCAAGAGAAAATAAAAGGATGGGGCAAGAACTTCGATGTTAGGATAAGTGTCGATAAACTTCCTGCCGACAGCTGCTTCGCAGGACCAGTCGGTTTTGTGACAAATATGGTCAAAAATGAACAGATAGACAACAAGAACAAAGTCGTGTTTGTCTGCGGACCCCCGATCATGATGGATGTCGTCATAAAGATACTGAAAGAGAAATGGTTCAATGACGACCAGATATTCATAAGTGCTGAAAGACTTATGCATTGCGCGCTTGGATTATGTGGGCATTGCATGATACATGGAAAATATACCTGTCTTGATGGACCAGTGTTCAGATGGGATGAATTGAAAGAATGCAAGAATGATTGATATGGCAAAGAAAGACAAAAAACCAGTGGTCGGCTTCTATGGGCTGACTGGATGTGCAGGATGTCTCCTCAGTTTCATCTTCAATGAGAATGAGATAGTCTCTTTGCTAGGCATGGTGGATCTTGCAGCATTCCCATTCATCAAAGGAAAACAGGGGGATAAAGAATTCGATATCATATTTTTAGAAGGTGTTGTCTGTTCAAATGATGATCTTGACATGTTGAAGAAACTCAGGGCGAAGACAAAGATACTTGTCTCACTTGGCGCATGCGCATCGACGGGATGCATCCCAGCGTATAGAAACTTCATCGATGAAGCGAAATATCTTCCTTTGATGTATGAAAAAGTGCATAGGATCAAGGATAAAGATCCAAAACCGATTGACGCTTATGTCCATGTGGATTTCACTATCCCTGGCTGTCCTCCAAACAGAGAGGAAGTCAAATCATTTATCAAGCAACTTATCTTAGGCAAGACACCGAGACTGTATAATGATCCGGTCTGTGTGGAATGCAAGCTAAATGGAAATCATTGTCTATTAGATGAAGGAAAGATCTGTCTTGGTCCAATCACTCGTGGTGGATGTGACTCAGTATGTACCAATGGCAGATTCGAGTGTTGGGGTTGTCGTGGCCCTTGTCCTGATGCTAATTATGAAGCGTTCATCGCATTGATAAAAGATAAGGGACACAATTCACGCACATTGAAAGAGAGGATGCAGTCTTTTGCAGGGCTGAAACTGCCTGACGAACTTCAGATAGAAGACGCACCAGATTATGTTGGATGATAAAAGATGATGAAAAAAGTTAATGTGGACCATTTGACAAAGATCGAAGGGCATGCGACGCTCCATGTGAAGATAAAAAATGGAGTTGTAGAAGATTGTAGACTCACATCTATCGAAGGTTCTAGATATTTTGAAGGGATGCTCAAGGGCAGACGATGGGACGAAGCATTCGAGATCACTTCTCGTATCTGTGGGATATGCAGCACCGGTCATATAGTCACGTCTATTCAAGCAATGGAAGATGCCCTTGGAGTGAAACCGTCTCCACAGACTTTGATGCTTAGAGAATTGCTTACGATTGCCGAAAGAATCAGGAGCCATGCGACACACTTATATTTCCTGGCTCTTCCAGATCACCTGGGTTATGAATCTGCAATAGCCATGATTCCTAAATACAAGAAACAGGTCGTCAGCGCTCTTACGTTGATGCGGCTTGGAAATGATATGATGGTCCTGCTTGGAGGACGTGAGATGCATGCAGTGCAAGCTGCTGTTGGTGGTTTTAGGAAGTTCCCTTCACAGGATGCCATTGATGATGTCCGTAAAAGACTCGAAAAGGCAAAAGCTGATGCTGTCGCGACAGCTAAACTGTTCGCTAAATTGCCGGTTCCGGATTTTGAGAGCCCATGTGACTGGCTGTCATTATATAAGAAAGGTGAGATTGGGATGCATTATGGAGATCTGAAGGGATCAGATCACACTTTTAAGAGAAAAGATTTCGCTAAGTGGCTCAAAGAGACCCATGAAAGTGATAGCACAGCGAACTTTGTCGTGAAGAAGGGAAAAGCATACTTCACTAATGCTCTTGCAAGGTTGAATAATTGCCATAAGTTCTTAAGTCCGGATGCAAAAAAAATATTGAAAGCATCAAAAGTGAAATTGCCTTCTAAGAACACATTCCTTGATAATTTCGCGCAAGCCATTGAGCTTGTGCATTATGTTGATGAATCAATCAGGCTTTGCAAAAAACTGAAGCCAAAAAAGGAAAAAATCAAGGACTTTAAAATAAAAGCAGGTCATGGTATAGGTGTGATTGAAGTCCCTCGTGGACTCTGCTGGCATGAATACAAGATCAATAAGAACGGAGAGATAACTTTTGGAAATGTCATGACACCAACATGTCAGAATCTCCGTGCTATGAATGAAGATATCAAGGCATATCTGCCGCAGATACTCAAGTATTCTGAATCAAGGATTCAATTGGAGATCGAGAAATTGATACGGGCATATGATCCGTGCTTCTCATGTTCCACGCACTTCCTGAAGATAAAGTGGGATAAGACGTAAAGTCAAGCAATGACTCTCTGTTTTTTTCGCATCAATTTCAGAGATACAATCTTATCTAATTCTATTAATTGCTTCACAATAGGATTTGTTGTATTTAATATATAAAGTTCTGCTCTCCCTATCCTTCTTGTTTTTTTGACTATTCCTAGACTAGTGAGCTTATCCCAAAACAGATGCAATGTGCTCCAGCCGATGTCTGAGTTTTTCGCGATGTCTGTCAGACTATAATCAAATTCTTGATTATCAAGGAAGAAATCTATCACTTTGACTATCGGTGCATTTCCAAATACTATCCTGAATGATGATATCTCTTCCATACCATCAAGAGAGACTAAATCATTTATATTATTTGCGAAATTTAAACATTCATATTTCTGAATAATATTAATCTTCAATCACCTCAATTATTCGATCTAGGTTGTCAGGATTCAAGCTGACCTGTTTTCCATAACATGTAGACTTCAAGACAATTAATTCATCTTTGATCCGTTCTTTCACTACAGATTTTGCATCATGCACATAGTGTTTCGGAATTCCTGCTACCAAGTTCTCAATCGCAGTGTGTTTGCCACCAATGATTCTTCGTCTGAATAGTTTACGTAATATAACTTTCTTTAAGTTAATGTCTTGCATAAGAACAGTGATGTTTAAGTATCTAATAGAACCGATGGTCAAAAATTCAAATAATCTTCAAAGAATCCAAAGGGTTTATGATCTAAATAGGAGGATATCCGAAAAAAGAAGTATAATCCATAATATTCCCATCAAAAGCGAAAATAATGGTTATAATATGTTCACATTTTAGAGCCCCATTAAAAATAGCTCTTAACATTTGGACATGATTTAAGTTCTCCTCTTTCAGTTCTAGCACCAGCGACAAGAAACATAAAAATCACCCAAGATAGCAATAAGAAGATTATAGATAACAAAGAAATAAACCAATTAGAGTAAGAAAGATATCCTAATTTCATCACAAATAATAATGCAACGACCACAAATCCCAAATATCTAGTGAAATACTCAGGCATTCTTGCTGAATCCGACCTCGTAATTAGTTTCCCTTTGACAATAAAGTTTGAGAAGGGATAGTTGTATTGAGTACCAGTTACTGTAGCACTATCTTCGATCAAATGCATCAAAGCACCAAAAGAATATGATAACATAAAAATTAAGAAATACCTCCAGTTCAAGAGATTTACAAGTTTCAGCAAAATAAGCAAATAAACCGCTGTAAAAACAGTTGATGTGGCAATGCCAAAAAATGAATGCAAAAAACCCCTATGTCTTTCTACAACATTATACTTTTTCAAAAAAGTAGCACCAAAAATATACACAGATGGTTTATAGATTGCGTATTTTGTTATATATCCAAACGCAGGAAACAACGGTGAAACAACATTATTTATCACCGCCCCAACATTTCCTCCAACGTGGATCTTTTCATGAAAAATTGCTGCATCAGGACTATCTGCATCTGGAATAAGCGATCCAATTGCGACCCCAATTAATACAAAAAGAGTCAGTTCTGAGTATTTCTCAAAATATGGCACAAACAGAAACGCCACAGTGAATAATGATAGCAATAAATGATGTCTTCCGAGCATATTTATCCAAAGAACAGTTACATATATATGCTTTTTTGATTTGAGCATTAGCGAAAATCCGAGTTTTTGGTGCAGCTTCGGGTAAGCGTAGCTTACCGGACACGGCAACTAAAGTTGCCCGCGTTTTTGCGATTAGAAAAATTCGAAACAATGCGAACACCGGAAAAAGATGCGGGGAACGTGATTCGAGACACTGACGTGTCTGATCCCGTCCAGGAATGATGCTGCATCTATTGTCAGCATTCCAACAGGATAGAAGATAAAATGCGGGGGACGTGATTCGAACACGCGTAGACACTAAGCCAATAGGCCCTGAACCTATCCCGTTTGGCCGCTCCGGCACCCCCGCGGGAATGTAACGACCGCGGGCCCAGCAATTTTTGATTGCTCGCGCCCGCAAGCTTTTGTACGGACTTAATATTATTTTATTTATTATAGATTTTATAGGTTTAATTTATCCTGTCTATCTACAAAACGCGGGCACAAGAAAATCTTTGATTTTCTGTGCAGGCAATTTCATTGTCTCGCAATCTTCGATTGCCGTGTGCGAAAAGCTTTTACTTTTCCGCACCTTTACCAAAAGTAAGGATTTCAGCTTCGCTGAAATCGTTGTGTCATCATTCCTTCTTCTCCTTGTTCGCTTCTGGCCGCATCGCTGGGAAAAGGATTATATCTTTTATCGTCGGCTGATTTGTCAAGATCATGATGATTCTGTCGACACCAAGGCCGACGCCACCAGTCGGAGGCATGCCGTATTCGATCGCTTCGACAAAATCTTCATCCATCGGCTGAGCTTCTTCATCACCAAGCGCGAGACTCCTGTCCTGCGCCTGCAGCCTTTTTTTCTGCTCGATAGGGTCGTTGAGTTCTGAATATGCGTTCCCTATCTCCATACCACATACAAATGGTTCGAATCTCTCGACCAGCAGTGGATTTCCCCTCTTCTCTTTTGTGAGAGGGCTTATCTCGATTGGATGATCTATGACAAATGTCGGCTGGATCAATTTTTCCTCGACTAATTCTTCGAACAAGAATGCGATCATATTTCCGCGTACCTCTTCACCATCATAGTCAAGATTGTTTGTGGTGATGAGAGCTTTCAATGCGACTTCATCGCAATGCTCCACTTCGATGCCAGCATATTGTTTCAGGGCATCGATCATCGTGACTCTTTTCCATGGCGGACTGAAGTCCAATTCCGTGCCTTGATAATCCACTTTCATTGTGCCAAGCGTGTTCTGCGCGACGGTAGAGACAAGTTCCTCGAACTGTTTCATCTGATATTCATAGTCTGTATAAGCTTCATACCATTCAAGCATCGTGAACTCAGGATTATGGTTCTTGTCGATCCCTTCATTTCGGAAATTCTTCGTCATGTCATAGACTTTGTCGAACCCGCCTACGATGAGTCGCTTCAGATACAATTCAGGCGATATCTTCAGATAAAGGGGCATGTTCAGCGCATTGTGATGTGTCGTGAACGGTTTTGCGTTCGCGCCTCCGTACTGCGGCTGCAGGATAGGGGTCTCGACTTCCAAAAAACCACGGTCATCAAGGAACTTTCTGATCTCACGGATCATCTTTGCACGAAGCTCGAACACATTCTTGACATCACGGTTCATTATGAGATCCAGGTATCTTTTCCTGTATCTGGTCTCTGTGTCTTTAAGGCCATGATATTTCTCTGGAAGTGGCCTTAGGGACTTTGTCAATATCTCAAAACTCTCTGCATATACACTTATCTCGCCCCTCTTGGTCCGAAAGACCTTTCCCTTTATACCGACAAAATCGCCGATATCAAGCTTCTTTAACAGTTTATAGACGTCTTTTTCCATATCGTCCTGGCGCAGATATGCCTGTAATCTGCCTTCTGAATCCATGATATGCATGAACGTTGCTTTTCCCATGTCCCGCACAGACATGACCCGGCCTGCAACACTGACAGATTCATCGGATTTCCCTTCTTCTGGCAGGTCTTTGTATTTTTCAGTTATCTGCTGAGAATTATGTGTTATCCCGTAACTATATGGGTATGGATTGACTCCACGTTCCCTGATCTCGCCTAGCTTACGGATCCTTTCCTTCACAAGCCGATTTATGTCCTCTGTAGGTTGTTCTTCCATTTTAAGAAGGCATGAGTTTTCGGGTGTTTATATAATTTACTCTAGCGATTGTCCCCAGATCAAGTCGAATTCAGCCATATAGTGCTTGGCTATCTCGGGATCATGGATTATAACCACATTCTCATCGTTTTTGTGAAAACCGCTCTGTGTGGGGTTCGTGGAACCAGTTATGACTGTCTGATTATCTAGTATGAACACTTTATGGTGCATCATATTCGGATTTGTGTCCTTGCGAAGATCAATGAAACTATTCAATCGAGAGTATTGTGAATACTGTGACCCTGCCTGTGACTTCTCAAACACGCCCTTAGAATCAGGGACCAGGAGGGCATCACCAATCTTCTCGCTTGTGAATGAGAAAGTCATGAACCGGACATATACTGCTGACAACAAAAGATCGTGGATCCTGCCCTCGCAATCATCTTCAGGGCAGAAGTAATTCTCTATGATTGTGCCGCTCAGGTTTATCTTTGGATATCTTGTTCTTGTCTGCTTTTTGCTTTTCAATTCATAGAATTCATCGAGATAGTTTTGTGCGATCATTCTTGAATCGATCACCAGTAGATTATTATTGTTTTTCTTGTCGCCGTTCTCTGTCGGATTGAATGAGCCAGTTATGGTTATATGATTGTTTAATATGCAGAACTTGTTGTGCATGTATCCTGGGCGTGAGAGTTTGAGTCCGTAATCGCTATGGCTTCTTATGTCGGTTATGACATCTGCACCTTTATCCCTAAGCTTGTCCTCGATATTCTCCAACCCAAGATCGAATAGCGCACACTCGATATCAGATGCCTGATCAAGCAGTCCACCAAGGATATGTCCGCATCCATCCCGCGGACAGAAGAACACATCTATCGATCCTTCTTCATATGGTATAGTTTGGATTTCATCACCCACAGATAGATCAACTATCGAAAACAGGACCATAGTCGATACAAGTGCAATCCCAAGCCATTTATTCAATCCCATAGAAAAAGTGTAGTGCTAGGTATTTAATATAACGTGATGGTCAATTTTCGGAAATATTTCGAGAATTAATTTGTCCAGCTCTCAAGAGCGATCAGAGACTGCTCGCTCATGGATATTAGTTTTGACACATTCGGTATGTCTCTATGCTGTTGGAGAATCTTGAATGGCTGCCCATGTTCGAAGAAATGCCGGGAATATTCTGCCATCTCCGAAAGATAGCGATCATCGATCTGAGATAGCTTCTCTCTGCACTGCTCGATACGCTGGATGAAGTCATTTGCCAGTCTATATGCCAGCAATAGCTTGTCTACATCGCGAGTGGAGTACCTAACGGTATCCCATACATTTATGTTAACTTCCATGGGGAACAAACCTCAATACTGTATATTAATATAGGAAAATGGTACTATATTAAATCTTTGTCACCCCTTGAGAAAAGTAAAAAGATCAAATTTCCATCACTAGCAGTGTCTCATAAGAGTCAAACAGAAGTGATATTATCTCCCAGAGATAATGAAGAGCGATGATCTCAGTCGGCTTGCAGTTCTTGAGCAAAGAAGACACTTCAGGAAACATGTTCTTCCTTATCTTTATCATGTCTTTTGCTTCGTCCCAATTGAATTTGTAGAACAATTTATAGAATGTTTCATAGCAATCATTCACTGCAGTGAAATAAGCAAGCGAGTTCTTGCCAAGACGGATCTTCTCTTTGCCAAGATACCTGCATAGATCCCTATATTTATCGCCGATTGTCTCGAGTTGTTTCACAATCAAATATAATTTCTGTGCTCGCGAATCATCCTTATAGCCATATTTGTTCAGCGAACGAAGACAATAGCTAGAAAAGGAATTGATATTATAGTCCCGATATTTCATAGATACAAGTGTATCGAAATCTCCCTGCGCAGCTGCGGCATATCCCTCTTCAGCGACAGTCTTGATCAAGAGGAATATCCTCTTTAGTATCACATCAAAGTCTTCCTGGTTCTGCCCGCCGACATCTTTCATCACGCAAAGATTCTTCCGCTCTTCAGTGACAGCCATGCCAAGCATACGCATCGAGACTTTATGAATATGTTCAAGAAGCTTAGGATCAGAATATTTTATCATAATCTCATCGCTTCCCTTGATATATGCGGTATCAACAGCTTCCCAGACGACTAATGTATCATCATTTCCTATTTTTATCACTGTTGTAATTTTCTTTGGCTTTCTTGTAGTAAAGACATACAAACTAGAATCAGTCATTTCAAGTTCTAATTCATCACCCTTGCTGAGATTGTTTCTCCTGACCCATTTCGCTGGCAGAGAAATAACATTCGTGTTGGTTGACAATTGGATTATTTTTCGTCTCATATTAGGTGGGTAGACACTCAGCTATAAATAGTTTTTCAATATATATATACGTTTAATGTAACATATATATCTTAAGGTACAACCTTATATAATTATCAACACCAATAAAACCCAGGTGAGGTTTATGAAATTGGAAAAAATAATTTTAGATACAGACATTGGGTTTGACGCAGACGATACATTAGCTCTTGCGCTACTATTAAAATCAGATGTTGAAATAAAAGCGATCACGACAGTGTACGAATTCACTGAACTAAAAAAAGAGATAACAAAAAAACTACTAGAACTTGCAAGCATAAGTGTTCCAGTGTATGGCGGAATTGATTACAGAAAAACAAAAAGACAAATTCCTGCAGAAGTCTGCAAGCACATGAGACATCCAGATTCACACGAAGGCGAAGGGCTGTTTGACAGAAAGACGATAATTAGATTGAAAGACACGCCGCCAAAGGATGACGCAATCAAAGAGATGCATAAAATCATACAACAAGATGATATCTCAATCGTATCGATAGGACCTATGACAAACATCGCAGGATTGATAAAAGAACATCCAGACGTGAAAAACAACATAAGACACATCTATGCGATGAGCGGAGTGCTTGACCAAAAAAGATTAGGCAGAGCAGAATATAATGTGAGAGCAGATCCAAAAGCCGCGCAGATCGTATACAGTTCAAAGATACCGATGACGATCATGCCATCAGATGTGACACATGAAGTATGGTTAGATGATTATCAAATAAGACGATTGGAACATGGAGACGCACTTGCACAAAAACTCGCAGAGCTCGCGAGGATATGGAATGAATCTGCTGCAGGAGGCAGGACATATCTTCATGATCCGCTAGCAGCAGCATTTTTGTTTTGGAAAGATATTTTTAGAATCGACCGTCGATCATTCGAGATAGATGATTATGGAGATATGACGAATCGCATAGATGCTTCATCCCATATCACTAGCTGCACAAAAGTAGAAAAGACGGAATTTATGGATCGGTTCATGCGGATCATGCTTGATCGATGATCAGTTTGACCTTCCGCGGCAGGATCGAGAAAATCTTCTGCAGGGATTCTTTGCTGATCTTCACAGCAATCTTTGCTTCTTTGATGTCATAGGCGATTATCTCACCCGTTATCTTCGTCGTAGTACTTCTGTGTATCATTGTTATATGTAAGTCATATTTGCTAGTATTTATATTCTTTTTGTTATGAAAGCCATATGGTAGATATATCAAGCGCTTTTGCGATGGTGATGACAAGCAAAGTAAGACAGAAAATACTTATCGCAATATCAAAAAAACCGATGAGACCAATGGAAATTGCGAAGGAGACAAAGATCAAGCAGTCAAATGTCTCTGTCGCATTGAGTGAATTAGAGAGAAAAGGCCTTGTCTCATGCCTGACACCAGACAAACTGGCATGGAAAGTGTTCAGGATCACAGAAGCTGGAATAGAAGTGCTTGATATGCTCACGAACGACAGACCATTCGATTTCTTGTCCACAAGCAAAAAGCATCTTGCATTGGCTGATAAGAAGAATCCTTAAACATTCACGACCTGATGTATCTCAAGCTTGTCTTTCTTGCCTTTGACATTGATAAAACCAAGACTTCGCGCTTCGATTGTGCCATTGGCCTCAGCCCGTGAAGCATTAGAGAGGATTATCTGGCCGCCGGTCGCGACAGAGCATAATCTTGAAGCTGTATTCGCGACATCACCGATGACTGTATAATCCAGCCTCTGGCTGCAACCGATATTACCGACAATAGCGACACCACTGTTTATCCCGATCCCAAGCTCGACAAGTGGTCTTCCTTCTGATATCCATTTATTTTGGAGCTCCTTGAATGCTTTCTGCATCTCATAAGCTGTCCTGATTGCACGCAAAGCATGACCTTCATAATATATAGGGGCGCCAAAGACTGCCATGATCCCATCGCCCATGAACTTGTCAAGTGTGCCACGCATCTTCATTATCGTCTCAGTCATCACTGAGAAGAATTCGTTGAGCATCTCTACAACTTCCTCAGGCGGAAGGCGTTCAGACATAGCAGTGAATCCACGTATGTCTGCAAAAAGGACAGTCACATCCTGCTTCTTTGTCTGCAAGTAATCAGTCTCCTCATCATTGAGCATGCTTTCCATGACTTCTGGACTCACATATCTCTTGAAGAGCGATTTGATCTGCTGCTTGTCCTGGTCCTCAAATATCGCAGAGTCTGCCTGCGACGCGATCGCTTTTAGAAGTTTCTCGTCTTCAGGCGAGAACCCATCATCTTTTCTGCTGTTTAAGACACCAAACACTGCGATGGATCCTTCAAGAGACGCAGGGATAGCGATGAAGCTGCTGATCTCTGCGTTCAGATAATCGCCTCTCATCAGGTCGCCGTGCTTGAACACTGCCCTGCATAGAGCATCGATCGTGTCGACGTTGCTTGTGAGAAATGAGCTTGATCTTATGTTAGATGGGACCTTGACATCCACAAGATTCCCTTCTTTGTCATAGAGCGCGATGAAACCTACTTCTGCCTCGAGGATCTTTGTCATCTCGCTAAGGATGGCTTTCATCAAAGTGTCGAAATCTTTTATTGTGTCGCGTAATTTATCTATTGAATATAACACAGAAAGCTCCCTGTCTTTCTCTTCAATCTGGCGATAGAGTTTTGAATATTCTATCGTCGAATCTATATGGCTCAGCATCAGGCTGAAAAGATGCAATGAATCACTCTTGAATCCGCCGATGCGTTTGCTGTTGAAAAGCTGGATCACACCGATTATCTTGCTCCTGTATCTTATCGGAGATGAGAGCATATTCTTGATATTGAAATTGACCATCTTCTGGTGCTTCTTTGTGTTGTTGATGACAAGGATCCGACCGTTCGTTATCGTGTCTCTTGCGATATCTTTGATAAGATCATAATTATCTGCGTTGAAGATGCCTTTATCGATCGCAGTCCCGATCTCAAGTGATTTGGTGACACTATCATGGAGAAGCACAACACCAAGCTCGTTTCTTAGGACTTTCATGAAATGCCTAAGGATACCTTCTAAGAACAGTTTTGTGTCAGAAGCGCTCTCTTTTAGCTTATCGAGTTCATGAAGGATAGAAAGCTCTCGCTGTTTCATCTTGAGCATCTTCTCTATGTTCCGATTTGAAAGATCAAATATACCCATATTGTGCACTTATGAGTGGTGAATACCCTTTGATTTATATATGTTCCGCTTATCTGAAATCAGAATATAGGATATAACAATAGAAAAACCATCAAAAATCAGAAAGAAAAATGCTCAATTGAGCAGGTTATCGACACTGAAAAATACACTAGGGGCTGTGTCTTCATCGAC
>Ga0066641_10000059_pt1 | contig 40979 bp, 38 predicted proteins | sample CryGeyCG2114_065_FD_59509 | JGI IMG/M metagenome (GOLD analysis project Ga0066641, IMG submission 59509) | Groundwater microbial communities from aquifer - Crystal Geyser CG12_big_fil_rev_8/21/14_0.65 | ecosystem: Environmental > Aquatic > Deep subsurface > Groundwater | place: USA: Utah: Grand... | reverse complement strand
ATCACAACGGGATCGACGATGCGCTTGTCGGAGAGATCAGTGATTGTTTTATTATCGGAAAAGAGAAGCGATCCGTGGATTTATTGCACCGAGTAATATGTTAGATATCTCTTGTGTGCGGAAAGACAACGATCGGCCTGTCACCTAATATATAACCGACTGCGTTCTGTCTGCTTCTGTCATAGAAATCCTGCACCATGCTAAGCTGTCTATCCAGAATCCCGTCGGCGATCCGATGCCAGACCTCTTTTGCGACCTTGTATCCATCATAGATGCACTGCAGCGCCATATCAGGATCACCAGACTGCACGGCTTTTTTTGCTAGGTCACCTGCGATCATCATATGGCAGTCGAAAGTTTCCTGTGGATGCAGCCGGATCATGCTCATCTGCACATTGTTCTCATATACTCTTGCCTCGAGCAGCTTGCCTCTTGATCCTGGGAACGGGCAGTGATGCTCTGGCGTGTAGAATGTGTATTCTCTTCTGACTCGGATGATAGTCTGCTTTCTATTGTCTGTTTGGATGATCTCTTTATGCGTCACCTGGAGAAATGCGTTCATCGCATCCTTGATCTTCGCATCGACATCATGGACTCTTGTGAAGAGATCTATCTGTCCATGGTATGCATCCAATCCCATCAGATCTCCCTCTGTCTAGGGAACATCCTGAATGGTCTGTCTCCAAGGATGTGGTGATTGTTCATATGGATTCCCTCGCTGGCACCGGGGATATCATGATGGTATTTAAGCATTGCTGTCCAGCTTTGCCCTTATCTTAGAACTTTTGTAGATCTGTGGTTTATATGGACCCAGGTGGATTATTTTTGTCTTCAGATTCCTCTTTACCAATTCTTCTTCTAGCTTGTCGATGAAGAATTTCTGGTCATAACCGAGCGCGATTATATCTGGCTTTACAATGTCAAGGATTGCATATTTGTCGTCAAGGCTACCTAACATGACCTTTGTTATGCATGTGACTGCCCGGATATGCATAAGACGCGTCTGTTCATCATAATGTGTCTTTCTCCCTTTGACTTTCTCGACGGTCGCATCACGGGCGACAACGACATATAGCTCATCACCAAGCTTCGCCGCCTCAGAGAATATCTTTATGTGCCCTGGGTGCAGGATGTCGAATGTCCCGAACATAAGGACTTTAGTCTTCTTTTGATCCATCGTCACCACCCTCTATTTTCTTTATCTCTGCCTGCTGCTTCTCGATATCATCCGGATAGAAAAGAGGGACGCCATAGACTCCGTCGTAGCCTGGCGCGAATTCGATCTTCTCATTACGGTTTCTGATGATGACATCAGCCACTTTCTTATCAATCACTTTCAAAAGCTCATCAGCCGGAGCATCAAGTAGCACAGCCATCTCATTTCCAAATGTTTTTATCAGGTCATTGTATGCTGCCCAGACTTTCTTAGTAGTCACGCTTGTCTTCAATATCCCTGCTATGCATTCTGATAATGGGATGATGTTCTTGAATTGCCGCGCGTCAGGCGCCCTCGCACCTTCTTCCCTGTCGGCGAGTTCTTCGACTCTGTATGCCACTCCTATTGTCAGAGGACGTCCGCATTTTGGACAGATCCCATCCAACCTCATAGTCTCAGATGGCGCGATGCATACATCGCAGTTACGATGGCCATCGTAATGATATTTCCCTTCATGTGGCCAGAATTCTATCGTGCTGTCGATGCCTTCTTTTGTTCTGATGGCATGAAGTATGTGATTATAAGTCAATTTGTGGACATCAAAGATCGTCTGTTCGCGTCCGATCCTCCACGGCCAGAATGAATGTGAATCAGAGAAAGAGACAAGCGCGTATCTGTCGAGCTGTTTTAGGCGCCAGTTCATCGCCGGGTCAGATGAGAGCCCGGTCTCCATCGCGTGTATGTGCTGTGTCTGGTCCTGAAAGCAATCTTTGACAGAATCAAAGCCGCTCTTTGATCCAAACAAAGAGAACCATGGTGTCCAGATATGTGCTGGGATGACTTCGATGCGTCGATCAATCTTCCGTAGGCTTTCGACAAATTCAGGGCATGGTATCTTGAAGATCGGCCTCCCATCATAATCAAGTCTGCCTTTAGTCAAGAGAAAATCATTTATCTGGTCGACAACCTCAAAAGATGGCGCGAGGACAACGTTATGTATCCTTCTTCCTTTGCCGTCTTGTGTATATACAAGTGAGATCTCAGTCTGGAGCATGAACGGGAAATCGTTTGCGGTACGTAGAATACCCTCGTCTTCAGTAAGCTTTTCTTTGAGTTCCTTCAACCATTCTGGGTGTGTGAAATCACCTGTTCCAAGGAGCGTTATACCTTTGAGTCTCGCATGTTTCTCGAGATTTTCTATGTCGATCTTTGTAGAACATCCTCTGCTGTAACGTGAATGTATGTGCAGGTCTGAAAATATCTTCATTTTTACCATGCTTATCTCATAAAAGTATTTAAATTGAACTATCCAAGTCAGATCTGATGGAGGATATAAAAAAATACATCGATGCTGGAAAGCTGAAAGTCATCGTCAAGCCAAATGCGAAAAAGACAGAGATTATCAGCTTTGATGAGACCAAAAAAGCCTTAAGGATCACAGTTTCAGCAGTGCCAGACAAGGATCGGGCGAACAAAGAGCTCATCAGATACCTCTCAAAGCTCCTCAAGGCCAGAATCACCATTTTAAGGGGTTCTAAAAGCCGCGAAAAATGTCTGGAAATCCGACAACTTTAAATATAACTCCCCTTTCACTTTACACATTATTTCAAATGGTGACACTTAATGGAAATCAATATTGTAGATGAGAAGAAGAACAGGCTGGTCTTTGAGCTCCATGGGGAAGACGCGACTTTCTGTAACATCCTAAAAGAAGAATTGAACAATGATAAAGATGTGACTGCTGTCAGTTACAGAGAGAATCATCCACTTTTGAAGATATCGATCATAACTGTGGAAACAAAGAACGCTGATCCAAGGAAATCTGTTCTTGAAGCCGTCAAAAGGTTAAAGAGCCTCAACTCAGAATTTGAGAAAGAGCTTAAGAAGAAACTTAAATAATTCTTTTCTTGTTTTTCATAAAAAAGGAGGGATGCGCAATGCTTACTGAAGAGCAGGGCAAGCGATTGATACAATTAGCGAAGGAGTCTATCATCTCTAGTCTTCTCCATGATTCTATCGATGTCGAGAGCTATCAGGATGAATTTCCTGATGCGCATGGCGTTTTTGTCACCTTGAAAAAAAAAGGTGAGTTGAGGGGATGTATAGGTTTTCCCCTTCCTGATTATCCATTGTTCGAAGGGGTGTTCAAAGCAGCGCGTGCAGCAGCATTTGACGACCCAAGATTCCCTCCATTGGCGAAAGATGAGCTTTCTGATATCGACATAGAGATATCTGTGCTTTCAGTGCCGGTGACAGTGAAATTCAAGGATCCAGATGACCTGCTCAAAAAGATCAAGGTCGGGCGGGATGGATTGATGATAAAATATAATTTCGCATCAGGTCTCCTGCTTCCACAAGTGCCTGTCGAACTAGGTTGGGATGAAAAGACATTCCTTGATAATCTATGCCTGAAAGCAGGTCTTCCAAAAGGTTCATGGAAAGAGAAAGACGTCGAAATAAAATCATTCCAGGCACAGGTATTTTATCAAGACAAAGAAGATGAGTATGCTAATCTTTAGAAAGAAGCTCTTCTGCAAGTCTCTTTGTCACATTTATCCGATCATTCTTTTTTCCGGTGGCAAATGTCGATGGCTTGTAGAATATCTCCTGGAATAGTTTATGGCATAGGTTGTTAAGCGCCCTCGCTCCGGTCTCAGCGGGACATTTAGATGCTATCACATGGGCGACTTCCTTGTCGATGATTGCGTTGTATCCTTTTAGCTTGAATAGTCTTCTGATTGAAGAAAAAGGAGATTCTTTAGCTTCAAGAAGAATCTTTGCTTTATCTTCGACACCAAGTGTGTGCAATGCGGCGATGACAGGTATTCTTCCGACCAGTTCTGGTATCAGGCCATAAGCTATGAGGTCGTCAGGGATGATTCCTTTTAGAAACTGAGACTCCTCTTTGATAAAGTCATCTTCCTTGTCTGACTCTGCCATGAAACCGATCGTCTTTGTAACGCTTTGCTGTCTTTCCTGTATGATCGATGCGAGCGAACCCTGGTGGTTCTGCAGCCCACTGAACGCTCCGGCGACGATGAAAAGGAGATTCTTTGTGTTTATCGTCTTTCCATCACCGATTCCTACCTCTGCGTCTTCAAGCCACCCGATCAGCTCATTCTGAAGACCGATGCCCATTTCGCTTCCGCCGCTGTTCCATGAATCATTGGCGAGCTTGTCAATCTCATCGAAGAACACGATTCCATGGGGTGTCTTCTCATATGTCTTTTCAGCAAGATACCTAAATGTGCTCTCAAGATTCTCACCCACATGGCCGGATGTCGACTTGGCTGTGAGTTTCGATTCGATGAATAGGATATTGCTTCTCTTGGCGAGCAGAGAGATCATGTAGGTCTTGCCGACACCAGTCGGGCCGATTAGCATGATATTGTTCTTCCGGATAGATTCGTCTTTATGCTCTGCCCTGATCATGTAATTTGAGAATTCGACTGCCACTGCTTTCTTCGCTTCGTCCTGTCCTATCACAAACTGGTCGAGATATCTGACGATAGACTGCGGTTCGGACCAGTCAAACCGATCCTTGATTACGACAGATCCTTTTGTTGCGACAGGTGTCGGGATGCGATAACTGTCTGTCGTGAACGATTTCACCAGGGTCGTTATATCAATCGCATCTGAGAAATTCACATCTGTAGAACATGAACGGAGACGGTCCCCGGAATAGTATATGTTCCATGTAACGAACTCATCATCATTCCGATGAACCACGAATAGAATCGGGCAGTCATCATCTGCTCCCGCGATGCCGAGCAGTGACTTATCTTTGTCTTTTCCTTTGATATACCCACTTTTCGTGAGAGGAATATATATTGTCTTCTTGTCGGATTCTCTTGAGAGGACTGGATTGAATTTTTCGTTGAGATCATAGAGTTTGTTCTGGTATTCTATGCCTATGTTCCTGATCTGCATCTTCCCGTCAATGATAAGCCTGGCCCGAGGCTTGTCTGCGAAGATATCCATGATGATTGTGTAAGGGTGGACAGGATAGTCTTCGCCATTGGCGAGCGAATGCAGGACCTGCTCTATTCTTGTGGTCCAGAATATGCCGTTTAGTGTCTGTTCTAGTCCTTTAGATCCCCTAGATGTCATACTGCAGGGTATGATTGTCGGTTTTATATGTCTTTTGACTCAAGCATGGCCTATTGCTGGGCTTTCCTTACCTGTTCTTTGAAAGAATCAAGTTCATCCATGAAACGCTTCAATGTCTTCATGATATGCTCTGGCTGTGTCCTTAGTATCTGCGCTGTCAATTGCAACGGGTCGCCATCAGCAGTCTCATCGCTTGTCAATTCAAGATCCGCATCGATCTCACCAGACGCGACTTTCTCTTTGAAATCTGGTAGCCTGGACCTGCCAAGAAGTTTCTTTCCTTTCTTCCATTTCTGGAAAAGTTCATCTGCGCGTCCTGGGACTTTCACTGGCTCAACGGATAAAATCTTTGCGGCTTCATCCATGATGTCATTCTCGCTCGACCCGGCTTTCTCTGCAGCAGGTCCAGCAGTGAACACAAGCCTGACAATCCCATCCTGTATCTTTGTGGTTTTGATTATCTTAATAGTCCCGACACCCTTTGTAGAATCAAGGTGTGTCCCGCCACATGCTTCGACATCGACGCCGTCGATATCAACTATTCGAAGTGTTTTTCCAGGAACGACTCCACCCTGGTAGATGAAGACACCGTATTTCCCTTCGGCCTCGTCACGTCCCATGAAACTCTTTGTGATCTTCTTATCCTGCGCGATGATCTTGTTGGCTTCATCCTCAATCTTTTTCATCTCTTCATCTGTGATGCTTCTGAAATGTGTTATGTCCAGGTGTGCTTTTTCGACAGTCTTCTTCGCTCCTGCCTGGTTGACATGTTTTCCAAGCACGCGTTTCGCCGCCGCGTTGATTATATGTGTCGCGCTGTGATGTATCGCGAGCTGCATCCGTCTGTCCTTCTGTATCTCGCCTGCCACGACATCGCCTTCTTTTAGCATGCAGTTCCTGTCGAGGACATGTACAATCGCAGGGCCATGCTTGAAGACATCGATGATGTCATATCTCTCTCCCTGTGATTCGATGATACCTATATCATGTAATTGTCCCCCGCTCGTCGGATAGAACGCTGATTTGTCAAGGACGAGCATATTCTCCTTGACCTTCACTACTTTCGCTCCGAAAGTGAGCTCAAGAGGACTCTCAAAATATCTTGCTTTTGTCTCAGGCAGATCGCCAAGATCCACCTCTCTCTCTTTCACTTTCTTTTCGCCAGGCATCGCAGTGTGTCGCTCTGATACTTTCAGATAGAAATCTTCTGGCACGACAACTTTTTTTCCTTGCGCCTCTGCTTCTCGTCTGACAAGCTCAGGGTCGATACCCTGGCTGTCATATAATTCGACAAGTTTCTTTTCGGTGATATCCTCTTTTGCGAGTATCTGGCCGACAATCCGTCCTGTCTTCTGTTTTGTGTTCTCGAATTTCTGTTTCTCGACATCCAGGACTTCTTCGACGATATCAAGGTTATCTGAGAGTTCAGGGAACAATGGTTTAAGATAATCAGCATGCCATCTGCATACCTGAGAAAGGTCTATGTCCCAGTTGTATTTATCAATAAGGCCAAGAGCTCGCCTCAATATTATCCTAAGGTTGTATCCGCCACCGACATTGCTTGGCAGCGCTCCGTCTGATATCGCCACAAGGAGTGATCTCGTATGGTCTCCGATCGAGAATATCGCTGAGAGCGGGAGTATATTTCTTTTCAGTTCTTCTTTATCGTAGCCGATCTTCTTTGCCACATCCGCCCAGACCTTGTCGATATCTTCGACTTCGTCTACATTGAGATACGATGAGTATGGCAGGAACTTCTGCATGAGCTTTCCATCCACTTTCACACCAGTCTTCTTGAATAGATTATCGCAGACTGTCGGGAAGACGCTTTCATAGCTTGTCGTCGTGCCTTTTGTGAACCAGGCATTTCTCTCATGACCCATTCCCATATCAAGGACTTTCAGGTTAAGCTCTTTTATGCCTGAACTTGTGACTACGTTTGTCATATATACTTGGTTTCCAAGTTCAAGGCCGCGCGAGAAGAATTCCATACATGGTCCGAAATTGCCGCCGCCTGCCCAGACGTCTTCATGGAAGACAATTTCCTTGTTCGGAAGACCCAGGCCTTCTTTTAACCAGTTATGGATGTCAGTGAAATATTTTCGTTGGTTCCATTTCTCTGGAGGTTCGAACGCGTGCTGTCCAATCATGACAAAGCCAGTGTAATGCGCGCCAGTGATGCCGACATTATCGATATCATTGAACCTCAGCGAGAACTGCGGGACAACAAGCGGATTTGCTGGCGGTTTCACCTCGCCACTGACGACATAGGGCTGGAAATTATATATAGATGCTTGGACAAAGTCTGTGTCATCTCTCCATCTTGCGACAACAGGGTATCTTTGGATGGGCGTATAACCCCATTTCTCAAAGAGTTCTGCGAATCGTTTCCATGTCTGTATGTAATCCAGCTCATGCGTCGCAGGTGATTTGCCAAAGAACTGAAAGCCTCCTGAGCATGCGGGGTCTCCACATACTTTCCTATCTGTTTCTACCGACCAGAATGGCTTCTGGCATTTCTCGCAGATACCTCTGATGAATCCTTCTTCTTTCAATACATCGATGGCGTAATACTTCTCAGGGTTCTTTGAGAACTCCGGCCGAAATTTCTTCTTGATCTCTTTATCGTTCATTTTGCTTGGATAAGTGACATTTAGGTGTATATATAAATATTGTTTTCAGTATGCGCTATTACAAAAGCCAATAATCCTGTTGTTTCTTAGTCGGATATACAAAAGAGCCAATCTGCATATCTTGATGATGGTCTGCATTCATCGATATCATGCGAAAAAAGCGGCTAATTTGGTATAAGTCACCATCTGATGAACTGGATACCGACTGATACGATATGCTCATTATTTTTTATGTTATAAGAATATGCGGCACTATTTCTCAATGTCTTATTCCTGCCGACACTTACATATTCAATCCTGAAAGTCTCAGGCATATATCTTGATATCTCGCTATCAGCAGACCATATGATGAATTGGTTTTGGTTGATTATCTTCTTGAATTTCGCGAGCCATGCGCCGTTCATGACATAAGATCTGATAAATAGGTCATCAGCGAAGATCAGCCTTCTGAATTGGATGTTCAGGTATGGTGTAAGTGATCCGACACTGTTTCCGAAGAATGCTTCCTCTTTGCTCTCTTCTTCTCTTTGTGTGTCGATGCCAAACCGCGTAGATATGATCGCTCCATCACTCTTTGTGCTGGTCATGAATTCTTCATCATAATTCCGTATGTCATTTTCATCTTCATCAAAATTCCTGATCCGCAGGCCATATTTTTCATTGTTCTTTTCGAGTGAGATCGGCAATGTGAGAAAATTCAGCTTGTTTCGAATCCTTCTTATTCCCGGATAGGAGAATAATGTGCTGCACAAGGCGTCATAAGCAGTTATGCCAAGCATGGAATTCAGGTCTTCTTGATCATTTCTTGAGAGATTTGGTGCGATGTCATAATCTCTTTTCTGAAGTACCTTTAGTTCAAGCTTGGATATCGTAGGCGCCAGATGAAATCTCTTTGTCGATTTTTCGGTCTCATTCTTGATATCCTCATTGAATTTTCCAAGAAAATTTTCAAGGGGGTCTACACGTGCAGCTTTTGGGATCGGTTTTAGGAACGCTGGTGTTGCATAGCTAGTTCCCCCCGACAACAATGCCATCCCTGTCGTGACTGCCAGGATCCCCTTCTTTAGCTTTGTAAAAAAGCCCATCTAATTGCATAAATTAAAAGAATATAAAAAACTAAGCATTGTATCATGTCAATGTTCAGTTCTGCTCTTGCAGGCTCTTGCCCAGATGCCTTTTTCCAGAAGTGTCTTGGATATCCTGATGGCAGTGGCGGCATCTTCGCAGATACAGAAGACGCTTGAACCTGAACCAGACATCACAGTGCCAAGCGCGCCGTTCGCGAGGCATATATCTTTGATCGTCTGTATCTTGGGATGTTTTTTGATCACGGATCTTTCGAAATCGTTATGCAGGGTGTCCGCGATCTTTTTGATATTGTTTTCATCGATCGCTTCAAGGCAACGCTTTGTCTCAAGGCCGAGCGGGTTGCATCCTGCTTCAGCATAAGCCTCTTTTGTCGAGACATGTATCCCTGGTTTCGCGATGACTATGTCGAACTGGCTTGGTGATGCTACGGGTGCGATGATCTCGCCTTTTCCTGTGCAATGCGCAGTCCCGCCATATATGAAGAATGGGACATCCATCCCGATCTCTGATGCAAGTTTTGAGAGATCATCAAAAGTCATATTGATATTCCACATCTTGTTGAGGTGCATCAATGCGCAAGCGGCGTCTGCGCTTCCTCCGCCAAGACCGCCGCCAGCAGGAATGCGTTTTGTGATAATTATTGTCGCGCCAGCAGCAATATTCGCTTTTTTTCGGAGAATATCTGCTGCCTTGTATACGAGATTATCTTTCCCAGATGGAATCAATCTGTCATCACATCTGACGACAAGTCTTTTTTTAGAAACAATGAATTCCAGTTCATCACTTAGATCCACTGATTGCATCACAGTACTAATTGTATGATATCCATCTGGCAGTTCTTCGAGGATATTCAGTGAAAGATTGACTTTCGCATATGCTTTCATTTTTTTTTGAGCATCACCGAACAATGTACTTGTATGCCGTCTCCATTGCCGACTGATGTGAGACCCTCGCCGCTTGTCGCAGTGATTCCTATTTCTTTTGGATCGACATCAAGGAGTTCAGAGAGCTTTGTCTTCATTTCATCGACTTTCGGTTCTATCTGAGGTTCTTTCGCCTCTATCGAGATGCTGATGTTCAAGACACCATAACCTCTTTCAGAGACTGCTTCATTCACTTTTTTCAGATATTCTTTGCTGTCTATTATTCCTTGCTCTCGCATGGCATCTGCGTATCTGCTGATAGATGGTCCGCCGATCGCGCTGCTCATCGCGTTGCATAATGCATGTATGACTGCATCGCCATCTGATTTAGCCTCAAGTCCGAACCAATCGAACTCGATGCCGCCAAGCACCAGTTTCTTTTCTTTGTCTTTTGAGAATCTATGGCTATCTTGTCCTGTCCCTATTCTATACATTGCGATTCACCTTTTTTTTATTCAGTATGGTCTCTGCGATCAGCAGATCAAATGGTCTTGTTATCTTTATGTTCTCTTCAGATGCAGGTATTATCTTCACTTTATGGCCGAGTCTCTCTATCAGCGATGCATCGTCTGTTCCGATGTGTCTCTCTTCATTGGCTTTTTCGTGTGCGCTTCGAAGAAGCCAGAATCTCGCGCATTGTGGTGTCTGCATCGCATAGAGGTTCTGCCTGTCAGGTGTGCTGATCGAGAATTCATCTTCCACAAGCTTGATTGTGTCTTTCACAGGACTACCGACTGCAGAAGCGCCGAATCTAGTCACCGCTTCGATGCTTGCGTCGATCTCATGTTGTGTCACCAATGGATTGGCTCCATTATGTATCAGGACTATGCTGTCGTCAGAAGTATTTTTCCCGTCAAGGAATCTTATCGCATTGGACACAGAATCCTGTCGCTCATCACCACCGACGATGACTGATCTGAGCTTTGAGAAATGGTGTCTGGTCAGGACTTTTCGGATCATGTCTTTGTCTTCTTTTCGTAAGACAAGGATAATCTCATCTATGTTCAGATTGTTTTCAAATGCCTGCAATGTGTGCGCTATAATTGGTATATCAGATAGTTCCGTGAAAATCTTGTTGTTTTCAGCTCCGAATCTTTTGCCAGAACCGCCTCCAAGTATGACTGCTGTGTTCATTTATTATCACCTATCGAGGAAGAAATAAGAAAAGGAATATAAAAAGGTTTTTAGTCCGCCCATGCGAGGATACCAATCACGATGAAGTTCGCGAGCGGTATTATCGTGAGGATACCAAGCCAGCCTGGTTTCCCTCGTGCCTCTGCGATCTTCCACCACCAGAATGCACCGAGTGCTGTTGTGAGTAGCCAACCTATTGCTGGAATTAATGCAAGTAATAGTCCAAACATTGTCCACCAGGGAACTTTTCCGATTTTTGTCATCAGATATATGTTTGCTATCGGTATCCATGCAAGCCATGGGTTCTCTGTCTTTGTCTTCTTTGCTATCGCCATCAATGCAAGCGCGAAGAATATATATGTGGCAATCCCTATTAGCAGTATCACAAGTCCGAATATGATCATGAGGCCACCAATCACGCCTATTATTGCTGATATATCCATTGTATCACCTGTGGTCTATTAGAAACAGTTTTATTTATAATTTCATCGATTCAATGAGTCGAGCTTCACATCGAGATCATAATGCGCATAATCATCTAATCCATGCCATCTGCACATCTCATCCCAGTGTCCTGAATAACCAAGGATAAATGTGTCGCAGTCATGCTGGCGTATCTGCCTTGCGATATCTGGGCCGTATATGTCCGGGAGCATATAGTCGAGGATGATCAGATCAAAGCATCTGGATGTGGCGAGCATGATACCTTCAGTCCCGTTGAATGCCTGCTTCACAGTGTAACCTCTTTTGCTGAGATTTTCAAATAGCGAGGGTTGTTTGTGGTCGTTTATGATCAAAGCAGTGAGTCCCATAAAGCACCTAAATCATATATTATCGTACTCCATGTGATGTTATGTGTGTGGTCCTTTATATGTTTTCTGTCTATAGAATATTTCTAGAAATGCTCTACACCACGCAAAACTTATAAATCCTTTAAAGGTTAATTGATGGGTGGAGGTGGCTAAAGTTAAGATAACGTTTATCAATCCGAATATCGTGACCCAGAAAGGGGATTTTTTCGGCACAGGTATTCCTTATATGCCGATAGTCTTAGCGTATGCTGCCTCATTCCTACGCGAAAAAGGATTTGACATATCTGTAGTCGACGCTTTTGGTGAGCGGCCAACACAGAAAAGAGTCTGTGGAGATAATATTATACAAGGGTTGTTCCCAATGGAAGTCGCTGGGAGGGTGAGTGGAAATACTGATCTTATCTGTATCTGCGCAGGACATCTTATAGAACATGATGATATCCTAAAGATTGTCAAGGTCTTGAAGAAAAAGCGCAAAACGAAGATTTGCATCATCGAGAATTCACAGGCAGTCACATCATATCCACTCCTTAAGGCGACTGATGATTACTTCAACGCTGGTGCAGATTTTTTGATCTATGGGGAGCCTGAATTCACTCTTCTTGAGCTTTTGCAGAAGAAGATGAAGGATCTATCTTCTATCGATGGCCTGATCTATCTTGACAAGGGGAAGCAGAAGATAAACAAGAGACGTATGCCTGCAGGTTCACTTGATGTTTTTCCGTTTCCCGCATGGGATCTGTTCCCGATCAGGAATTATTGGAAGCTCGGTTATGCTCATGCGCCATACAGAGGGTCATATCTTCCATTGTTGACATCGCGCGGCTGTCCGTTCAGATGCGGCTTCTGCACAATCCCATTCATGACAGAGCAGAGGTGGCGCGCCAGATCTGCTGATAATGTGCTTGATGAAATCAAGTATTTCAACAAAGATCATGGTGTGAAATATTTCCATATAGAAGATCTTAATCCGACGATAGACAAGAAGAGGATGCTCGATCTTGCAAAAGGGATTATAGATTCCCGGCTTGATGTCCGTCTGAAATTCGCTTCGGGGACAAAGATAGAGACATTTGATGAAGAAGTCCTGACGCTTCTTGCGAAAGCTGGGTGTGATTATGTCTCTTTCTCTCCGGAATCTGGCTCTAAGAGGGTCCTTAGTCTGATGAAGAAACCGTTTGATCATGGACATGGGTTGAAGATGCTCAAAGTCATGAAGAGTCTTGGCATCACGACGCAGGCGTGCTTCATCCTTGGATATCCCGGTGAGAAAAAAGAGGATATCGTCCAGACACGAGACTATGTATATGAGCTTTTCAGAGCAGGGCTTGATGAGATGGCGATCCTTGTCATGGCTCCAGTGCCTGGATCTGCGCCGTATGAATTTTTCCAGCAGAAGGATCTCACAAGTCTCACATTCTCGCCGAAGTGGCGCAAGGATTATGATTATCTGAATAAGACAAGATTTAAAATATACATCCGTAGTTATCTCATAAAGATGTTCAGGCATCCGGTAAATTTTTTCAGCGCAATGGCGTTCGGTCTTTTCGGGCGTTTCAGGACTAAAAGCGAGATGACTTTATACCGCTTATTGAAAGTATATTCCTTGCCAAACAAAGGCAAATCGATGAGGTGTTGACTTATGAAGATAATGCTTATCATTCCTCCAGTCTCCCTTGAAGAGAGATATGGTAAATTGAAAGACGCAGGGACATTGTATCCACCACTTGGACTCGCATACATAGCGGCTGTCGCCGAGAAAGATGGGCACGAAGTCAGGATTGTCGATTCAGAAGCGAAAGGATATTCTTATGTTGATATAAAGAAGATGATAAAACAATTCAAGCCAGGGCTTGTCGGCATGCAGACCTATTGCACAAACATACAGCAATGCTGCAAAGTCGCGCAGATGGCAAAGAAGATAGATAAGGACACAAAAGTAGTGCTCGGCGGTGCCCAGGTCACACTTTTCCCAGCTGAATATCTGAAGAAGAAAGAGATTGATTTCGTTGTCGCAGGCGAAGGCGAGACTGCCTTTAGCGAACTGATCTCATGCCTTAAGGATGGAAAAGACCTATCTTTAGTAGGTGGCATTGTGTGGAAGAAAGGCAAGAAGACAATAACGAATAAGAAACAGGAATTGATACATGATCTTGATTCGATTCCTTTGCCTGCCAGACATCTCTTCCCTATGGATTCATATCATTCTTCAGCGCAGCTGCGCGGCAGAAAAACTTTGAATATCATGACCTCTCGTGGTTGTCCATATCGATGCGCGTATTGCTCAGGACATATCAACTTCGGAAGATCATTCCGATATTTCAGCACACAGCATGTGATCGATGAGATAAAACATATGATCAAAGATTTCGGCATCGACGGGATACAATTCTATGATGAGACATTCACAGTCAACAAGAAGCGTGTGTATGAGCTATGTGATGCGATGATCGCGAACAAGATCGATCTTCCATGGGCTTGTTTCACTCGGGTGAATCTGGTCGATGAGGATCTTCTTCGGAAGATGAAAGGGGCTGGGTGTTACCAGATCTTCTTCGGTATCGAGTCCGGCAACCAGCGGCTTCTTGACATGATCAAGAAAGATATCACGCTTGAGCAGGCGAGAACAGCGGTGAAGTTATGCCGTAAAGTCGGAATTGAATCATTCTGCTCTTTTATGCTGAACCTTCCGAGCGAGACTGTCGAGGAATCGAAGAAGACTGTCGATTTCGCGATGGAGCTGGATCCTGATTATGTCCAGTTCCCTATCACCACTCCGTTCCCTGGGACTGAGCTCTATGGTCTTGCGAAGGAACATGGTAGTTTCATAACAGAGGACTGGTCAAAGTTCATGAGCTGGGATGAAGTCGTGTTTGTCTCTAAGGATCGGTCTGTCGATGAGATAAAGTTGACTGTGAAGAAGGCCTATAAGAGATTCTATATGCGGCCGACTTATGCTGTGCGATTGATAAAGAGATTCAGCAGGCTTCCGCCATCGAAGATGCTCGGGTTGATAAAGGCCGGCATCAAGACCACTTTATTATGATTTGTCTTGTTTTTTTGTGTGGGATCAGTATTCCCAACACTAAGCTTTAAATACTATTGATATTCTACTCGGATGTGAAATACGGGCTCATAGCTTAGTGGTATAGCATTCGGCTCTTAATGGTCTTTGATGGCCAGCGAGCAACCGAAAGGTCGGGGGTTCGAACCCCCCTGAGCCCATAATTCCAGTTTCAAACGATTACAAAAGTCGTAGCGCGATTATCTTACTATTTCTCAGGGGTCCCGAACGAAAGAATCATTTAATCTAAAGGATCAATCTATCGGTGATGGACAGAAGATACTCTCCTTTCTTATCAAAACCATTTTTTTTCGCGAGTTTGATCAATGCCTTATCGAAATTAGAACCATACTGCGCGGCGAGCTTTTTCCGGTATGCGATGTCGTGGTCAAGCCCCAATTCCATCGCCGCCTCCCGAAGGATCGCTTTCTTGACATCGCCGACAATCTTGTACATGGGTGGTATGCTGAGCGCGAAAGCGATCAGCTTTGTGTCGAGGAATGGCAGACGAAGCTCAAGTCCGTGGTGCATCATGATGACATCGTCCCTGTACATGTCACGGGAGTGGATCTCTTTAAGTCCAGTTATACATTCTTCGTTTATGTCTTTTGAATCCTCGTGACGTTTGTATCCTGCGAATATCTCTTCAGAACCAAGGCCTGACATTACCATGCGCATGCCGTCTTTTTTTGCCATCTCTGCGCACACGAAGAATGGCAGCGCGACACCAACTTTGACCGGGCTTGGGTCCTCTATCAAACGGATCACATCAGGGATGATCATTTCTGTCTCTTTAAGTGTCAGTATCTTTGTCTTCAATGGGAGATCAAGCACCTCTGCCACTTTCTTTGCCCAGATGATATCTTCTGGTTCTTTCACATTCCCTTCTTGGAATGCTGCTGAGTAAAGCGTGACATTGTAACCATTTTGCTTGCACATCATCGCGATCATAGTAGAGTCGATGCCACCTGAGAAAAGTATGCCGAATTTCCCGACCGCGCGTTTTTTCACAGCGTGCTCGAGCAGATAATTGATTGATGCGATAGCTTTGTCTTTGGATTGCTGGACCGGACACTCGAGCGAGAAGAAATTTCTTTGTTCTTTTGTCATTGATCCATCCTTCAGATTGAAAGTAAATACTGTCCGTGGTTCTACTTCTTTTGGGGCCATGCCAAGACTCTTGATCACTTTCGCTTCTGATGAGACAATCAAGGTCTTGCCTTCAGAATAGTACCAGAGGGGTTTGACCCCAATTATATCTCTTCCGAAGATGATATTATCTTCTTTCCAATGCACAAACGCATAGACTCCATCGAGCTCTTTCAACGCTTTTGTGCCTTCTGTCGACAGCAATCTGAAAAGACACTCTGCATCGTTCCTTGTCTTGAGATCATAGGCTGTCTGAAGTTCCTGCCAATTATATATCTCGCAGTTCGCCGCGAATATCTCGTTCTTCACTGAGAATGGTTGCATGACACGTCCGACCATCGAATGCAGGTTGTGGAAAAGGGCATTTTTCGACTTGAGTTGTGTGGCCGCTTTTTGGAATCTTTCGATAGATCCTTCTGTCAATGTGATGTCTCCTGTAGATACACCATATCCATCTTTGCCTCTGGCAGAGATCATCGTGGATGCATCCAGGACTTTCCTGATAGCATCATCCATTCCGAATATGCCGATTATGCCACACATAGCGATAGAGTAATAGATTTTGGTATTTAAGTCTATCCAGTCAGGGGCTCTGTTGTAAGTTATCTATGCAGATCTTGATGTTTGACGATTCCCTTATTTTGCAGAGCACCTTTGCTTCGCAAACGTGCGCTACTTGCTCCGATATGTGTCTTTTGGTTATCATAGGGAAAATCTATTGGGGGGAGCATCATGCAGTCGATCGTTCGGGTCGCATAACGCGGCCGGAACTCTGCAAAAAGTGAGCGATACATGAAACCCAAAATACGGACTTGCAAAAAAGTTCAGTCAAGAAATGGTCTTCTGTCCTAATCCCTGCAGAAGTTGCAATCAGTATCATATCTTTTTATCCTTATTCGCATATCTGGATATTCAGCAAGGCACACTTTCTTTAGGCCCCTGAGAAATTCAGAAGATGGGGGGTTTGTCTCTTTGAATCTTGGAGAGACCACTGAACTAGCATTGACAAAAGGCCGCAGCTCCCATACTGCATCGAGGTCTTTTATATCATATGCCATCTCGAGGAAATGCTCTTTTCTGTAGGTGAGCATGGGGACGACTGTTGTTCGGATTATGAGTCCTACATCATCTCTTCGTTTTTTCAGAAGCGCCATTGTCTCTTTTATCGATGCAAGTATGTCGTCGATAGTGAAGAAGAATGTCGATAATGGTCTTAATGTTTTTGTCATGTTGTCTGTGTTCAAAGGGCTTTTGAGATCGAGTATGATGTAGTCGACAAGATGTTTGTCGAGGAGTTCCCTTAGGACATTTGGCTTTGATCCATTAGTCTCGATCGCGACTTTCATGCCCTTCTCTTTCGCGAATGCCGCAAGATTGATCAATACTGGTTTTTGGAGTGTCGGCTCTCCCCCGCAGAAAAGCACTGCATCGACAAATGGGAAATTTCTCTCTATCTGCTGTTTGACGATGCGTATGTCTTTAGAAAAATCCTGTTTGAAATCAAGGATGTCAGAACTGAAACAGAATGGGCATCTGAAATTGCATCCGGCAAAAAAAACTGCTGTGCACACTAGGTCATCGATATCTGCTGTAGTTATCGGTACAACCCCTGCAACATGGCATAACATTGTCTGTCCCCCTTATTTGGGTGTTCTGGAAGAATGGCTTATATAGTTTTGCATTTAAAGCGACAGAATGTGTGGGTCTTTTTTGGGTCGTTTTTTAATTCGGTCTCTCTATCCCAAGCTCTTTTATCTTCCGGTGCAATGTCTCATATCTGAGGCCGATCTTCTCAGCGGTGTGTGTGATGTTCCATGCATTCTCTTCAAGCGCTTTTGTCAAGTATTTTCTCTCGAACTCATCCTCAGCTTTGTCAAGAGGTAGCTGCTCTTCGGGAAGTTCGATTAAAAGCTCTTTTGTGACTTCGCCGATGTTCTGATACATGGATTCTAATCTCTGTGGGTGGATCATCTGCTTGTAATTATCAAGCACATCCTCGATAAGTGTATTGACTGTCTGCTGTTTGATGTCATAGCGTTTTACCATCTCGTTTCGTATCTTCTCTATATCTATACCTACGTCTGCTATGATCCGATGTATTGAACGTCGATTGATGCCAGCCACACGCGCGACTTCGGACACATTGCCAAAATAGAGGAGAAGCAATCTGTGGAGATACATCTTCTTGAACATATGCTTTGCATCCTTGAATGGGACTTTTGTGTCGATCTCATAATTGATCCATGGTTTTCTCAATTTTGCGACCAGATCATCTCTTAGCTCGTTTATTGTGATGCCTAAGTACTTATGCATGGCATCATCCAGTATTGGCTCGATGCGTTCTAACAGGTCTTTCTTCTTCTTTTCTTCCATATCGTTACCGTTTAAAGGGTCTTGATTTAAAAAATTTTTTAAACGCTTAGGTAGTCTTATCTTTCAAGATGGAATTTATTGAAGAATACAAGCGACTACTTGAGGATGAAAGTTTCAAAGGATGGAAAGAAAGCAACAAACCATGCTACCTGTCTCATGGATTCATCATGCGTGGCACAGATGTGTGGCAGATTGGATTCTATGATCCTGACAACGATAACATGACTGCATTCAACATGGGCGCTACAATCGACAGGCTCCCTGCTGAAGAAGTATTCAAGAAAGATGGTTCTGTCAAGATGCTCGATCTTAAGAAGGTATCTCTGTCAAGCATCGACGCTGAGAAGATCGGTGATTCTATAATCTCAGAGAAATATCCTGGCGAGAAAGTCATCAAGAAGATCCTGATCGTCCAAAATCTGCCTGATTTTGAAGATGTCTGGAATATGACGTTTGTGCTTGCGTCCATGAAAGCGCTAAATATCAAGTTGGATGCTGCTTCTGGAAAAGTGCTGCATGATCATCTATCAAGTCTTTTTGAGTTCGGAAAGAAAGAGTAGTGTTTTTTGTAAAATTTTTTCTATGTCTAGTTATAATCTATATATTACAGACTCAATTAATTTAAATATCAGTAGTTTCCTAGGTAGTTAAACGCGCGTAACCCTACCAATTCGTTCTAAGTGGGGAATATTGGCATCTCAACAGAAATGGAAATAGTTTGAGCTATGTTGAAATGTCTATTTGAGCATGTTTTCCGAAATCTCGCAAAAACATCCACGTATGGGTGCTGCGCAGCAGCGCAGCCCCTTTTCTTTTGCGGATGATTAAATGGTCTTGTGGTATTTCTCTTTGGCTTGAGTCCCAGACAGTTCTTTGTTTGTCTTGAATTAGGGTGACTGCCTAGAACTGCTGTGGTAATACGTCTTTCTTGGCAGAAGCGGTCTGGAAAACATGAAGTGAAATGTGTTCCGCTTGGGCAATCATAAAGAAGTCTGCAAAACAAAAACGCAATATCATGAAAACCTTTATAAATCCCGGACATCCCCAATTATTAATTCGCGCCGATGGTTGAATGGTACAATGGGGCGTTGCCAACGCTTTGGTGCGGGTTCGATCCCCGCTCGGCGCATCAGACTGATTCTAAAAGATACATTGCGATAAATGTAGTTGCATCTTAGATACGAGCGGGTCCGGAACGCAGGCGAAGCCGAAGTGACAGCATCCGCTCGGCGCATAGGGTTCTTTGTTTCTAGCGCTAGCAGATAGTCGACGCTTTAAACTTGATGCCGTAAGCGCGTCTGGCGCATACGTATTCTAGTTTGTAGCGCTGACTTATGACTGACGCTGTAAACTTGGTGATGGTAGCGCGGTTGACGCGTCTCACTTAAGCATGACATCGAAATCTATTTCCATGTCATCATGACGTGTTTTCAACCATCTCTTTGATTCAGATATCGCCGAATTGTATATGTCGAGTCCTAGGTTCTCTAAGAAGAAATCCAAGATCTTCTCGGCAGCGATCATCCCGATCGTCTCATCCATCTCGTTTTTGAAATAGGTCATGATCTCCTCGATCATGATTTTCCGTTTTTCATCAGTCAAAATGTCCCATCTGCGTTTGACTTTTGTCATGGTTTCGTTTGTGCAATTGAGATATATAAATATTAACTATTCACGATCCTGAGTATCTCTTCTCCATACTTCATTATCGTTGTGGCGCCGATGCCGGATATGCTCTCAAGATCTCTTAGTGTCGAGGGCATCTGCTGTGATATCTCGATAAGGGCCTTGTCATGGAGGATCATGAACGCAGGTACGCCATAGTTCTCGCTGACCGCCCACCGCCAATCTTTGAGCCTGCCTACGACACCGCTTGGGCGCATGAAGCTTTTCTTGAATCCGCTTTTTGATCGGGAGAAATTATTCTTGTAAGGCGCCGCTTTCTTCCCGCCTTTGACCGCAGTCTCATCAATCAAAGAAAGCATTTCATCAGTGATAAAATGAGTCTGCTTTTTCCCTGTATATGACATATGCAGCATCCGTTTAGCGCGGCTCATCGCGACATAGAAAAGTCTTCTCTCTTCTTCCTCTTTGTCATACTCGTCGATCTTTATCATGTCGATCACAGGATGGTCGCTTCCTTTGCATGGGAAATTCAGGCCATGGCATCCGATCACAAAGACCATTTCTGCTTCCAGGCCTTTTATGGCATGGATCGTGGCAAGAGTCACATCGTTTTCACCAGCTGCAACCATTTTCTTAAAATCATCAGCGCGCACGACATGCTTTATGTCCATGCGTTTCATGTATTGCGAGAGGTCTGTCAGCTGACGGTTTGTGCGCGCGAGAACGAATATCTCGCCGCCCTTCAATCCCGAGGCCCGGATCTTCTGGACGACAGCCCCAAATTCCCTTAGTTCAGAATCAAATTTTGTCAATGTGATTTTTTTTGTCCCATCAAGCGTGCCTTCAAGGTCAGGTAGTGACATCTTCTTGATAGACAGATTTATCAGATCGACGATGTGCTTTGTCGATCTGTAATTCTTTTTCAAAGTGATGATCTCGCATTCTTTGTATCTCTCCTTGAAACCGAGTATATATTTGATATCTGAGCCGCGCCAACCATAGATCGATTGCCGTGGATCCCCTACGCAGAAGATATTTTTCGCAGAGAAGAGATCGATAAGTCTTATCTGTGTTGAATTGATGTCCTGGTATTCATCGATCAGGACATGGTCGAACTTCGGGATAAGATTAGGGTGCTTCTCAAACAAGGCGATCGTGTCCATCAATTGATCAGCGAAATCACGAAGACCGTTCTTCTTCATGTGTGCTTCGATATAATTGCAGATGCTGTAGATCATCTTGGCGCTTTTCTGGTTTTTGACATCATCAGTCTGGAATGCTTCTTCAGTGAATGGCCGATTCTTGAATTTGAAATAATCTCTGATGAAGAAGCAATCATGCATGAAGATATTCATCAATAGTCTCTGTTGCTTACCTCGTCTCTGACCAAATGAAAAATATGTGTCTATCGCCCGTCCCATATCAAGCCCGAGCATCGAGAGCGCCCTGTTCATCATGATGATCTTGTCTTTGTATGAGATCATCTGGACCTGCTTGTCATAGATCAGGTCGTTATGTATACGGAGCATCTTCTCAGAGAATGAATTGAATGTCTCGATCATGACTCCTGGAACATCTGTAAGCCTGCTCATCATCTCCTGACGTGCTTTCCGCGTGAATGTGATCGCTAGTATCCTTTTTTGGTCGACGGATCTGTATCTCACGAGATATTCGATCCGTTTGGTCAGCACAGTCGTCTTCCCTGACCCTGCGCCTGCTATGCAGAGTATGGCTCCCTTATCCGAGATGATCGATTTTTTCTGCGGACCATTGAATCTCGCAAGGAACGGCGACAACGCATCGAACCTCTTTCTCTCTTCATCTGTTATCTCAGCCTCAGTCTCTTTGAAATCGAATGCGATCTTTGTCTTGTAAAGAGTCGGATCATCGATCTCCGCTCTTCCTTTATCTGTCAGCTCCATGACTTTCCAAAAACGGTTCCCCTTGATCGCGACAAGCTTTATCCTGCCGTTCATTATGAGGTTCTCGATCATCTCGCCGATTTCATCGTCTCCATATGCGAGGCTTCCGAAGCTCTCTTTTTTGTAGAGGTTGTTCTTGACGATCGATTCATGCTTCTTCTTGCCCTGCAGGAATTCTATCAGAAGTTTCTTTCCGACACCGAATGGTATCTCAGAAAGCGCTTTCAATACATGCACATAATCAAGCTTGTCTCCCATATGAAGATGCGATGATATTCAGTATAAGAATCTTACGACTGGCTGGCTTCGCTAGTTATAGATATATTGACCGTATCTCGCTTTGACAGCGGATCGGCACGGCTGATGCGAGAGGCGCACGTTGGCTTCATAACCAAGGTGCCCAGCAGGGATTATTGGTCCTGTCCAATCATCTCACCAATAAAACATCTACTATCAAATCGGGTGGTCTATACACTCTCGATTGTCTTCGACACGATCTCATACACTTTATCGCTTGGTTTCGCGTCAAGTATCCTCTGGAGCTGGGTCCTGACAAGCGTCTGTCTCTCTTCATCAAGTTTTGGATATTTCTTGAATCCCTTCGCGAGTCCTGCCGCCAGTGTGTTGTTGAACTTGTCGATCTCGATTATCTTGTCCGCAAGATAAGTGTATCCACTTCCATTTATATCGTGGAAATGCGTATGGTTGCCGATGAATCCTCCAAGAAGAGATCTGACTCTGTTAGGGTTTTTTTGGTCATAGGCTGGATGCTTCTCAAGAGCGATGACATCATCAAGAACATTTTCTCTTTGTGACATCGCCTGCGAGACGAACCATTTGTCCATCACAAGGGGGTTGTCTTTCCATCTGTCATGGAAACTCTGAAGCGCTTCAGCCCGTCTTTTGTTGTCATCCGAAGCAAGCAAGTACAATGCGGCGATGCTGTCAGTCATGTTATCCACTTTTTGAAATTGCTCATATGCGCGTTCAAAGTGCTCTTCTTTCCCTGTCGCGACAAGGTAGCTTAAGATGCTGTTCTTAAGTTTTCTTTTGGCGATCGACTCTTTGTCATTCGAATATTTTTTGCCGTCGTCTAATCTATCATATCCATCCAACAAAAGATCTTCATGGGACAAAGCAAGTCTTGCCATAAGGGCTTTTCTTGCAGTCGATGCAGAATCATAATCACACACCTGCATATCTTCTATAAGTTCTGCAACACTTGGCAATCCAAGACCTTGTGCTGTGAATGCAGGATCGGTTTCAGAGCATCTGATGAAATCTCCGAACGCAGTGATTATGTCATCATCCAATGGGGCACCTTTGCCTTTCTGCATGGCACCGATCATGGACTTCATCTCAGATGTCGCAAGTCGTTGTCCAGCTTCGTATCTGTTGAAAGCGTCGCTGTCATGAGCGAGCAGGAACGCAAGCTCTTCTGTTGTATAATCATATCTCACTTTGACTGGCGCAGAGAATCCCCTGAAAAGTGAAGGCACTGGCTTTTCATCGATGTCTTCAAAGACGAATGTCTGCTCTTTCTCAGTCAGCTCGAGGACTTTTGAGACAATATCCTTTCCATCTTTTCCGATCAGTCCGATAGAGAGGGGGATGTGGAGTGGATCCTGCTCTTCGCCATTCCTATCAGGGTTGCTCTGTCTGACTGTCACTGTGTATCTCTTCTCCTCTTCATCATAAGATGTGCTCACTTCGCATACTGGCGTCCCGGACTGATGATACCATCTCTTGAATTGTGTCAGGTCTTTTCCAGAGCCAAGTTCCATCGCATTGACAAAGTCTTCTGTGGTCACTGCATTTCCATCGTACAGCTCAAAATATTTGTCCATACCCTTCCGAAAATCAGAACGTCCGATAAGGGTATCTATCATACGGATGACCTCTGCTCCTTTCTCATAGACTGTAGCGGTATAGAAATTTTCCATGTTGACGACTTCAGCAGGTTTGATTGGGTGTGAATTTGGGCTGCTATCTTCCGGGAACTGTGAATTCCGTAGCATATTAACATCTTTTATCCGTTTCAATGCGACAGATGTGTGGTCTGCTGTGAATCTTTGGTCACGGTACACAGTCAGTCCTTCTTTCAGTGTCAATTGGAACCAGTCTCTGAGCGTCACCCTGTTTCCGGTCCAGTTGTGGAAATATTCATGGCCGATGACGCCTTGCACATTCTCAAAATCATCATCGGTCGCAGTTGTTGGATCAGCGAGAACATATTTTGAATTGAAAATGTTAAGGCCTTTGTTCTCCATCGCTCCGAAGTTGAATGATCCAACAGCGACAACCATATACCTGTCAAGGTCACATTCCCGACCGAACATTTTCTCATCCCATGCCATGGATTGCTTCAATGATTCTACTGCGTGCGCTGCTTTTGGTTCATCGCCTTTATCGACATAGAATCGTATGTCGATGTCCCTTCCACTCATGGTCTTGAAAGTGTCTTTGACCTCTCCGAGGTCTCCTGCGATAAGTGCGAACAGATATGTCGGCTTCAGAAATGGGTCTTCCCATATAGTATAATGTCTGTTATTCTGGAGATCGCCTGCTTCAAGCAGATTGCCATTCGACAAAAGGGTCGGAAACCTGTCTTTGTCTGCTTCGATCCTTGTTGTGAACCTTCCCATCACATCCGGCCTGTCCAGATGATATGCTATATGTCGAAAACCCATGGCTTCACATTGAGTGCATAGGATCTCTTCGGATTTATATAAGCCTTCTAAGGATTCATTCTTCGCTGGGTTTATCCTGCTCTCGATCTCTAATATAAAATTATCTGGCACATCCGGGATGACGAGCGACTTGTCTGTCAGTGTATATCTGCTCTTGTCAATGATAGCCCCATCGATCTTCACAGATATCAGCTCTTGGTTCTCTCCAAGAAGCTCAAGCGGCTTTTTCTCATCAGTCTGGGCGATGACTGTCATCTTCGATCTGACTGTTGTGTTATCTTCAGAATGTATGATGAATTCAAGGTCGACTGTCGGTATCTGGAAATCTGGTTTTTTGTAATCTTTTGCTCTAAGGATCTTTGGTCTGTCTGTCATGTTATGTCCCTCCTAATTAGTTATATTGGTCCCTTTTATGTTTAAATTTATTCGCTTTTTATGTGACATGCCTGCTATTTTTCCCTATTTTGTAGCAGTACAATGCCTATGTATATAAATGGTGTTCCTTGTCATATGGATGATGCGAAAAATACAGAGGAAACACATGATATGGATTATCAGTGCTGTAGTAGCAGCTCTGCTCTTATTCCTGTCATGGCCGACACGACTGGATGTAAGGATCGTGAATGAAAAAGGGGATCCAGTCATAGCTGGATTGGATATCGGGGGAGATATGCGAGTCTCAAATCAGGTGTCATTCTATCTATGGAAAGACACATCTGATTTGAATGCGACATCTGTCGGGTACACAGCAAGCACAACTGTCATAAAGAATCCGATCTCATTTTTCAAACGCAGGGCCTTTCGTTTGGTAATGCATCCAGAGATGATTCCGCTATCTCGCTTCACATATCTTGATCCAACAGGCACACTATCGTTACACCCAGTGTTTGAAATAGAAGGCAGGACCATACAGGGTGATCTTGTCAAGAAGAATCTCACCATCAATAACAGCATACCGTATGGTAGCTATGCTATCAAAATCCATGATGATGATTTCACCGGTAGCTTCATATTCGATGGCGACTCTTTCACAAGCGAGACAAGACTTATGCCAGATGGCGATTTTATCATGCTTTCAGATGAGGATGCCAGATACGCCCTGAATTATCTTGATGATTTCATATCGCTTCATGGTTCGCTCCCAAAACAGTTCTACTTATACAAAGAAAGTGCGATTGTCACATTGGGCCAGCTGCTTTTCCTTCATTGTGTCGATGCTATCAATTCCAGCGTCTATTTTTATCCAAAGAAGAGCGCATTCTCTTTTGGCGATGGTGTTTCGGATGAAAGCAGCTGTTATGATGAAGCGATCAAAGGCCAGATCCCATCCAATCTCGGTCGCATGTTGACCGGAAGCGAGATAGTTCCTCCGCTCAACCAGAAAAAGCGCGGACCAGACATCGCATTCACATTCGATGTGGAATCAGGACGGTATGTTCCTTACAACACCAGCCCCGCAGTATCTCCCTGCGAAAATGCGAATTTTTCACTAGGTCTCAACAAAGATGAGATCATCTGCGATTATCCCGCGCTTGTCGCCTGGATGAGTCCGGTCAAAGGAGATGTGACATACACTGAGTTTCCATATCCGCAGGTCTCAGGCATCCTCGGTTTCAAAGAGATATTGGATTTCTCTGAGAGGTATGGCGTACCGACGACTGATTATTTTGTCCTAAAAGATCTCAGGGCTTTTGATATCCTTGATCCGGACCTGACACGACGAGCAAAAGCGCTGATCGATGATGGCCTTATGGAAGCAGGGTCGCATACCCGTTACCATACTGATCTTTCAGCAGTCGATGAGACTGTCGCTATGCGCGAGCTTGTAGAGTCGAAGAAGGACATTGAATCATTTTTCGATACAACAATATATGGTTTCCGCTCGCCATACCTGAGCATCATAAAGGATCCAGCGACGCATGCGAAGGCAGTGAGCGATGCTGGCTATAAGTATTATTCACAGGCCCAGGATTGGTATGTCGGGAAGGTACCCGGACTGTCTTTAATAGACAAGAACTGGAACACTGTGGAATATCTCGCATACATGGATGAGAGCAAAGTGATCGATCTTGTGGCAGAGAATGGATATCTCATCACACTTGATCACCCTTGGGACCTTTTCTACGATGATGGCGCGTATCTTTTAGAAAACCCAGAGAATGCGGTGCAATATCGAAAGAACCTTCTGACCACTATCTCTGAAGGCGCGATACCCGCGAAGGCTAAAGACATGAGGCTTGTGTATCCGATAGGGGATTGATGCCGCTAGTAGTTTCTTTTTCTGTATTTATCAGAAAACATTATAAAATTCAGCTACATTAACTCTAATTATCAATCAGGAGGGATCAGTATGGACAATCCATTGATGAAGAAGACATTTGAGATACCATTTGAACAGATAAAGCCAGAGCATGTTGTGCCGGCGATTGACCATCTTTTGGAAGATGCTGTGAAGAAGTCTGAAGACCTTGCGAAAAGCAGGCCATCTATGCGTACATTTGAGAACACTCTTCTCGCATTCGAAGCGATAACAGAGGACCTTGAATATGCTGCCAATATCGCAGGTCTTCTGAAGTCCGTAGATGACAACAAAGATATCCGGGAAGCATACGATGTGATCAATCCGAAGATAACTGAATTTACCACGAACCTATTTTTCAATGATGGCTTATATAATGTCATCAAAGAATATTCGACCACTGATGAGGCAAAGAATCTGCCTGGACCAAAGAAACGATTCTTGAAGCAGACACTTGACGCGTTCATATACAACGGCGCTGAACTTGATGACGGAAAGAAAGCCCAGCTAAAAGAGATCAATGTGAGTCTTGCGAAGCTCACGACTGAATATGCAAAGAACGCCCTTGATGCGACGAACGCATATGAAAAGATAATCACTGATGAGGCTAGATTGGCTGGTCTTCCGGACAGGGTGAAAGAGCAGGCACGTCAGGCAGCAGAAGAGAAGGGCATCGAGGGCTGGCTTTTTACGTTACATGTCCCAAGCTGTAGCCCAGTATTCCAGTTCTGCGATGACAGAGAGCTAAGAAAGGAGCTTTATATGGCTTACAATACCCGGGCATCAGGCGGTGATCTGGATAATGGGAAACTCATGACAGAGATAATCTGTCTTCGGAACAGGAGAGCGAAGCTGCTTGGCTTTGAGAACTGGGCTGATTTCACGACAAAGGACCGGATGGCAAAAGATGGGAAGACCGCACGGAATTTCCTTGAGGCTGTCAAGACAAAAGTGATCGATCATTTCAAAAAGGAGAACCAAGAGCTCGATGAATTCTACAGGGGTCTTGAAGGTGATGATGCCCAACAGATGGAACTATGGGATATCGGGTATTACGCAGAGAAACTAAGGAAAGCACGGTTCGATTTCGATGTTGAGAAGACACGGCCTTATTTCTCTTTTGGCGATGCGGCTGATGGGCTTTTTGGGCTTATGGAAACATTGTTCGGCATCACTATCAAGAAGACAGAGATGCAGAAATGGAAAGGAAAGGGTATCGAGACATTCAAGGCAGTGGATGAAGATGGCACATGGATGGGATCTTTCCTTCTGGATTATATCCCAAGAAAGGAAAAACGCGGCGGCGCATGGATGGATTGCCTTTATGCTGGCGGACCAAAGCCGGATGGATCGTTCCAGCCGCATCTTGCTTATAATTGCGGGAATCTCACTCCACCGACTGGAGACAAGCCTGCGCTTCTGTCGATTGATGAGGTGAGCACAATATATCATGAATCCGGCCATCTTCTGCACCAGATATTGAGCAAGGCAGAGATCAAGAGCCAATCCGGTCCGACAGTCGCCTGGGATTTTGTCGAGGTGCCATCTCAGATCATGGAGAATTGGACTATACAACGCGAGCATCTGAAGAGGATCGGGCGTCACTATAAGACTGGCGAGCAGATCCCTGATGCGTTGATCGATAAGATGGAGAATGCGCAGAATTTTCGTGCTGCGAACTTTATCATGAGGCAGCTGTCATTTGGGATAATGGATCTTTGTCTCCATACTGAATACGATGTGGCGAAGCATGGTGATGTGGTTGGATATTGCAGAGATCTCATGCAGGAATTCGTACCTGCAAAACTGCCTGACGAATATTCGATGGTGACGACTTTCTCTCATCTCTTCAGCAGTCCTGTCGGTTATTCATGTGGATACTATTCTTATTTGTGGGCAGAATCCCATGAAGCGGATATATTCATGAACAAGATAAAACCGATGGGCATCTATAGCAGGGAAGCCGGCATGGAATTTAGGAGCAAGATCCTTGCGATGGGGGATAGCATGGATTCAGGTGAGCTTTTCAGGGATCTCATGGGAAGAGATGTCAATCCTGATGCGTTGCTTGCAAGAAAAGGCCTTAAATGAATCTTTTGATTTAACTTTTTAGATGTACCAATATTAGTCTAGTATATGAGATTTTTTAAGGTTCTATCTGACTTGAAGTCAGCAAAAGGTTTTTATTTGAGGTTGCTTCTTAGCCATATCAGGTGATCCTCAATGGGTATAAAAGATCAATTCGTCAAACTGAAAGATAACTGGCTTATCATCGTGCTGGTCATCGTATTGCTTCTATTCATGAATCTGGATCTCTTTGGCAGCACAGCAATGCAGTTCTCAGAGATGGCAAGCGATTCTGCTGGGGGCGCTTATTACAACACGAAATCTATTCGCGCAGATACTGATGATTTCGCGCCTGGCGTAGAAGACCGGAAAGTCATAAAGTCCGCTCTGCTCTCAACTGAGACTGAGAGGGGCGAATTTCGGACTGTCGAGCAGAAGATGAAGGATATTGTCAAGGATTCTGGTTCTTACATATTAAATGAAAATGTCATGGTATATGGGACTGAGCGGAATGCATACCTGTATGGCAGCTATCAGCTGAAAGTCGAGACAAAAAAACTCTCATCTGTCGCCGACCAATTAAAGCTGCTTGGTGAAGTGAAATCGTTCAGTGAATCATCTGTGGATGTGACTGGGCAATACACTAATTCTAATATCAACCTTGGACTTGAGCAATCAAGACTTGAAAGATACTGGAAGCTTTATGCAGAAGCAAAAGACATGGAAGACAAAATCACTCTCAACGACAGGATCTTTGATCAGGAACGGACAGTGAAATACATAAACGATTCTATCAATAATCTGGACTTGAAGATAGATTATTCCACTTTGCAGTTCACGTTGACTGAAGAGAGGTCAAATTACGCAAATGTGGCTTTTGTCAAGTTCTCGGCGTTGGTAAGAGACCTCGTGTCTAGCGTCAATGGTCTGCTAGTGTTCATCTTCACGGTGGCCCCGTGGGCGATAGTCGGTCTTATCGGACTGGTAGTCTATAAGAAGGTAAAGAATCATAAAGGGAAAAAATGAACGCACGTGTTTTTATCTTTTTGATATTAATGTCTTTTATCTTTGTCTCTTGTAGTGATGAGAATGCTATAAAAAAAGAGATCGAAGATGCGAACTATTGCAATGAAAGATCAGATTGCATGGTGCTTCGTGCAAAATGTCCTTTCGGCTGCCAGGTCGCAGTCAATAAGGATGATGTGAATGAGATCAAAGGCTTGATAGATTCATATGATGAAGATTGCACATATGATTGCGTCATGTTGATGGATCATGTTTGTCATGAAAATAAGTGTGTATTGATATATGACAGTTCGGATTATCCAGACGGATCGCTTGCATGTGATAGTGATTCAGATTGCTGGACGCCGATGGGATATCTCATAAGATCATCCTGTCCGTTCGCTTCGAAGTGCATCGACAATCAGTGCAGGGTGGTCTGTCCGTTGTTCAATCATGCAGCAGGCCCTGATGTGAATCAAAGCTATCATGCATCATGCGATGAAGATTCAGACTGTGTCTGCGATATGCTTTATGGTTCTGAAGAATATGAGACGTGTGGTTGCGTCGACAATCAATGCATGGCTGTTGTCAAATAAATCTTATTTTTTCCCTTGCAATATGTCCAGTATGATCTGGTATTGCAGATCGCGTCCTGATCGTGATATTACACTTGCATCCTTGTCATCATCAAGTCTAAGCACGCAGTAGTTTCCCATGCTCGCGATGCACAGGTAGCCATCCGGCTTGATCACATCGACGATCCTTTCTAGTATCCCATTCAGGAATCTTTTTGGGAGCATGTTGCAGATATCTGTTAGATTGTTCATCGCGAATACGATATCGAATGAGTCATTCTCAAAATATTTATCAATATAATATCCATCTGCATACATGAAGCTGACTCTGTCATCTGCTCTATAAGACGCCGCCTCTAATTGATATGTATTGATGTCGATGCCGATGATAAAAGAATCCGGATACAGAAATGAAAGTTCAGCTGTCGTCGAACCATCAGCGCAGCCGAAGTCAAGGACTTTTCCGGGGGTTATCTTTGGCAGTGAATATCCAAATGTCTCTTTTACTCGATTTGCCCAGGAGAATGTGAATTTGTGATATAATGAAGAATCATATCTTTTCACAGCCATCCTGTCTGCTCGACAGATGGCAGAAGAGTCTGTCAGATCATTCACAGACCTGACAAATCCAAGCAAGATTTCAGTGAGTCTCATGATCGATTGAATCTACGGCCACCGGATTTTTTGCCGCGATTGTTTATCTTCTTTCCTTGCTCCTTATTTCGTTTCGCATGGGCAAGGCTTGGCTTTCTATGAGTAAATGTCTTATATGTCCTTCCCTGCCTGAAATTCTGGCCTTTATCTTCTCTATCGTCGTTGTCATCTGACTTGCGTCGACGACCATACATTTTCTTTGGGCTGGTATGATTCATGCTCTTCTCAGCGATCAGGTTGAGTTTCTTTAGTTCCGGCAGTTTTTTCTGAACGATCTCAGTGGCATTCTCTCGTCTGACTTTCCTGAAATAATCAATATCTCTGTTCGTCAATATCGTGACTGCGAGACCTTCTGCTCCGGCACGTGCAGTTCGTCCGATCCTGTGGATATATTGTCTGCTGTCCTGCGGGACATCATAATTATAGACATGAGTAACATCAGGGATATGAAGACCACGCGCAGCCACATCAGTGCAGACAAGCACACGAAATTCGTTCGCGAAGAACTTCTTTAGTATAGCGCTTCGTCTTTTCTGGATAAGATCGCCATGGATCTCCTCTGCTGGGATATCATTGTCCCTTAGGTTCTTAGCGATAGATGTGCAGAACCGTTTGCAGTTGCAGAACACCATGACACGTCCTTCTTTCTTCTCTTTGAGAAGCTTCACAAGCAGTGAGAATTTCATATTCCTGTCGACACTGTAATAGACTTGTTTCAATAGCTTTGGATCGACATTCAGATCGACAGCGACAGTTATCGGTTTTCTCATGTGCCTCTTCGCAAGATCAGTGATCCTGTCTGAGAGTGTCGCAGTATACAATAAGGTCTGTCTATCCATCGGACATTGATGTATTATCTTCTCGACTTCAGGCAAAAAACCCATATCGACCAACCTATCTGCTTCATCTAAGATCAATGTCTTGACGCCTGCGAGCTTCAATGTCTTCCTCGCGATGTGATCAAGCACCCTTCCTGGAGTGCCTATGACTATATCGGCAGTCTTAAGTTTCTTTATCTGGAAATTTATCGGCACGCCCCCATATACGCAGGCGATCTTCAATTGATGGTATGTTGAGAACAATCGGATACTGCCAGCGACCTGATCCGCAAGCTCTCGTGTCGGGCATAAGATAAGTGACTGGATGCCAGTCTTCTTTGTGCAGTTCTGGATGATGCCGCAGCTGAACGCGAGTGTCTTTCCTGAACCTGTGGCGGAGCTTGCGATCACATCATTTCCTTTGAGTATCAATGGGATAGTCTTCTTCTGTATCTCTGTTGGTGTTGTAAAGGCTTCATTCTTTATCACCTTGAGAATCTCAATGCTTATTCCTAGGTCTTTGAATTCTTGTATCATTGTCTAAAGGCGAGCCAAAGAGTATATAAAGGTTCCGGTTTGTTGTCACCGAAAAGTCAGTACTTTTGGCCCTCTATCTGTTGGTGCCAGGTTTTCTTTTCATTTAGTGGTAACTAAACAATAAATAGCAGTTATACCACCCATACTATATGCTGGAAGCATTGAGCAAACTCAAGACAAGCCTTGAAAATATCTGTTTTTCTTCTGATCTTTTTACGCAGGATGATCTGAAGATGGAGATCAAGTACTCTCCTAGAAAGATGTGGGTATGGCAGTGCCGTTCATCCTGGACAGAACCATTTGTCCAGGAAATAATATACGATAATGATTTTTCTGTGATTTCTTATAAGAGTGGAACTGATACGAGTCTTGTGAAAGCCGATCAAATAATTCTCCAGGGTATGTATGATTCAGGAAATATGGTCAAGCTCCTTAGGTATGATCCTAGATTTGTCCTTGAATTCTGCGACAGAGATATACTCGCAGCTCAGGGGATCTATCAGGCCACAGTGTGGGATGAAGATGCAAAGGATAAATATGTGACTGATGGATACTTAGGCATTATCGATGCATTTACTATTTGTCAGTTCTATATGGATAAGACGATTCTGATGCATATGCTAATCGGCGAGTATGATGTGAAGGAAAAAACTCTGGATACTACGCTATCATTGGGGTTTAGGTTCTAGTAAGTCTGGATTAAGATAATCTTTATTGAGAACTTGTCGGTTTAATACGAGGAAATATTGAACGTATTTCCTGTATAGAAAAGATTCTTGCATTTTCTTGTACCGCGCCCACTGGAAATTCTTTGTATTTCCGTGCATTGTTCCTTTGGAACTATGATCGCGCAGCAATTGATGTCTTGTCAGAATAAAGATCACTAATTGACGATAGAACATTTTACAGAACCCGCCGTTTAGTAAAATACTTAAACATATCAAACGATGATAGACATTATGCCAGCCAATCCGCAGCTCATTGGATATATGAGACAGATGGAATCAAAAGGATATCCCGATCCTCAGATAAGGAATATACTTCTGCAGCAGGGCTGGGATGCGATATCTGTCGATGATAGTCTTTCGGCATTGAAAGGCGAGGTGCAGGCAGTCCAACCGCAGATAGCAAAGAAGAAGTTATGCAAAGAGGCGCTTGTCGGATTCATAATGGTGCTTTTATTCTTCCTGCCTATCGTCCCCCTCATCGGATGGATAATGTGTCTTCATTCGATCTTCAAGATCAAGAATGATCCTGCGCTCTCAGGTATGGGATTCGCTATCGCTGGTGTCGTGTTTGGTGTGCTTGGTCTGTTGCTTGTCTTATTATTATACAGTGTCATACTTGGAGTCATCACTGCTTTTCTGCAGGCGAACAATGTGCCAGTCGATACACTTTTCAATGCCATACTCTGAACCATTAAGAATGACTGCGTATTTAGGTTGTTTTTGCATCAGTACTTAGTCTCTTTTAAATACTACTTCCACAATATATCAGTACTGTTCATGTGAGGTGAATCTAGATGGGCTCTCTATTCGAAGATACGCAGAAATTGCTCGATAATGCGCTGAAACACATAAAGATAAGCGGCGATGCGAAGACGATACTTACGAATCCAAAGGAATCGCTTGAAGTCAGCCTTCCTATCAGGATGGATGATGGTACATTGAAGGTATTCACTGGCTACAGGGTAAGGTATAATGAATCCATGGGTCCGACAAAAGGCGGAGTCAGATTCCATCCTGGTGTCACACTTGATGAAGTGAAGTCTCTTGCGTTCTGGATGACATTCAAGACTGCTGTTGTAGGAATACCTTATGGTGGCGGCAAAGGCGGTGTGATCGTCGATCCAAAGAAGCTATCAAAGCATGAACTCGAACGGCTGAGTCGAGCATACATCGAGGCGATCTATGATTTCATCGGACCAGATAAAGATATCCTTGCGCCTGATGTGTATACAAATGAGATCATCATGGGTTGGATGGCTGATCAATATAACAAGATATCGAGGACTCTGACACCTGGTATAGTCACAGGAAAACCGATTAGTACTGGCGGGAGTCAAGGTAGAGGAGAAGCGACAGCAAGAGGCGGATTCTATGTCCTTGATGAGCTTGTAAAAAAAAACAGGCTTGATCCAAAGAAACTGAAAGTAGCGATCCAGGGTTTTGGCAATGCTGGTTTTACCATGGCAAAGATATTGTACGAAGAAGGATATAATCTTGTCGCAGTGAGCGATTCAAAAGGCGCAGTCTACAGCGCAGATGGGCAGCTCTGTCCGGAATGCATAATGGAGTACAAGCGGAAGAACGGCGGTGTGGATGCGATATACGCTGATGGTCGCGTATGCGATGACACATGCCATGAACACATAGCAAATGAAGAGCTTCTGGAACTTGATGTCGACATCCTGATACCTGCGGCTCTCGAGAATCAGATTACTGAGATGAATGCAGATAAGATCAAAGCAAAATATATAATTTCTCTTGCAAATGGTCCTGTGACACCTGAGGCCAATGAGATCCTTTTTAAGAAAGGGATTACGGTCATACCGGATATCCTTGCAAATGCCGGTGGCGTTACTGTCTCATATTTTGAATGGGTGCAGAACCGTGCAGGGAATTACTGGAAGCTTGAGAAAGTCAATAGCAAGCTGAAGGAATATATGGTCAACGCATTTCATGATATCGCATCGATTGTGGATAAGAATAAGATCGATTTCACAACTGCGGCATACATCCATGCTTTGAAGAGGATAAGCAGCGCCATAGAATCAAAAGGCACGTGCGAGTATTTCAGGAAATGATTACGGCAATTATGCAAAAGAAATAAAAAAACGGTTTAATGTCTATGATGCATGCCAGCGACAGTGCAATATCCGCCCATGATCGCGATGATTCCCCAGAAGAACGCGCTCTTGAATACATTCAGGAATCCATCGATGTTACCTGTTAATGTCATGACTCCTTTTGTCACAAGTATCGCGCCGAGCACGAAGAACAGATGCGAGACGACCATGCCACCGCATCCTCCGTGCTTCCCTTCACAACAACATGCTTCTTTTTTCTTGATTGCCATATTATCACTTGATGAAGTCATCTGGATAATTGGATATAAATCTTTCGGATGATGGGCTTTGTATCATGATCTAGCAATCTGACGGATCGATAATGCTCTAAAGATCATCGCCCGACATTTTTGACACTGGCACTGCCATCAGAATGCATTAGATGCCAGTTGATCATGTCTGCCAGAAGTTCTATGACTTCAATTTTTGGCATGCAATATGTTGTCCGTGTGCGTGGTGCGATAGAGACAAATTCACTGAGTCCATGTCCATGTTTCATAGTTGGGATGAGTTCTGCGCTTTCGATGCCATTCCAGTCTGACATCTTCTCTGCCATCTCATAAAGATATCTTGTCTCATATCTGACATCCTCAGCTTTACCATAGTTTGAAAATCCTGCACGTCGCATAGAGATCATGTGTTTGTTCACAAACCTTTCAAGTCCAGGTATGAATTCATCATCATTCCAAATGTAATCTTGGATGTTTTTTTTCATGATTGAATCAATTGGACTAAGCAATGATGGGTCTTTTGATCGAGCATTGTATGAATCTGCTTCATATCTCATGTAATCTTTGTCGAACCTGATACTTGTTATGTAAATAGTTGTCATTTTTATATGCCTCGTTTATTTGGTGCGAGTGTAATGAGATTGGATATAAACCTTTCGCAAAGAAATATTAATACCCTTTGATATCAATGATAGTATGAATGTATTATTGCTTGGATGCGGGTCGCAGGGGAAAGCTGCGCTTTATGATCTTATCAGGAACAAAGATATAAAAAAGATATTTGTCGTAGAGCGTGATCAAAAAATAAAGTTATTTATCGACGGACTAGGGGATAAGCGGGTCAGACTCAGAAGGACAGATGCAAAAAGCAAGAGACGCATGCTTGGTCTCATGAAGAAAGTGGATGTTATCATAGATCTTCTCCCGACTGAGTTCCGTGCAAGGATTGCGAAGCTCGCTGTCATTTCAGGCACTGATCTAGTCAACACGTCCTATCGCCATCATCTACATGAGCTTTCTGGACAGAAGAAGATCACTCTTCTGCCCGAGATGGGCCTTGATCCAGGAATTGATCTTGTCCTTGCTGGACATGCGATCAGACAATTGGACAAAGTCATATCATTTTCTTCGGCTTGTGGCGGCATTCCAGCAAAAGATGCAGCAGACAATCCGATAAAGTACAAAGTCAGCTGGACTTTCGATGGCGTCCTTGACGCTTACATGCGCGCTGGTGACGTGATAGTCGATGGAAAATTAACAAAGATATTTGCCGGAAAAGCTTTCGACTATAATAAACCAATAACTATAACTGGCATAGGCAAACTTGACTGCTACCCAAACGGACATGCTTCTGTGTACGCAAGGCTTCTTGGCATCCATAAAACTGTGGTGCAGATGGGAAGATACACGTTAAGGTGGGCAGGACACTGTGATTTCTGGAAGAAGATAATCAAGCTTGGTCTATTGGATGATGATCCTGTCGATGGTGTATCTCCAAGGAGATTCCTGGCAAAAGTGCTTGGTCCAAGGTTGCAGTATGGGGTGCATGAGCATGATCTAGTGGTGCTTAGAAATGAGTTTGTCGGCTATAAAGGGAAAATGAAGGTAAAGATTATCCAGAGACTCATCGATAGACGTGACATGAAAACGGGTTTCTTTGCCATGAACCGCACAGTGGGATTCACAGCATCGATCGCCGCGCAGATGATCCTTGATGGGAGGATAAAGAAGAAAGGCATATTGAATCCCGCAAAAGATGTCCCCTATGGCGAGTTCATGTCTGAACTGCGGATGCGCGGGATAGAAATCTCTTGGAGAATCAAGCATTGATCCACTATTTTAGAGAATGTGTATGTTCTTTTCGAAGTGATCTGAATAATTGCCTTGGTGTGCAATAGTTGAATGTGGTCCTGCCAGCACCCGATCTCAGGATCATGCCAAATGCGTCAGCTGCATTTCCGCCGCAGCACCCCATCGCAAAATGGAACGCTGATTCTCTGACTGTATACAGGCATCGTCCATATGTCTCAAGTATGTGGGCATCATCGCCAGCTACCAGTGGCAGGTCATGTCTTTTTGATATGTATTTCGCAGACACGACACAATAGTTCAAAGGGAATGTCGCATAGCCGTTCATCTCGACAGCATCTGCGCCGAGCGCAACCATCTTTCCGACAGAGCCGTGATATATCGCGCCTTTTGCGAAGAGTCCAGGATGGTTCATCACGATGAATCCGCCAGTCTCTTTCCCTATAGTCATCACTGTTTCAAGATCAGTCTCGTCATCAGTGATGTGACCATTATATCCATGTATGCCGATCTCACCATCTTTCGTGTTCTTCTCTATCGAACGGAGAAAATATAATCTTCTGTCGCCATTTTTTATTATCAAGGATCGTCTGTCACTATTGGCTTCTATATCATATCTCAGATCATAACTGCCATCTGCGATCCTATCAAACGCATCTGAATTATCGTGGTCTGTGATCGAGCAGAGTGTGATGCCCATTCCGAACATCTTATCAATGATATCACTAAGTGCCGGTCCATCAGAGAAATCACTGTGTCCATGGATCTGGAAATGTATACCCTCACTTGGTCTTCTATAATGGCTGGTCCAATTGATCAAGGAACATACTGTCTCTTTTGTCATCTCAAAAGGATGTTTCAGGGCAGTCTTTAGAAATCTATTTGCGACATAATGTGGTATGTCTGTCTTCAGCATGTCAAGTATTCTCTGAAGAGCCATCGTGAATCTCACTCTTTCTTTGCCATAAGATCCAGATATTCATTTTGCAGTCGGCGGATGTTATTTGCAGCCTCTTTTAATTTGGCATCAAGCGCTTCCTCAAGCGGCTGGAAAGTCGAGATCGTCTTGTATTCTCTTGCTTTGCCATGACCTTTGATCCCAAGCCATTTGTCCATAGATCTAAGTGCTCTCTCGAAGCGTGTGCTCATGAAGTCGAGCGGAAATTCATCGATCTGTTCGTGTATCTGCATTGGGTATTGTCCGTCATGTATCGAGACTGTCGATATCTGTCTTAAATCACTGCCGCATCTTATATCTAGGACAACATTGCAGACAAATCTCTTATCGTCTGGATGATAATAATCTATCTTCACTTCCACATGCCGCCTTCGATCCAGTTCTTCGATTGGGATATGCGGTATCTGGCCAAGGTAAAGGTCTAGTGCTAGATCGATCTCGTTATCGAATCTCTCTTTGTATCTTTCAAGTTCATTCATTCCTGAGATTGTATCCCATAATTCTCTGTTGGTTCTATCTAGCAGGTCTGAAATGCTTGCAGACATACTGTTGTCGAGTAATGTGTCTATCATCTTTCCCATGATTGAATGGTGTGCTTTTTTTGGATTCATTTTGTTTGGTGGGATACTTGTTCTCTTTATTAAGTTTACTATTAATTAGGGACAAAGTGGCCGGTGTTTATGATGTTTTAATTAGTGGATTAAGTATTTACCAGTTTCATTTAAAAACTATTGTTTATATTTGTCACTTTTTAATAGCAACGTTTATTAACTAGGGCCATTCCCTGATTCACTTATGCTCGAAGATTCGGTTCTAGAACGGATGATGGAGACCTTGAAGCCATTGTACTATGCGATGAGTTATCGTAATACCCGATCTTTGATCTCAGAAAGCTTGGGTATTAAAGTGTGCAATTCTCCTGGTCGGGATATCAAGGAGATAGAAAAATATTGCCTTGCCGAGGGCCTTGATTTTAAGGAAAGGTTAAGGGAAGTCACTGGACGCAAATCTCCTCTGGGTCATTATCCCGGATCAAGTCCCGCTAGCGATGATTCTGTCAATCTAATCTTGTTTAAGTTCTTCCAAAAAGCGACAGAAAAAGTACGGTACGATGTCAATCTTGCTGCGATTGATCAAAAGGATCAAATTGAAGAACCTCATATTGAAGATGAACAATATGCACTTGATCAATTATTGCGTGCTTTTGAATCGGAAAGAGAGTGGGTTTCAAATTTTGAATGCAAAGCTATGGATGATATCGACTTTCCTTTTGATAAATTAGAACAGCTCAATAGTGAGGGAGTCTTGGTATATCGGCCAAGCGATCAATCGCATTATAAACGAATAGTTGGTGATGTTGTATTTGTTCCTATGGATCACGGCGGGCAATGGGTCGAGCAGAGATTTTTCAGTGATTTTTGTCAGGAGCTCATCGGTTCAGATAATATCGCTTCGCCGATCACAACTATTGGTGGGAAGTACCGAGTCATGCTTCGTGAAAGCGCAGACCAGGAATGTTTCATAAAAGATCCCAATGTGGATGATTATGATAAATTCAAAAGTATTGCAGAGCATCTGATGAAACAATGTCTTCTTGAAGATGTACAAGGAGATCATCTTAATAATCTGGATGGAAGCCTAAAACTAGGCATGAATATATTTGTTGGCATGCGTGATGTTAAACTGATGGTGGGTATTGAAAGATTTGATTATGCTGATGAGATAATGCGTTCTGCTATCCTTGGCAGACCTGGTGAGATAAATCGTCTTGCCTGCGTAGATGAAGTGATTGAAGATGATGGGGTGAGAAGATATAAATGCGGCTCAAATCCAAGTCTTGAAGGGCTTATCGATGCTACGGATAGATTTGTAGAATCTTATCTGGATCCACCAGAGCTTAGGTTTCTTCATGGGGTCACAAATCTCGATGCTCAACCATCTAATTATTTTATCAATGGGAAAATAAATGATCTTGATCGGATCGCATATGGTAATTCGATGTATATGGTGGCGAGATTGCTTGGGCATCCTTCTGTTGTCGATTTTCTTTCACGTCTCGTGGATGATGAACAGACTACATTTATGGAACGTTTGCACAAAGAGACTGATGATCTGGAATTGAGATGGGGCATAGAATATGTCCAGCAAAATCCATCTCTTGTCAAGGAGGGAAATCTTCTTTTCAGTCTGTATGCTGCGAGAAAGTTCCTCTGGAATACGGAAAATGCTTCGCAGGATACTTTTGATGTTATGGAGCGTTCATTCCATGCGCATGCGGGGTGGATATCTATGTATCATGTGCTGACGTGCAAATGCAGGATGAATAATTATCCTTATGCCAGAAAATATCTTTCAAGGGGGATGGAATCTCTTGCGCGACCGGAATTTACCGAATTTCGGGAATCATTCCTTGCTGCGATTGGACAGAGCATACATAAGGACATCTTAGAGTGATATCTCTATGTGGTGTAGTTCTTCGAGTATCTGCTTCAGATTCG
>Ga0066641_10000050_pt1 | contig 42294 bp, 43 predicted proteins | sample CryGeyCG2114_065_FD_59509 | JGI IMG/M metagenome (GOLD analysis project Ga0066641, IMG submission 59509) | Groundwater microbial communities from aquifer - Crystal Geyser CG12_big_fil_rev_8/21/14_0.65 | ecosystem: Environmental > Aquatic > Deep subsurface > Groundwater | place: USA: Utah: Grand... | reverse complement strand
GACCATATGTTCCAGAACTTTGGGGCCGGCAATTTGCCCGTCTTTGGTAACATGCCCAACCAGAAATAGGATTATCCCGCGTTTTTTGGCGAAGCGAATCAGCTCAAAACCGCAAGAGCGCACTTGCGCCACCGTTCCCGGTGCGGAATCGAGCGAATCAATATACATGGTTTGAATGGAGTCAATAATCAGCATATCGCAATCGCCGCTGCTTTCAATTGTCGAGATTATGTCGGCAACATTTGTCGCGGCGGCAAGATTCATATTTATCGCGGATAAACCAAGGCGCTGCGCGCGAAGCTGGATTTGACTGGGCGATTCCTCACCAGAAATATAAGCCACTGATTTTTGCTGCTCGGCAAGCTTAGAGGCGATTTGCAGCAAAATTGTTGATTTGCCGATTCCCGGATCACCGCCGATTAAAATTGCCGAGCCATCCACCAAGCCGCCGCCCAACACGCGGTCTAGCTCTTTGATATTCGTGCTGGTTCTATCTTTGAGCGCTTCTCCGCTTTCAAGTTTATTGAACTGGATAACATTACCGGAGCCGGAAGTTGCATTCAGCCCTTTTGGGATGATTTCACGCGGGGCTTCCTCAACAATTTTGTCCCATTCCCCACAAGCGGTGCATTGCCCTTGCCATTTTTGGTAAACCGAGCCGCATTCATTGCACACATATTGTTTTTTAGCTTTAGACATTTATTCATCTTCTTCGGAATTCTCAATTTCTGCGATTTTTGTGTATAATTCCTCAGAAAATGAAACCAGAGTTGAGCCGATAAACGGCATAAACATAATTAGCGCGAAGGCGATTGCGATGATTTTCGGCACAAAAGAAAGCGTCATTTCCTGAATCTGCGTTAGTGCCTGAAAAAGCGAGATGATAAGACCAACCGTAAGCGCAACCAACATGATAGGCAGCGAAATTTTGAGCAATACCCAAATTGCCTCACTGCCGATTGATAATATCTCCGATGCGCCCATAGATTAGTTTTACTATATATATGATTATAGTCGAGAAATTTTTTGTTGTGATTACGGCATCAAAGCATTATACAAATTCATATGACAAACCATCTGCATAAGAATGATTTACCCGCAAACGTCCATTTTGGTGACGTTGTGGCAATTGATACCGAGACTTTAGGGTTGAACCCAATGCGTGATAGGCTCTGTGTGGTGCAGCTTTCCGATGGCAACGGGGATGCGCATTTGGTGCAGTTTGACGGCGATGATTATAGCGCGCCAAATTTGCGTACAATGCTGGCGGATGAAACTATTCTCAAGCTTTTCCATTTTGCACGTTTTGATTTGGCAGTGCTAAAATATAATTTGCATGTAATGCCGCAGAATATTTATTGCACGCGCACTGCTTCCAAGCTTTCACGCACATATACCGATAATCACGGCTTGAAGGTGCTTTGTGAGGAAATCCTTGGGATTGATATCTCCAAAAAGCAGCAATCTTCCTATTGGGGTATTGAGGAATTGACCGAAAAGCAAATTGATTATGCTGCCAATGACGTTTTGCATTTGCATCAGCTATATGGCGAGCTGAATCTGCGTTTAGAGCGCGAAGGCCGCTTGCAACTGGCGTTGGGTGTGATGGAATTTTTGCCAACCCGTGCCGAGCTTGACCTTAGCGGTTGGGATGGCGATATTTTCGCGCATTAATCTCTGTCCAAATAATCAAGATAAAATCCAAAATCATATCTGGTTAATTTTTATTGACGTACGCAGTTAATATTTGCTAAACCTTGTGCCACGAATAATAATTTCAAATTAAATGGAGAGAAAATTATGAGCAGTGATACCACACAAGATACCCCACAAGCTTGCGCCGGAGCAATTAATGAACGCTATACTGATAGGGGTGTTTCTACTTCAAACCATTTGCCGAATCTATTAAATGAGCTGGTGGGGATGTATAACGGCAATCCGAAAGGATATTATATCACTGATGAATCTATAGCGGTGCTGAAAAGAGGTTTGCTTCACGATGAAACTATCTCGCCTGTGAGTAAATTGGACGGCTTGGTTGCTAAGTTGAATAAATTTGAGACTCCAACCAATGAAGATGTAGTAGATTTGGGCAATGTGCAAACAGCAATTGCAAATTGGCAAGGCTTCGAAGCTGCATTGTCAGATGAAAATACAACTGACGAAGCTAAGCTAGAGGTGCGCGCGGCAATGAAAAAGTTGCGGAAGTCTTATGACGGAAAAGATTTGTCAGACAAAGATTTGATATCTGCTGTTGAAAGAATTGATTTGGTGGAAGGGCAATTTTCTGCAATTGAGGCGTTGGCAGCGGATCTGAATGATGGCAAGCCGCCAAGAGTAGAAGATTTGCGGGTGTTGGGTAGTATCGCGCAAGCGCAAGTTGCGATTGCAAATTCGCCAGAAGCGGCGGCAAGCCAATATAGGCAAATGTTGAGTCCGATTTTGGGTAATGCCGGAATCGAGCTTTGCGCCTAACTTTATCTTGATTAGATAGGTTGCAGGCAATATAACCTCTATATGCCTGATATAAAAACAGCAAAGCGTGTATTGCGGCAGGAAATTGCCGGACTGGAAGCGTTGGAAAACGCGCTTGGGCAGGAATTTATCGCCGTTGCCCAGAAGATTGAAGACCTCATAAAGGATGGTAAGGGCAGGGTGGTGATTTCCGGTATGGGGAAATCCGGCCATGTTGCGAAGAAGATTGCCGCAACGCTAGCATCGACAGGAACTCCGGCATTTTTTGTGCATCCCGCCGAAGCGAGCCATGGCGATTTGGGGATGATAACCGCACATGATATCGTGATTTTACTCTCTAATTCCGGTGAAACGGCAGAGCTCAAAGATATCTCAGCATATTGCAAAAGATTTGGCATCTTTTTGGTGGGAATTGTCCGTAAAAAAACTTCAGCTCTGGTTGATGCTGCCGATATCGCGCTGATTCTCCCCGATACGGAAGAGGCGAATTCTGTCAACGCGCCGACAACTTCCACAACAATGATGATGGCACTCGGCGATGCGCTGGCGGTTAGTTTGCTGGAAAGCAGAGGTTTTGAGAATGAGGATTTTAAGACATTTCATCCCGGTGGCAAGCTTGGCGCAGCATTCCTAACGGTTGCGGAATTAATGCATAAAGGCTCTGAAATTCCGTTGGTGGATATGGGGCAAAAAATGTCTGAAGCTCTAATGACGATAACCGGCAAGAAGTTTGGTTGTGCGGGGGTTGTGGAAAGTGGTAAGCTGGTTGGAATTATTACGGATGGGGATGTGCGCCGCCATATGGATGCCGATTTTCTCGGCAAAAAAGTTGCAGATGTGATGACCAAAAATCCGGTGACAATCCGTCCAAAAGCATTAGCAGCCGAAGCGCTGAATATCATGAACACACGCCAAATCACCAGTGTTTTTGTGGCAGAAGACAGCAAGCCTGTGGGTATTATTCATATCCATGATTTGCTCCGCGCCGGGGTTTGAGGTTTGTTGCAATAAACATAAATTTAGAGTATCTGATTTAGGTGAGCATTTTTATCAAAGATTGGGGGCAGGTAGAGGTGGAGGCGGTTACGCGCTCGGTGCGCCGCTATAGCTATTTGGTGACTTCTCTCAAGTTTATTATCCCGTTTTTGGCATTAACACTGGTATTGCTGATGTTCGTATTTACGTCAGATGATACTGAGTCTGAGAAAATTACTCTTGAGCCGGGTGAAGTGGCTGTTAGTGGAGTGGAGCAGTCATCTATGATAAATCCACGTTTTCATGGAGTTGATGCTGATAATCAGCCATATAATATCTTTGCTAAAACTGCTACCCAACAATCCGAGAAAGAGGTTTTTTTGGAAAACCTCACTGCTGATATAACTTTGCAGGATGGCTCGTGGATTTCCATGGTTGCTGATAGCGGTGTGTACAAATTCAATGAGGAATTGCTGCGGTTAAGTGGGGTGGTTGAGGTTTTTATAACCGCATATGATTTTAGCGGATATGAAATTCGCACAAAAGATGCTATTGCGGATATAAAAAGAGGTTATCTAATGAGTGATGCCGATGTCACGGCTAAATCAGATATGGGTGATTTTACTGCAAAAGGCTTCTTAATTGAGCAGGGTAATCAAAAAATAACTTTCAAAGGGCCAATAAAGCTGGTTATATTCCAATGATGAGATGCGCGATGAAAAAGATTCTATTCGTAATATTGCTGATGAGCGCTATGGCGGCAAATGCCGGACTGATTCCGGGGCATGAAACAACTCAGGCAATAGAAATTAATGCTGACTCGCTGGAAGTGTTGCAGGCAGAAAAAAGGGCGATATTTAGCGGTAATGTTCTGGCGGAGCAGGGTAGTATGAAATTGCGTGCCGATAAGATGCTGGTTTATTATGGTGGCAATAAGAAAAAATCGGAAAGTTCCAACAACTCCATCAGCAAAATTGAAGTTATCGGCAATGTTTTCCTATCCTCGCCAAAAGAAACCGCAAAAGGCTATAACGGTGTTTATGATACGAATAACGGCGTTGTTGTGCTTTCCGGCGATGTTGTGCTAACGCGCGGGCAAAATATTATCAAAGGTAGTGAGCTGACATTTGATATCAACTCAGGGCGCAGCAAAATTACCAAAAGTGAAGCTGCTACCGAGAGTGGTGAGCGTGTGCGCGGCTTATTCGTACCGGAAGGAAAACAAGAGTGATTGGCAAAAAAGAATCTGTAGGCGGTGATTTGTCAACTTCATTGGTGGCGGAAAATCTTGGCAAGTCATACTCAAAAAAACCGGTAGTGCGCAATGTGTCGCTGCGCCTTAATCGCGGTGAGGTAGTTGGGCTTTTAGGACCGAACGGTGCGGGAAAAACCACCTGTTTTTATATGATAACCGGATTGGTGAGTCAGGATTACGGTAATATTTCCATCAATGGCTATGATGTTAGCAATTTGCCGATGTATCGCCGTGCGCGGCTGGGTTTGGGCTATTTGCCGCAAGAAGCGAGTGTGTTTCGCGGATTGACGGTAGAAGATAATATCATGTCGATTCTTGAAGTTTCGGAAACCGCATCGGAAAAACGGCAGGCAATGCTGGAGGAGCTTTTGGGTGAGTTCTCGCTAACCCATTTGCGCAAAACTCATGCCGTTGCACTTTCAGGCGGAGAGCGCCGCCGTTGTGAAATTGCCCGCGCTCTGGCTTCGCGCCCGTCATATATATTGCTCGATGAGCCATTGGCGGGAATTGATCCGGTGGCGATTGATGATGTGCGCAAACTGATAGTGCAGATGAAAAATCGCGGAATCGGTATTTTGATAACCGACCATAATGTGCGGGAAGCCTTGGATATTATTGACCGCGCCTATATTATCCATGACGGGGTGGTGATGATGGAAGGCACGCAGAAGGAAATCATCAAAAATCCGGATGTTAAGCGCGTCTATCTCGGTGAGCGGTTTTAGCGAGCTCGCTCAGATTCGGCTTCTCTCTGCAATTTTCTCTCGCCCCTTTCAATAGCTTTGCGCATTTTGGTGGTGTATGTGCTTACAAACTCGGTTGCATCTTCTTTGCTACATAATGGCAAGGCTTTCTCAACAGCATTTACAGCATCAGCCATAGCGGCAGATACATGCTGGCTGTTAAATTCATTTCCTCTCATGCTTAATTTCATCCGTGAAGAGATTTTTATTAATGCGTAATCTATTATAAACCTCTTGTGTGCATCTAGCTCCGCTAACGCTGGTAGTTTTTTAGCTGCGGCTTGGATTGCTTTCTGATGAGTTGTGAAGAACTCTGATGGGTCGGGTTTTGCAAAAATCATTACTGGTAATTAACGAATTGAATTGCGCTTGTCAAGTATGGATGCTGGGCTTTGATGCAAATCTGCTACAGGGGAGGGTAAAATAGAATCGCTATAGCGATTCTAGCAAGAACTATGCCATGTTAACGATTCTTTAAGGTTATAATGCTAATATCCTTATTTAGAAGGATGTATAAATATTATGGCATTAACACAAGGCATACAACAAAAACAATCGCAAACGTTGTCAATGACACCGGAATTGCAGCAATCGCTCAAAATGTTGCAACTTTCCTCGCAGGATTTGGCAGAATTCCTGATGTCGGAATTGGAAAAAAACCCGCTTCTTGTTGAAGATGAGGGCGAAAGCTATGTTCAAGCCCCGCAAGAGCAGGATTCTTCGCAGAGCGACTTAACCGAAATTGCCGAAAATCGTGATTTGAACAGCAACAATGACTCGCTCGATTATGATTTTAGCCAAACTTGGCAGAATGGCGAGATTACTTCCGGCGGCAAAGGTGGTTATATTGATGGCGATATGGAATTTGACCGCACGCTGGAAGGCGAGGTGGATTTCCGCCAAAAACTGATTCAGGATTTCTTTTTGGATGTTGAAGAAACCTCAAAGCGCATTTTGGGCGTATATATGATAGATTTCCTCGATGATGCCGGATATTTTATCGGTGATATACATGATATTGCTACGAATTTCGGCTGCGATTATCAGGATGTTGAAGATATCTTACATAGTTTGCAAAGGCTAGAGCCGGCGGGGATATTCGCACGCAGCCTATCCGAATGCCTATGTTTGCAGCTTGAGGATAAAGGGAGGTTAGACCCCTGCATATTCACACTAATTTCTAACCTAGAATTATTGGGGATGAATAAATATGACATTCTCATGGATTTATGCGATGTGAATTTTGAGGAATTGGAAGAAATGATAGCCGAAGTTAAGGGGCTCAACCCAAAGCCTGCTGCCGGATATATGATAAAAGAAATGACCCCGACCCAGCCGGATGTATTCATCACAAAAAGGAATGATGACGGTTTTGGAATTGAAGTGAACTCTGCGGCATTGCCCAAAGTTTTGGCGGATAGGAGGTATTATACCGAAGTTTCTTCAATGACGAAGGATAAGGAAGCGAAGAAATATATCACGCAAAACTGGCAGAATGCCAACTTCATCACGAAAGCTCTGGCGCAACGTGCTGATACTATGCTGAAAACTGCTGCTGCAATTGTGAAGTATCAGGAAGATTTCTTCAAATATGGCATAAAATATCTCAAGCCCCTCACTTTAGCGCAAATTGCCGAGGAAATCGGTATGCATGAAAGTACGGTGAGCCGCGTTACTTCAAATAAATATATGCAAACTCCGCGTGGCAGTTTTGAGATGAAATATTTCTTTATTTCGGGTGTTGGCGGCGTGGCGGGCGATGTGGCAAGCACCAGCGTAAAAGAAACCATCAAAGAGATTATTAAGGCTGAGGATATCGAAAAGCCGTTTTCCGATGATTTTATCGGCAAAGAACTCAAGAAAAGAGGTATCCAAATATCACGCAGAACCGTGATGAAATATAGGGAGGCGATGGAAATTCCATCTTCCTATGACAGAAAAAAACTTTTCCGTTTACACTAGTATTTTCTAAAATTAACCATTTTTTTACAAAAACCTGTTGAATTTTTCTGAAAATGTGATACTGTAACATTATTGCAATAATTATTCTGTTCCTTGAGGTTGTTGCAATGAAGTTAACCAAAAATTAGGAGATCTTCTTATGAATTACGCTTCCCACATTAATTCCCTGAAAGCCAAAAAAAATGAAGTTGAAAGTGATATTGAGTATGAGATGAAACGACCTCTGCCAAACTTTCTCCTACTCTCAGAATTAAAACGCAGGAAGCTGAATCTGAAAGAAGAAATTACTAACACGCTTATGCTTATTAATAGGCAGATTGCCTAGTTTTTGTTTTATCCTTTGTTTGTTGTTCACAAGAAAGCCGGGAATCAAATCCCGGCTTTTTTGTTGTGCGTGTTTTGATTTGTGATATCTTCATCTGCAATGAAAAAAGGTTTCACATTAGTTGAGCTATCAATCGTTCTCGTCATAATCGGGCTGCTCATTGGTGGAATATTGGTTGCGCAGAGTATGATTGAAAGCGCGGAGGTGCAGAAATTTGCCCGCCAGATGGGCGAGATGAAAGCGGCGGTGCGTAACTTCAAAGCCAAATATAATTATCTCCCCGGAGATTCTCCCTTCCACAGCGCCGCAGGTGATGGCGATGGTAGGATTGAGACAGTTGATTTGGATGCCGGAACTGCCCCATATACTACAAAGTTTGACGGAGAAACCTCAAATTTTTGGGTGCATTTGCAGCAAGATGGGTTTTTGGATAAGGAGTATCCAGCCTTTAGCAATGATGCTTCGGGCGGGACTGACATAATTACGCATATTCCTAAATCTGCAATGGGAACAAAAGACGCTGGTATTCTTCCAATGTACCATAACTCAACCCTGTTTGCTAGAGGGCATTACTTTAAAATTTGTGATTACTCTGTCACTACGGGCACATCCCTTCTGGGCAGCACAATAAAGTCAGTGTTTACACCGATTGAAGCGTTGGCAATTGATACTAAAATGGATGATGGCTTAACGGGAGCAGGTTTGTCGGGCGGTGGAGGTTATTTAGGTGATGTTGTCTACTTCAACTGGGTAGATGGGACCGCAGGTGGTACTTTAGCGGGAACCTGTATTGCTTCTTCTAATCCATATGGATATTTACCGAACAATAATCTTGAATGCTGCCTTATGATTGCGATGGATGATAGGCAGTAATATTTTATCTGGTAATTTTCGGCCATCTGAATTAAATTCCCCCGCATGAGTGGAGTTTCATATAAAGATGCAGGTGTTGATATTGAGGCAGGCGATGAGCTGGTGCGCCGCATAAAGCCTTTTGCCAAAGCCACAAATCGTTTGGGTGTAGATTCGGAATTGGGCGGCTTCGGCGCGCTTTTTGACCTGACAAAACTGGATTATAAAGAGCCGGTTCTGGTTTCATGCACAGATGGCGTGGGCACAAAGCTGAAGCTTGCAATCGAAAGCGGAATTCATAATACAGTCGGCATAGATTTGGTGGCAATGTGCGTGAATGATTTGATAGTGCAGGGCGCAGAGCCGTTATTCTTCCTCGATTATTTTGCTAGCGGAAAGTTGGATGTTGATGTTGCTGCCAGCGTTATTGAGGGAATCGCCGATGGTTGTAAGCAGTCGGGATGCGCGCTGATTGGTGGTGAAACGGCGGAAATGCCAGGGATGTATAACGAAAAAGATTATGACCTTGCAGGGTTTTCAGTTGGTGTGGTTGAGAAAAGCAGAGTTTTGCCCAAAGATGTGAAAAACGGAGATATTTTGCTGGGGCTGAAATCAAGCGGGATTCACTCAAACGGATTTTCTCTGGTGCGAAAGTTAAATCTCGATGTTCCGGTGGAGGAATTGCTCACCCCGACAAAAATATATGTTCGTGAAGTTATGCCGCTTATTAAAAGGCAATTGATAAAAGGGCTGGTACATATAACAGGTGGCGGATTGACAGAAAATATCCCGCGCATTTGTGGTGCGAAAATATATCGTGATGCTTGGGAAATGCCGCAAATCTTCAAGAAAATAATTGCAAGCGGTAATGTTTCAGAAGAAGAAATGCTCAAGACTTTCAATTGTGGCATCGGCATGATTTTAATCGCAAGCCGCGAGAATGTTGATGCTATCAAGGCAGAAATTGACTGCATCGAAATCGGCGAAGTGATTGCAGGTGATAAAGTTGTGTATGTTTAATGTATATTTAAAGGAGAGAAAATGGTTGGTATAAATGTGAAGATTTTGGAAAACGGGCAAGGTTTAGAATTACCGAAATATGCCACAGCACAAAGTGCAGGCGCGGATTTGCTGGCGGCTATTGATGAGAACATCACTCTCAAAAGCGGCGAATGGCAGCTCATCCCAACCGGAATTGCAATTGGTTTGCCTGCGGATTTTGAAGCGCAAGTGCGTCCGCGCTCCGGTCTTGCTGCCAAGCATGCGGTTACGGTTTTGAATTCTCCGGGGACAATCGATGCGGATTATCGCGGCGAAGTGAAAGTTATACTAATCAATCACGGCAAAGAAGATTTTGTGGTGGAACGCGGAATGCGAATTGCTCAGGTGATTTTTGCGCCCGTTAATCAGGGTGCGTGGAATATAGTCGAGGATTTGGACGAGACAGCGCGTGGCACAGGCGGCTTCGGTTCAACCGGAACATCTTCAAATGCAGCATAAATATGCATCTGACCAAGCTCTCACAATTAACAAAAGCAGTGGTTTATATCGCGCAAAATTCAACGCCTGATGCAGTGCGGAGTAAGGAGATTTGCGAATCGCTAAAGCTCTCCCAGCGCGGATTGGAGGCGGATTTGCAAAAGCTGGCTCATGCAAAAATCCTCAAATCATTGCGCGGTCCAAAGGGTGGTTATGTGCTTGCACGCGAGCGCAGGAATATCACGATTGCCGATATTTTTGATGTAATTGAGAGTGACTTGAAATTGCCCAAATTTTTAAAACCCGCCTTAAATGCATTTTGCGCAGAGATAAAAAATATTGCGATTGAAGATTTGTGTCAGGAGATTGGCAAGAGCGCTCAAAAACAAAAAGTTGATTTTGATATATAAACTATGCTACATAGCGGTTAATATAAATTAATATTAACAATAGGGGTAACTAAAATGGTAAAAAAGCTATCAGAAATGACACATGCAGAAAAAGAAGTACTTAATGCAAGGCGTGCTGAAGAAGGGCGGGCAGTCTATGAAGATGGCAATAGTATGAGAAAATTAAAATCTGAAGCGCATACAAGCTGGGTAGAAAAAGGTGAGTGCGAGCAAGCTTTTAGAGCCAGTTCAGAGAAAGGCGATTTTGGCAGAGTGTAGAGTATATTCTGTTTACAGCTATATAGTTTTTGATTAAACTCCCCCTGATGAAATTTTAGGAGAGCAAAAATGACAGCAGCAAAGAAAATAGAAGATTCAGCGCAATATACAACAGAAGGGCGCGGCAGAGTTTACGATAATATCTTGCAGACAGTAGGCAATACGCCGATGGTGAAGCTTAACCGCCTTGCTCAGGAAGCGGGCGCGAAGGCTGATATTTATGCAAAGCTGGAGTTTTTCAACCCGCTTTCCAGCGTAAAGGACAGAATTGCACTCTCAATGGTAGAAGCGGCAGAAGCTAGCGGCAAAATCAACAAAGATACTGTGATGGTTGAGCCGACATCTGGAAATACCGGAATTGCGCTGGCGTTTGTGTGTGCTGCAAAAGGTTATAAATTAATCCTGACTATGCCGGAATCTATGTCTGTCGAACGCCGCAAAATGCTGAAAATTCTGGGTGCAGAGCTGGTTTTGACCGAGGCGGCAAAAGGCATGAAAGGTGCAATTGAAAAAGCGCAGGAAATTGCGAATAGCAACCCTAATGCATTGATTTTGCAGCAATTTATGAATCCGGCAAACCCGCTAATCCACAGAAACACAACCGCCAATGAAATTTGGAATGATACAAACGGCAAAGTGGACGTGTTTGTGACTGGAGTTGGTACGGGCGGAACATTGACCGGAACCGGACAAGTTTTGAAAGAGAAAAAGCCGAACGTGAAAATCATTGCAGTTGAGCCGGAAGATTCACCTATATTATCCGGCGGACAACCTGGCCCTCACAAAATTCAGGGCATCGGCGCCGGTTTTATTCCAGATATTCTCGATACGGATTTGATTGATGAGGTGATTACTGTCGGCAATCAGACATCATTTGACGTTGCCCGTAAAATGGCAAAGTTGGAAGGGATTCCGGTTGGTATTTCTTCAGGTGCAACTGTTTCTGCGGCTTTGGAAGTGGCAAAGCGCGATGATATGAAGGGTAAAACCATTGTGGTGATTATTGCTTCATCAGCAGAGCGCTATTTAAGCACTGATTTATTTGCGGAATAAGTCTAATCAAATGGAATTTGACGAAAACCAAAAACTGCGCTATGCGCGGAATATGATTCTGCCCGAAATCGGCAAGGCGGGGCAGGAAAAACTGCTTGCCGCCAAAGTGCTGATAATCGGTGCGGGAGGATTGGGCAGCCCTGTGGCATTATATCTTGCGGCGGCGGGGGTTGGCAAAATCGGCATTGTCGATGATGATAAAATCCAGATATCCAACCTACAACGGCAAATTCTATATGATACATATTACCTCAACCGCCCCAAGGTGGAAATTGCCAAGGAGAAGCTGGAAGAGTTGAATTCAGATGTAAAAGTTGAGGGCTTTGATTTAAGGTTGGATGAAAGAAACGCCAGCCAAATTATTGATAAATATGATATTATTGCTGATTGTACTGATAATTTTGACACTCGCTTTCTAGTTAATGATGTGTGTATGGAGCTTGGCAGAACGCTAGTTTCGGCAGCAATTGCAGGGTTTGAGGGGCAGCTATATACATTCAAGAAGGGCAAGTGCAATTACCGCGATATATATGATAAACCGCCCGAAGGCTTGATTCCTTCATGCTCGCAAGCGGGAATTTTGGGTAGTGTGTGCGGTGTGATGGGCAGCTTGCAAGCCACTGAGATTATCAAAGAATTGCTGGGAATTGGAGAAAGACTATGCGGTAATATGTTGGTTTATAACGCATTAAACTCAAGTTTTCGCAAAATTAGCATTGACTAGCTTGGGAATCTTGATTAATTAGAGTTAATAATTTGTTTGTAGGTGTGTTATGAATCGACAATTTCGTCCCGATGGTAAGAATACTCCGAGCTGGGGTGCTTTGACTGCGCAGATAGTAGTGTTAGCAGTAACTTTGGGATTGGGATTCTCGTTTATTCGACCTCTGTTTAATCGGGAAAATGATGTGATTGGCATCCGTGGCGATGTGAATGACAGCAGCCGAAATGAGTATGGTCAGGAAGTCGGCATGGTTGAACAGAGCAAAATTAATACTTACGGTATTTTGAAGGCTTGTAGGCATAATATTGTTGAGATTTATCATGGAAGAGAAGACAAGCAAAAGCCTTGGCGAGATAGGGGCGTAAGCAGGCTGCAAAGCTTTTTTAATGATGAGCATGGTAGCTATGAGGAGTTGAAAAGCAATCTCGATACGAATGTTTGGGATTTCTGGCAACCGCATATGCAGCAATTGCAGGAAGCGGGAAAAATTAATGTGCTGGAGCTGCGTGAAGCTCCCGATAGCAAAGATTTTAATGGTCAAATTCACACGCTGGAAGTTGATTTCGGACAGGAGCGTGCAATTATAGAGGCTGTAAGGGGTAGGGGTGTATGAATTCTGTTAATGGAGATATCAACCAACCAGAGCAAGTTGCAGGTTTTGATATGAATAAAATGCAAATGCCCGATATGACTTATATGATGAGTGGAAACTTCCGTATAATGGCAACTATGTTCGCACTTTTTCCCCTTATATTGCCCTACGTCCGTTTCTCTGAAGACCAAACACCTTCTCATGCACAAGAGAGAGAAGAAATGCATGCAGCGCATCAGGAGCGGATGTCGGATGAGATATTAAAATATTATGAAAAATCTGATGGTAAGCTAAAGTGCAAAACTCCAGATGGTTCTTGGGTGTATAGGGAAACAGCCAAGCTGCGGGTAGACGAAAGCGTTAGGAAAATTGAACGTGCATCGGCGTTGCGGAGAATATTGCCGCAGGAGAGCATTTTTGATGATGAAGATATTGCGCCAAAAGCCCAGCCGGTTGAAGGGGAAGATTCACATGAGCAGGAAATGGAAGTCAGAAGAGCGATTATTGTGCCTGAATCATCAGGATGGGAAAAGTAATAATTTAACAAAGAAAGAGAGAATATTATGGTGAATAAATTTATAAATACTATCGAAAACTACTCGGATAAGATTGTACTGGGCTTTCTTGCCGTAATAACCTTTGTTGCCTCACCATTGGCGCGGACTGATAAGGTTGATGATAAACCAGAAACAAAGCCAACTGCGCCGGAAGTGCAAAAAGCCGTTGAAGCGGATGCGCCGCCTGTGGAGCAAGTTAGTGCGGGAGTGAGCCAGAAAGCGCGGAATAGGCTGGAGATTCATAATTTCTTCAATCAAACAATCAGCGCGGTGGAAAAAGAATTGTCTTCAAGAAAAACACCTAATTCCATAGATTCCATATTAACGAAAGATTTACGTAAAGAATTCCTTACTTTGCTGTGGCGTGAATTGAAAGATAGCGAGATAGAAATTTCTCTAATGCAAGATGCAGAGCCGCGCGCGGTTAAAGAAACGGTAGAAAGAAGAGTTACTTATCTCGAGGGGAGATTTGATGATTTGAAGCATCATAATCCTATGACAGTATCTTCATTATTGCGTAATGAATTTAAACCAACTCGCTTTGACGGTCAAAGTCCGCAAGGATTCGGCTTACCCGGCAGATAAAATTTCGGAGAATTCCGCAATTGCTTTTTCGGGTGATATCGGGTGATTCCAGATATAAGAAATCACGCATAAATAATCCACTCCCGCAGCGATTAGCGGCGCGCAATTTTGCGGGGTTATCCCGCCAATCGCCGAGATTTTGGCTGAGGGCTGCGCGGCTCGAAGTCTGTTGACCGTTCCAATCTCTGCTTTTGATTTTGGGGTTTTGGTTGTAGTTGGAAAAAACGCGCCAAAGCTGATGATATCTGCTCCTGCTTGGGCAGATTCAAGCGCTCTGTCTGTGGAATTATAGCAGCTCACACCAAGGGTTTTATTGCCGATTATTTCGCGTGCTTCAGCCACGCTGCAATCTTCATCACCGATATGCACACCATCTGCGCCACATTCAAGTGCAAGCAGGGCGGAATCATTGAGGATAAACGGGACGGAATATTTGCGGCAAATCGGGATGAGTTTTTCGGCGGCATTTAATATGGCGGCAGCATCAAGATTTTTCAAACGTAATTGAAAAAGCGCAATATTTCCGTTGGTAAGGCAAGCTTCCAGCTTTTGCGAAAATTCATCAACATCAATTTGCGGCGGGGAGATGAGGTAGAGTTTACTTGCCAAGATAAACATTTGTTACATCTTGAAGTAGCTTCAGAGCCTCATCGCGTGGGCGTTGAAAGCAGTTGCGCCCGATAATCGAGCCATTGCCGCCACCTTGGTGAATTTCACGAATTTCGCCCAAAAGCTCATCTGTTCCTTTGGCATTTCCACCAGAAAAAATTACGATTCTGCGTCCGTTAAATGCACATTGTTTGATATGGGCTATGCGGTCTGCCAGCGTATCAATTTTGATATTCTCGGATTCATAAACCTTGCGCGCTTCATCCTGCTCAATATGGCTTGTCGGCGGTTTCACTTTGATGATATGCGCACCCATCAGCGCGGCAATATGCGCGGCATAGGCGGTGATATCAATCGCCGTTTCCCCAGCTTTGGAAATTCCTGCTCCTCGCGGATATGACCAAACAACAACCGCAAGTCCGTTTGCTTTTGCTTCCGATGCCAGTTCTTTCAACTCTTCCAGCATATCAAAAGTTGCGTGTCCACCCGGATAGATGGTATAGCCAATCGCAGCGCAATCAAGGCGCAGCGCGTCATTAATCGTTGCCGTAATCGCCTGATTCGGCGCGGCATCCTTTGGCGTAACGGAATTTGAAGAGTTGATTTTCAAAATTGTTGGAATTTTGTTTTTAAATGTATCTGCTCCCGCTTCCAGCATCCCAAGCGGTGCTGCATATGCGTTCAGTCCGGCATCAATAGCCATTTGGTAGTGATAATGCGGGTCATAAGCTGCAGGGTTTTTGGCAAAACTGCGGGCTGGGCCATGCTCAAATCCTTGGTCAACGGGGAGGATAACTAATTTACCGGTTCCACCCAATTTACCGTTCATCAAAAGGCGAATCAGATTTGCCTTCACATCGGCACTATCAGATTCATAATATGACAATATTTTTTGTACTTCCGGAGTTAGATTCACTTGTCCCTCTTTAATTTGTGCTACTGATTGCATTTTAGCCCCATTGATTTACTTTAGCGTGTTTACTGTTTCTTTAGATAATTACTGCACAATATAGAAGTTTTCAAGGATGTTTTAAATATATGTGGCAAAGCGTAAAAACTTTATTCAAAAAAGCGGGGAAGGGCGGGGATAATCCAATTTTACCCGATGAATTGCCGCGCTTTGTGGCTTTCCCGTTTGTGTTGATATTAAACAAAATAAAATGCATCCATCCTGAACATTTGGTTTTTGCAGGGCTGTTGCTGAAAATTGTCGCTGCCGGAATGATTTTCTTGGGCGAGCATATGTTGCAGAATGAGGCAGTATTTGCGATTTTCCTGCTGTTTATATTGTTAGATTATACCGATGGTATGCTGGCGCGAGTCAGTAATAGAGTGAGTTTGCACGGCGGGTTGCTGGATTTAGCCTCTGACTTTATCGGCGCAATGCTGATTATGTTTGCCATGGCATATCATCTCGGCGATGGTGATTTGCGCTGGGCGCTGGGGATATTCCTCGCATTATTGCTGATATATTTTATTCCTCTGGAAGTTTTTGCGTTTGAAAGCTATCGAGCAAAGAATCAGAGCGCAAAATCCTATGATGAGGAAAAAGCGGGGTTTTATAGCGGGTTTTTGCGGGAAGATGAAAATGGCGCAAATACCAAGTTCTTGAAGGTATTTTATTATAATAGCTGGGGCAGTTTGTTTGTGACAACCGAAAAACTATTCAGGTTTGAGAATTCGGCAATTTCGCATAAGGCATTATGTTTTTATTCTCTGACTAGTGTCGGGCTTTCAATGCTGGTAATGGCAACGCTGATTTTGTTTCAGGTGAATCTGGCGGTTTATCTGGCATATCAATTGGTTTTATTTGCCGTAATTACCCTGCATCATTATACGAATCGTTCAGTTTGCTAATCGCTATTTAATCGCGTGCATAATCGGCAACAACGCTTGCGCCATAGGCATTTGGTATGCAGCCCGGCTTATCAATTTCAATCACCGCGCTATGCACTAGCTTGTTTTTAGCGATCTTTTTGAGAAGATGTGCCGCCATTGTTTCCAGCAGATTAAATTCATTTTCTTCAACTTCCGACACAATCATTTTGCAAAGGTTATAATAGTCCAGAGCATATTTGATATTGTCTTTTTTTGCGGCCTTGCTGCTGTCATAATCAATTTCAACATTGATGAGCAATTCCTGCTCACGGGTTTTTTCCCAATCATAAACCCCGATGATGGTATGCACGCTCAAATCTTTGATTTTGATAATCATAATAGCGATTCTCCGGCATCCAGATATATTTTTTGTCCGGTTAAATAGTCTGAGTTAGCAAGATATAAAACCGCTTCGGTGATTTCCGAGATTTTGGTCTTGCGCTCAAGCGGGAGTTGCGGCAGGCGTTTTTCAAGATATTCCTGATTATCTTCGGAGAGTTCGGTAATACCAACGCATATTGCATTAACGCGGATTTTTGGGGCAAGGTCGATTGCCGTCATATCGGTTAGCTCATTCAGCAGCTTTTTGCTGAGAAGATAGATGAAATGCTTGGATTTATTCTGCGTGGTTTTGCTATCGGAAATATTGATAATTTGCCCGTTTGAGGAGCACTGGTAGGCGAAATCCTGCGAAAGGAAAAACGGCGCTTTGAAGTTAATATTCATATGGCGCTCGTAAATATCGTTATTAGTTTCCTGATATGGGCATTTTTCAAAAATCGAAGCATTATTTACCAGCAAATTTATCTCACCGAGTTTGGCATTTGCTTCACCAAAGATTTTTTTCACCTCTGCATCATTATTCAAATCTGCTTGGATGCTGATTGCCTCCACACCCAGAGATTTTATTTCCGCCAAAATTTCATCCGGAGAGCTGGTATTGTGATGAATAGCAATATTCCAGCCGTTTTTTGCCAGCTTCATTGCAATTTCGCGTCCGATTCTTTTTGCCGCACCCGTAATCAGTGCATTTTTTTGATTTGTACTGGACATTGGTGCTATTCTTACTGCACAATAAGTTTTGAGTACAGAAATTTATGGAACATGGCGCTTATTATTTAAAAGATGTTTTAATCTTATTGGCAGCTGCGATTTTCGTGGTGGCGATATTCCGTCAGTTGCGCCTGAGTCCGGTTATCGGGTTTTTGTTTGCCGGAGCAGCTATTGGGCCGTTTGGGCTGGAAATCATCACTGATGTTGAGCAAAAAAGCTATTTCGCGGAGTTCGGGATTGTTTTCCTACTTTTCCTGATTGGTTTAGAGCTTTCTTTCCGAAGGTTGCTGGAAATGCGCGCTTATGTGCTGGGCTTGGGCGGTTTGCAGCTTATGATAACGGGGTTTATTCTATCATTTGTGGTGGATACATTTATCCATAATTTTGAGGTGGCGATTGTCATCGGGTTTGCGCTCGCGCTATCATCAACCGCAATTGTTTTGCAAGTGCTGGAAGATAGGGGGGAGCGTTTGAGCCAAGTTGGACGAGTTTCCTTCTCAGTGTTGCTATTGCAGGATTTAGCGGTTGTGCCGCTTTTGATTCTCGTGCCGATGCTGGCGGGGAATGAGGCGAGCTTGAAAGAAGAGATATTCATCATCCTGCGTAATGCATTTATTGTTATTGCCGCGATGATTGTGGCCGGCAGGCTTTTGCTACAGCCGATTTTGGTGCTAATTGCCAATACCAAGAATTCAGAGCTATTTGTGGCGATGACCTTGCTATTGGCGTTGGGTGCTTCTTATGCCACGCAATATGCGGGGCTTTCATTGGCTCTGGGCGCTTTCTTGGCAGGGCTGCTAGTCGCGGAAACTCAATTCCGTAAACAAATCGAGGCGGATATATTGCCGTTCAAAGGCTTGCTGATGGGGCTGTTTTTTATGACCATCGGCATGGGCTTTGATATGGGTGAAATGTTCGATGATGTTTATACCATATTTCTTTATTCGGCAGGTTTAATCGCCATCAAAGCCGGAATTTTGATAGGTTTATGCCGGATGTTCCGCTTAGGTTGGGAAACAACATTGCGTAGTGCGTTTTTGATGAGTCAGGGCGGAGAATTTGCTTTCATCTTATTTGATATGGCGGCGCGAAAAGGTTTGCTGGAGCTGCAAATAGCTAAGGAATTGTTGCTGGTAGTCACAATAACCATGGCGATAACCCCATTAATGTATGCGTTCATAAATCGTTATTTCAAGCATAAATACAAACAGAAAGATGCCGAAGTGAGTATCAAAGATACCGAAGATTTGCACGGCCATTTTGTCATTTGCGGTTTTGGTTGGGTTGGCGAAAATCTGGCGAAATTCCTTGCCACCGATGATGTGCGTTTTGTAGCGGTGGAATCGGAAGCGAGTAGGGTGCGTGTTGGGCGCGATATGGGAATTCCGGTATATTTTGGCGATGCGGCGCGGGTTGAGATATTGAGGGCGCTAAAGGCCGAAAAAGCCAAGGCGATTATTATTACAATTCATGACTCGCGGGCGGAAGTGCGGATTATCCAAACTATCAAAAACACTTTCCCGAATGTGCCGATAATTGCGCGTGCAAAGCATATTGATAATATTGAAATGCTGAAAAAAGAAGGGGCGACATATGTTGTGCCCGAAGCTTTTGAATCTAGCATACAAATTGGTAAATTGGCATTGCGCGTGCTGGGTGCGCCGGAAAGCGAAATCAACCAAACTGCCAAGGTCTTCCGCGAAAAGAGCATATCCTTAGACGAATTTTCGCGGCAGGAAGAAGATTAACATCGCTTGACAATAGCTTAATAGTAATTTACCTAGATTAATTCTGTATTATTAAGGGTTAATTTATGGGCGATGTTGCATATTATTTAGGTGAAGAGGCGAATCTGCGAACCATGTCTGCGCAAGATTTAAAGCAGGCATTAGCAAGTGAAATTATCGGTAAGTTTGAGACGATTCATGCGCTGAAAGAAGGAGGCTTTGGAGAGTATGTCTATAGGTTAAGCAGAAGTTTAGGTTTCAATAACCACAATAATATAGGGGCTGTGGCTAATGCAGTTGTGAAAACTAATACAGCCAGTCATAAGATTATGGTATCTCCTGCATTTCTGGTTCTTTATAACGGTTATGGCAAAGAAAACAGAGATGATTATCTCCTCCCATTTGGTCTGGAAGGTGTGAATATTGTTACGGAAAATGCCCTAAGAAGAGAATTCGGTAAATATTTCAGGAAATTCGGTGATATAAGAGAGGCTGAAGGAGTGGCGGGAAATCTCCCATATTTATTTGCCTTAGAAAGGCTGAATCAGGCTTCAGAAAAGGTTGGTAAATTAAGAGGCGATCATGGCGAAGTTGAAGAGAAAATCCGTGAAATTGCCGGAATGGCAGTGGTGTTATGGCGTGATGAGCTGACAATGCTGAATGAAGTGCTGACCAAGGCTGTGGCTGATGCAAAGAGTGAATTTAACCAAATAGAACATAGGGTTCAGATAAATGAGACTCGGCTGCTCAAAAAAATCCCATATATGGACGCGGTTGATACAAGAGGCTATGAGGGCATAAAGCAGCTTGTGGAGCGGGATGTGAGTATGCACCGACTTGAAACTGCCGATAGCCTTATGCAAGCGGTAATGGGTGAGGGCTATCAGGATTCGCAGCTATCTTTGGTGGAGCATATGGAAGATGATTTGCAGGCGCTGGAAGTTGCAAAAACTCATGCAGATTCCGTTTGCGAATTATTGCAACAGCTGACGGATGTTAAGGATAGGGCATTTGCGAATGCGCCTTATGAAGATGAATTGACGAAATTAGCGGCAAAGCTGGATGAGGCGCGTGATTCTGTGCGTGCGCAAAAAGCTGACGCTTTGGAAAGATGTTAACAATTAAAGGCGCTCAATCTGGTGTTGCCTTTGGAATAAGGATAGTTTAAAATATATCGCTCAATATATCGCCAAGCAGACGTTCAATCAGGCGCAAGCTCTTATTAGTGTGAGCAAGCCCGTCGGAATCGATTCCTGCGCTCTGCATATGGACAACGGCGCGTTCCATGAACCTATCGATATTTTCACATAATGCTAAGCCTTTCTCGGAAAGTTTGATACGCACGGCGCGTTTATCATGCGGTGAGCGTTCCTGAATCAAATAACCATGCTCAACCAATTTTTTGATATTATATGAAACATTTGAGCCGAGATAATAACCGCGATTGGTCAGCTCGGAAATCGTCATCCTATCCTGATTGATGTTATACAAAATTAGGGTTTGCACGTTGTTCACGTCATCAATCCCCAGCCTTTCCAGCTCTGCTTTGACCACATCGAGAAAGCGTCTGTGTAGGCGTTCGATAAATAATATATTCTCAATAAAAACTTGTTTCATAAATAATCGTAATTTGGGTTAATTTACTCCTTTTTACACCCTAAAGACTAATAAAGTGTTAATATAAAAAATAAATTGATTACTTGCATTTTTTGTCAAACCTCATCATAACTAGTAAATAGCTTTATAGGCCAATCGGATATAGGGTGGAAAATTGTTAAATTGGTTTTCCAAGATTAAATTAAATAATATTACAACGAAATTAAACAGCCATATGTTGAGAGCTTTTGCAAAAAATAATCAATACCAAAAGAACGCAAGCATTGCGGCTGCAAAAAATTTAGGGATTATAAAAAATGACTTTAAGAATGTTAGTGGATGGACTCCACGCCGAAGAAACAAGAGTAGTAATTGCTGATGATGACAACCTCATTGATTTTGACATCGAATCCAGCTCTAAGAAGCAAACAAAAGGTAATCTTTACCTCGCAAAAGTAACCAGAGTCGAGCCATCGCTGCAAGCAGCATTTGTCGAATATGGTTCCGAGCGTCAGGGCTTCCTGCCTTTCTCCGAAATTCATCCGGATTATTACCAAATTCCAATAGCCGACAAACAGCAGCTTTTGCAAGAGCAAGAAGCTGAAGATAAGGCTTTGGCTGAAAAAGAAGATAAGGAAATATTAGAAGGTGATGGAGATGAATCTGAAGCCGGTCAAGATGCTGAATCTGCCGCAGAAGCCGAGGCTTCGGGCGAAGTTGAAGATTTGGGCAGTGATGAGCCTTATGAAGAAGCGCCACGCCGTGCAAAAGTAAAGCGTTATAAAATTCAAGAGGTTATCAAAAAGAATCAGATTATCTTGATTCAGGTTATCAAAGAAGAGCGTGGGAATAAAGGCGCTTCAGTGACTTCTTATATTTCTCTACCCGGCAGATATTGCGTGCTTATGCCAAACAGTCATCGTGGTGGCGGGGTTTCCCGCAAAATCGGTGATGTAAAAGAGCGCAAACGCCTAAAAACAGTGGTGGAAGGCCTAGATATTGCTAAGGGCATGAGTATTATCATGCGTACAGCAGGATTAGAGCGCACGAAAGCGGAAATCACCCGTGATTATAGCTATCTGATAAAATTATGGAATAAAATCCGCAAGGATACTCTTTCTTCGGTTGCGCCGTCTTTGGTGCATGAAGAAGCAAGTGTGGTCAAACGTTCATTGCGTGATTTATATAATAATGACTTTGATGAAGTGATAATCGCCGGAGAGGAGACCTTTAATCTCGCCAAAGATTTTATGAAGCTCATCATGCCGAGCCATGTCAAAAAAATCACCCAATATACAGACCCAACTCCGCTATTTAATCAATATGGGGTGGAAGGGCTTTTAGCCGGAATGTTTGATACTGTGGTTGTGATGCAATCGGGCGGATATATCGTTATAAACTCCACCGAAGCGCTAATTTCCATTGATGTGAACTCAGGCCGCGCAACAGGTGAGCGTAATGTGGAAGATACTGCAACCAGCATCAATATTGAGGCTGCGAATGAAATTGCCCGTCAATTGAGATTGCGCGATTTAGCCGGTTTGGTGGTGATTGATTTTATTGATATGATAAATCACCGTCATCGTCGTCAGGTGGAAAGAGCACTAAAAGACGCGCTCAAGCAAGACCGCGCGAAAATTCAGGTTGGCAGAATAAGCGCATTTGGCCTGTTGGAAATGTCGCGCCAGCGTTTGCGCCCAAGCCTTACCGAAATTAATATGGTGGAATGTCCAACTTGCAAAACATCCGGCTATATCCGTTCTCCTGATTCTGCCATGGTGCAGCTTATGCGTTCAATTGAGAATGAAATTTCTCTGTCAGATAAGAAAATCGTCAAGGTTGATGTATTTACCTCAAAAGAAATGGCTCTGCATTTCTTGAATAGTAAGCGTAAGCATATCAGCGCGCTCGAAAGCCAATATGGCTTTGAGCTGAAAGTGATTGCTGAAGAAATGCCGCCTTCTGTTTTCAAATTGCAGCTTGAAGACTCTTTTGGTGGACGCTCGAAAATAATTTCATCAGATGATAAAGAAGGGGCGCGTTTGCCTAATTCTCGCGAAGGTGGAAACTCAAGAAAAAGAGGGCGCAATAACCGCAAGAATTTTGACAAAGGCTCAGATAAAGGATTTGATAAAGGCTTTGATAAAAAACGCGGAAATAAACGCGGTAATAGGCCATATAACAAAGATAGTAATGAGAATAATGAAAGAGATGGCGAAAAAAGGGATGATAAGCAAGAAGCTGTAAATGAGGCGGTTGCTGTAAAGCCGAATCCATCAACTTCTGAAGCTGCATCTCAATCTGCACCTCAATCTGCACCAAAAGATGATGTCAAAAAGAAGCCGTCAAGAAAGCGCAAGCCGCAATCGGTGAAGTCTGATGAGAAAAAGGACGAAAAGCCCGAAGCTTCTGTGATTGCTAGCACGCCTCCGCAAGAAAAGATTTCTGAAGAAAGCGCCTCTAGCAAGCCTAATAATGATAACAGCCCGAAAGCAGATGAGCCCACAGAGTTTGAAAAACCGGCAGCGAAAAGAAAATCAGCACGCAAAGGTTGGTGGAAGAAGTGAATGCCTTAGCTATAAGCGAGTAATTGCAGGGATAGCTAAGTTTGTATGTAGATAAATTGCTGGAAATTTAATTTGGCTGAGTATAATATGCCGATATGCAAAAATTTACTAAAATAACCGCCATAATCGCACCGCTTCCACTGCAAAATGTGGATACGGATATGATTATTCCCAAGCAATTCCTCAAAACCATCAAGCGTAGCGGGTTGGCAGAAGGCTTGTTCTATGAAATGCGCTTCGATGAAAAAGGCAACCGTGTGGATGATTTTGTGCTGCATAACGCGCCCTACACAAACGCAAAGATTCTGGTAAGTGGTGAGAATTTTGGCTGTGGCTCTAGCCGTGAGCATGCGCCATGGGCATTGCTGGATTTTGGTATAAAGGTAATAATAGCACCGAGTTTTGCCGATATTTTCTATAATAACTGCTTCAAAAACGGAATGTTGCCAATCAAGCTGCCGCAATCTGATGTTGACCAAATAACCGAAGTGGCAAAACGTGGCGAAGAAGTTAGTATTGATTTAGAAGCGCAAACCGTGAGCTTCGGTAACACGCAAATTAAGTTTCAAATTGATGGCTTCAGAAAACATAATTTATTAAATGGTTTAGACGATATTGGCTTAACCCTGCAAAATGGTAATAAGATATCAGAATATGAAGCGGAGCAAAAGCAAACAACGCCTTGGCAATATGAATATGGCACAAATTATGGAAGTTAAACCACACCCGACCCAAGCAGATGCATATTATGTAAATGCCGCGCAAGTTGCGTGTGATGGTGGCGAGTTGGGGCATCCGCGTGTGTTCCTTGAAGTGGATGATAATGGTGAAGTTGTTTGCCCGTATTGCAGCCGCAAGTTCATCTACCAGAAATAAAAACGCTGATTTCCTGTATATTTTTTCAGTTTTTGGCAAAAAACATACCATCTTAACCAAAATTTTACTCCCGCTTAATCATTTCTTATCTTTTTTCTGATGTAATTAAAGTTACTACAGGGGATTTAAAAAAAATGGGTAAGGATATGAGGCAGGAAAACAAACCGAATAATAGTAATATCAACTATTCCGATACAGCTTATGCAGAGCCGGAGGCAGTTCTAAGCAAGCCTTCAATGTATAAGGTTGTGCTGATGAATGATGATTTCACACCGATGGAATTTGTGGTTTATATCCTACAAAAGTTTTTCCATAAATCGCATGAAGAGGCAACCGGATTGACCTTGCAAGTTCATGGCGAAGGCGCAGCAGTTTGCGGGTTTTATACAAGAGATGTGGCGGAAACTAAAGCCGGAATCGTGAATGATTTCGCACGTAAAAGCCAACATCCGCTAAAATGCGTTTTCGAAGAGAATTTTTAAGGTTGCTGCGTGGTAGGTTATATACAAAATCGACCGAAAGACGGCGCGACATTCCACATTTGTGATGTACTTTCAGTCGTAACGGATGTGCTTGTTTCAATTCCTGATGAGCATTATAAGCCACAATTGTTGAATGGCGATACTCCGCTTCCCAGAAGGGAATATGCTACCGGCCTGATAGAGATACTAGGGTATGCCTCACAAGCAAATCTGAGGAACGAGCAGGGGCAGTTTGATATGTGGCAGGTGTATAATATTACTACAGAATTAAAGCCATTGTTAAAAGAGTCATTTCCGTTTTTGGCTGATATAGAATTAGCTGAGTTTCCACAAGATGTATCGGAAGAAGATAAGTTAGCAGCCATAAAATCTTGGGTGGAAGAACAAGTTGAAAAATATGGTGCATGGCACGAAGTGTTTACCTTAGAGCAATATCAGGATGCTTCTCTGGATACGGGGGCTAGCGTAAATGATAGCAAAACTTCCCGTTACAGAGATGAAAATCCAAAGCGCAACCCGCAAGAGCCGGATGGGACGGGGCAGAGTAAGTGATAGCTAAAATAATCACATTGAGAAAATAAATTGTAATATATATTAAAGCTCGCTTCGGCGGGCTTTTTTCTTACTCATTTTTAATATACCTTATGTGATGGAAAATAAATGAGGTGTTACCGATTTTGTTATTCCGCAATTCAGGCAATGACGAATCTTGCATTAGCTGGCAAAGGCGCGGAAAGGATGAAATTGTAATGAATACTAAAAATATTTGCGGCAATAAGGATTTATTAAGAATTATCTGACTAAACTCAATATTATGATATCACAAAACCTAGAAAAAACTCTTCACCGCGCGTTGGAAATTGCAAAGAATTATTGGCATGAATATGCCGGGCTGGAGCATTTACTGCTTGCACTTAGCGAGGATGATGATGCGCGCGCCGCACTGGAAGCGTGTAATATAGATATATTAGAATTGCGCACGCAGGTTATGGATTTTCTTGAAAATGATATGGATGACCTTATTGTTGATGAGGTTGAGGAAGCCAAGCCAACTGCGGGATTCCAAAGAGTAATACACCGCGCCGCCGTGCATGTGCAATCAAGCGGCAGGGCAGAGGTGAACGGGGTGAATGTGTTGGTGGAGATTTTTGCTGAGCAAGACTCCCATGCGGTTTATTTCTTGCAGGATCAGGGAATTACGCGGTTAGATATTGTCAGTTTTGCCTCGCATGGGCTAGCTTCAAAAAAGGTTGATAATGCTATCCAGCAAATCTCTGCAAAGCAAATTCAGAAGCGTAAAGAGCAGGAGTTGGAAGATTTCTCCAAAGATGAGGCTAATGAAGCATTAACCGCATATTGCGTGAATTTGAATAAACGCGCAAAAGACGGTAAAATGGATGTGCTGATTGGCCGTGAGCAAGAAGTTGAGCGCACAATCCAGATATTATGCCGCCGCAGCAAAAATAACCCGCTATTTGTTGGTGAAGCAGGGGTTGGTAAAACCGCATTGGCTGAAGGGTTGGCTTTGCGCATTGTACGCGGGGAAGTTCCTGACGTGCTGAAAAAAGCGGTGATATTCTCGTTGGATATGGGTTTGTTGCTGGCTGGAACACGCTATCGCGGGGATTTTGAGGAAAGGCTAAAATCCGTGGTGCAGGAAATTGAAAAGCTGCCGAATGCGGTATTATATATTGATGAAATCCACACAATTATCGGGGCAGGGGCAACTTCCGGCGGTTCTATGGATGCGAGTAATTTGCTGAAACCTGCTTTGGCGCGGGGTTCATTCAAATGTATGGGCTCAACCACATATAAAGAATATCGCAATTATTTTGAGAAAGAGCGTGGGTTGATGCGGCGCTTCCAAAAAGTTGATATTGAAGAGCCAAGCGTTGAGGATACCATAAAAATCCTGCGCGGGTTGAAGCCATATTTTGAAGAGCATCACGGAATCCGTTATACGCAAGATTCTCTGCGCGCGGCGACTGAGCTTTCTGTTAGATTTATAAATGACCGCAAATTGCCCGATAAGGCGATTGATATCATTGATGAAGCCGGAGCGCAAAAGATGATTATGCCGGAAAGCAAGCGCACCAAAACCGTGACGGTGAAGGATATTGAAAGCGTGATTTCCGTAATTGCGCGTGTGCCTTCCAAATCGGTGAGTTCCGATGATGCGCGCAAACTCAAAGGCTTAGAGAGCGATATTGGTGAGAAAGTGTTTGGGCAGGATAATGCGGTTGAAATGGTTTCCAATGCAATTCGCATGTCACGCGCAGGATTGCGTGAGCCGGAAAAACCAATCGGAAATTATCTGTTCACAGGCCCAACCGGTGTGGGTAAGACGGAGCTTGCAAAACAGCTCGCTTTTGTGATGAATATGGAATTTTTGCGTTTTGATATGTCGGAATATATGGAGCAGCACTCGGTCAGCCGCCTTATCGGTGCGCCTCCGGGCTATGTGGGATTTGACCAAGGCGGGATTTTGACCGATAAAATCAGTCAATTCCCATATTGTGTGTTATTGCTGGATGAAATCGAGAAAGCGCATCCGGATATTTATAATATTCTGCTACAAGTGATGGATTACGGTAAATTGACAGATAGTAACGGTAAAACCGTGAATTTCCGTAATGTTGTGCTGATTATGACCTCAAATGCCGGAGCGGCGGAAATGACCAAGCCGACCATCGGATTTGGACGTGAAGAAAGAATGGATGAGGATAAAGAAGCGGTGAATCGCTTGTTCACACCGGAGTTCAGAAACCGTCTGGATGCGGTGATTCCATTTGATTATCTATCACCGGAAACAATCTCCAATGTTGTTGATAAATTTATCGGACAGTTGGAAGAGCAATTGGCGGATAAGCGGGTGCGCATCAAGCTTGATGATTCCGCGCGTAATTGGCTGGCCGAAAAAGGCTATGATAAGCTCAACGGGGCGCGGCCATTGGCAAGGATAATTCAGGATAAGGTGAAAAAGCCGCTCGCAGAAGAGATTTTATATGGCAAGCTGGCAGGTGGCGGGCAGGTGACTGTTCATTTGAAAGATGGCGAGATTGATTTTGAATTTATCAAATCTGAATCCAAAAAGCAGAAAAAAGTAAAAACCAAGGCGGAATAAGCAGGGGTTTGCCTAGTAATTCCACCTTTCTGGGCTTTGTGCATGTTCGTTCACAGCTTCAATTATCGCACCGATTACATCAGCCCTTTCCCGTGTTCCGCTAAAATCTGCCTCAGATTCGGCAGATGGCTCGTCAGTTGGCTTTGGGGTAAGTGCGGCAGCTTCTTCGTAATATTTGCCGACAAACCATGCAGTGTAAGCATAAATATCTTCAGGGTCAAAATGCCCTATTTCAATGCATAATTTTAAATGCATTCTAAAGAGTGAGAAGATTCCATCAACCGGAACGCCGTAGTTTCTGATGAAATCTTCAGCCTCTTTTTGGCTTATGTTCTTAGCTTCTTCGGGAAATAGGCGAAATTGCAGAGTGTGAAGAGGGATGCGCCCAGCAAGATATGCATTCTTTGGATCAAATGGAGGCAGAGAAAACATCGGCACTGGCTTATCGTCATCCATGGTGTGGCTTGTATAATTTCTCAGTAAAACTTGCTATAATCAGCTATTCAGCTTTTGGAGCTGCTTTTTTAGTAGTTTCTGCTTTAGCTTCCTGCTTCTTGTCTTTTTTCGGCGCAGGTTTGTTCATCCAATCAGCTTTTTCCTTAATACGCGCTTTCTTACCGGTCAGACCACGCATGTAATATAGCTTAGCGCGGCGAACATCACCACGGCGCAATAGCTGAATTGATTCCAGAAGTGGCGAATAGAGAGGGAAAACACGCTCCACACCTTCACCATTGCTAATCTTACGAACTGTGAAGCTTGAATGAACTCCACGATTTTTCTTTGCGATGCATACGCCCTCAAAAGCCTGTATACGCTCGTTGCTGCCCTCAATAATACGGACATTCACCTTTACGGTGTCACCTGCTCCAAACTTAGGGATATCCTTGTTTTCGGTTAGGTTCTCAAGCTCTCTAGCTTCAAATTTTTGTAATTCATTCATATCAAAACTCCATTCGGGAGGTAGTGTTTAACAAAAGAGCGAAAAAAAAGCAAATATAAAATTCATATTCTTTACATTAAAAGAAAGATGATTATAAGCTCACAATATTTAATAAATTAAGATATTGTAAAGATTGGTTAAAAAGTTTTGTTTAGGTAATAATTTTGTAACATTGATTGTGTAGTATGGGTATGTTAAATATAATTAATTATTAAGGTGTTGGTTTGAGTAGTAAGGATTTCGATAAAGCTCTGAAATTTCTAACAGAACGCTTCCAAGGAAGCGGAAGCCACAAGGTCACCAAAGGTAAATGGGGCTATACGGTTTCTGAATCAGGTGAATTTGATTCCCTAAAAGACTTGAGAATTGATGCGGATTTTGAAAAATTCATCATGCGCGATTTGATTGCCGAGAATGAGGGGCTGGAACTAACCGGAAAAGGCTTTGACGGACAGGTGACGCTGGCGGGCGTTACGGGGATTTCATTGCAGCCATGGCTTGAGCGTAATGGTCATAAAGTTACATTTACTGAATCAGAACAGATAATCGAAAAATTGGATTCTAAGCTTAGCAAGTCAGATGTTTTGGAGTTTTCAGCGCGGATTATTACTGAAGATTATTTTATCAGGCAGGGCGTGCAGAATTTGCATCCGTCTTTGCAGCGCCAATTTCTTGATTCAGCATTCCACAGAGGGCCGGCAGCGGCAAACTGGATGCTGCATAATGCGGTGCGTAAAATCAATGGCGAAACTGAGATTACCCCAAATCCGGGTGCAGAACCGGGTTTGCCAGGGTTTGATGACCCGTATTTTGGGTTAATTCCACCAACAGATGCAGAGCAGGCGAAATATACGGCTATTCAGCAATTTTATTATGATGGTTTGAAAAATCCGAAATTGCTCAATGAGGTGAATGCGGCGGCAGCAGCAAATCCGTCTTTGGTCAATGATGCAATGGTTGAATTCCGCCATGAGCATTATAAGAAAGATGTGAAGTTTGATAATCTAATTGCCCGCAAAAATAAGGCAAATCCTGATTATAAGCCTTTTGAAGAGTGGGAAGTCAGGTTTGGTGACCCGAAAATTGATAGGCGCGATAAATGGATTAAGAAGGGTGATAACGGCAAAAATACCGGAAATGATGGCTGGATAAACCGTGCAAATTCATTTCTCTCGAAATATGAAGGCGATGTAATCAAATCCAAAGCGCGTGGCTATGAATTTGTGCCAATGCCGGAAAATGCGGAAGATAAATCATACGAAGAAGTGATTTCGCAGGATTTTAGAACTCCTCCATCTCAGCCCGCACCGAAGCTTGCACCGGAAGATACTCCGAGTCGGGCAGAAGTTGAGCCTGCTGCACAGCCTGCAAATCCCAACCAATCGGCATTGGAACAGATTTTTGCAGATGGAAAGCCAAAAGTTCTGCCAATCGGTGATTCTTTGATGAGCGGCGTTGCTAGAAAGCTGGGTGAGCAAGGTTTTGATGTCGTTGATTATGATTATTTCAAGGGCGGCTCTGGATTACTGATAGGCGCTAGTATTGAGGATAGTAACTCGAAAACCAGCAGAATCCCCGGAGTTTCCGAAGACGGTAATATTACTCTTTCTGAGGCTGCAAAAACTGCCGAATATGCGGTGATTATGGAAGGCACGAATAACGGATATCCACTTGACAGGCAAGTTCGTCATAAAGGCGAAGTTGTAACTGCAAATGATGATATTTATCGTGAAAAATTCACCCAGCTTGTGCGTGATGTGCATGAGGCAGGCATAAAGCCAATTGTGATTTTCCCTGATACTGCCCCAGAATCAAGACTTTCCAATCCAAAACTCGAAAGAATCCGTGATGTGCAGATGGAAGTGGTTGCAGATTTGCGCGCAGAAGGTATTGCAATCGGTGCGGTTGATTTGATGGCGAGCAATCTCGGTAAAGCTGCTTCTGGTAAGGATTTTATAAATGAAGGCTTGGATTATCCGAAAAGCGTTTATGATGATATAAGTAAATCTCGTGCTGGTGATAATTCTAAGGTTCATTATTCTCCAGAGGCTTATGCAAAAATTGCCGAAATGGCCTTCACTAAAGGTTTGGGCTATATTGACGGCGGAATGTTACTAGCAGCGCAAGAGCGCGATACGGTTATGGCGAGTACTGAGCAATATACCGCGCCACAAGTATCTCAGGAAGATTATTATGCAGGAGTGACCGAGCCTGTTGTGGCAGAAAATACTCGCTCCGATGCAGAGTTGGAATTGCTTGAAGAAGCGGAAGCGCACGGCATTGAGCAGCAACTTGCGGTGATGAATGCTCAGGAAGAAACTGCTGTGGATATTGTTTCCGAGGCAGTGGTTGCCGATGCAAAAACACCAGAAAAACCCACTGCTAAACCTGTGGATTATTCGATAGCCAAGTTTTATGAGCAAATGACGGATTTTGGAAAAAATCTGTTGGATAAGGCCGAAAAAGGCTATGCCGAATATAGCAGGGAAGTGCAAGATGCGGTGGTTGCATTGCGCGGTGATTTGGCAAAACCTGAAGCAGTAAAGGTTGCAGATAAAACTGCACCGCAAACTTCAGAGCCATCTACAGCCACTCAAGAAATAGTTCCTGTTATCGCAAAGCAGGCTGTTGACCCTGCCGCTATAAAAGAAAAATTCACAAAGGATTTCAAAGAGATTTCTGCCGCGCATAATGATGATGATATTCTGCCACTTCATAAAAATTCATCGCGCAAAGGTAGGGCGGATTTTAAAGCAGAAACAAATCAGCTTCAGGATGTGCTAGTGAAGCTCGGCTATATGCAGGAAAAGAGTGAGTCCGATAAATCTGCGCCATATCTTGCACCGTCAGAAAAAGGCGGCGGCTTTTTTGGCGGCAAAACATACGATGCATTTACCCAATTCCAGCGCGACTGGGGAATAAGCGCTGACGGGATTCGTCAACATGGTGCGCAATATGCGTTGGACGTGGCTTCTGTGCTTAACCAACAAACCGGATGGCAAAAAGGACAGGAAATTCCTTCGCAAATCAAGGGCGATGTGCAGCGTTTCAACCGCTTGAGCCTCGGCGAGAAAAAAGAATGGACAAAGCATCAGATTATCACGGATATATTTGCCGAATTATTTGGTGAGTCATTGGGGCTTCAGCCGCAAATGATAGCATCTGCCCCTCCGGCACAACAAAGAGAAGTAGTTGCAGCACCAGAGCCGCAACCCAAGCCTAAACCCGAGGCAAAAGTTGAAGTTGCCAAGTCTAAACCTGTGCCAGCGCCAACTCCGGAAGTTGCAGCAAAACCAGCACCCAAAAAAGACACTGCGCCACTATTGAAGGAGGGCGGGTTTGGTAATATTCCTGCAAGTGGAAATGTTTCTGAAGAGCCGAGCCTATCGGCACTAGGAGATGGTACAGGGGTTTCATCAAGCTTGTTGCCAGCTATTGATGGATATCAGGAGCAAGAACAGGTTTTGTATCGCCCGCAGCAAGAAAACAATCCGCAGGCAGTTGATAAAGATGGCTTCCGTGGGCCATATCATATTGTGATGGCGGCTGATACAGCCCCGCGTCCAACTGGCACTCCAGCGAAAATGGTGATTTTTGATGATGACGGCAGATTCGTAAAAGAATATGCGATGAAAAGCGGCGGAAAAAGCAAGGGATATGGTAGCGATAAGAGTGAAGGTTATGGTGCATTGCCATCATTTTATGAGGATTTGAACTCCAAGCCTGCTAAATTGGCGGGCACGCAATATAATAGCCGAGGCTTCTGGACATTTGATATTGATGACGGGGGCGACCCGCAAAAAGCGATTTCCGAATTCAGAAAGCAAGGAGAAGAATGGAGAGGCTATTCATTCGGCAGAATTAACGGTGAAAATGCAGGATTCTTCCAGAGAATTGAAAATCCCGAAGAATATAAAGGTGGTCGCGATAGATTCGGCATTCATCCTGATGGCCCGAATCAAGGTACATCAACAAGCCGCCAAATTGTCGGCACACATAAAGGCTCAACGGTAAATGCGCTAACCCATGCAAGTGATGGCAATAGCGGTTGCGGTACGTTCGTTAATGCGCAGGATTCAATTGAGTATCTCGAATGGTATAATAGCTTGCCGAAAGATATGCGCCCAAGCGGAGTTGATACTACTGATAGAGCTGATTTGGAAATGCTAAAAGAGCGTGGAAAATCGCCTTCGCAGGGTAGCTCAAGAGTTTTAATTGCATCCAGTGACCCGAACAAGGTGACAGAGGAATATGAATCTGCAGAAATAGCTCCGACTCCAGCTCCAGCTCCGACTTCGACTCCAGCCCAGACTCCAAAAACGGATGCGAATTTTGCAGAATTAGCGAAAAGTTCTGCTGGATTATTTGACGAAAAGGGCAGGGTAACGGTTGTTCCGGTGATGTCTGTCCCGCAAACTTTTGCAGTTAGTAAAATTCCAGAAGCATTCACTTTTAATAAAGGTAAAGGCCAAAAAGGTGATTTTACGGTTTATCTGGATCGCGGTCATGGGGATTATATCAATGGCAATTTTGCCCCAGGTGCACAATCAAAAATCGGGGTAGTACCGAATAAAGGGATTGAGGGGCGCGGAAAGCCTGATGAAAAAACGGTGGGTGTTAGTGAAACCGACCAAAAATCCATTGAGCAATATTATGTGGCGCAGGCGCTGGCGGCAAAAGGCGTGAATGTTCGTTTCACCACCGAGGGTGATAAAGTCCATGGATTTTCCGGTGGTACCGATCGGCGTGCATTGCAGAAATCATGGCAGGCACGCGCTGAATTTGCCAATAATGATATGGGCGAGGCAAAATCTGTGTTTTTCTCATTACATAGTAATGATGCAGATGCTAAGCAGGCTACCGGATATGAAACTTTCCATTATAGCGAGCAATCAAAAGGTTATGCCGAGGCTGTTAATAATGCAGTTGACCAAACCAGTGATTTACGCTCGCGCGGGGTGAAAACAAATAATTTTGCCGTATTGAGATCAACAAAAATGCCAGCTTTTTTGGTGGAGGCAGGATTTAATAATAATCCTGATGATTTTCCGGAATTGGTTGATGTGCCAAGAATGCGCGCAAGAGCCGAAAAAATGGCCGATGCGATTTATAACCAAATGGTCACGGAAAATGGCGGAAAAGTACCGGAATTAGTGGCAGAACGTCAGAAAAACGGTGCGGCGGAAAGAGCAGAAAGCCTGAATGCCGAATTAGAGCCAAAAATGCATGCAGTTTTGCGCGATGCGGTGATTCAGCACGGTATGTATGCGCATCAGAATATCAAAACCGAAATTACGCCTGAGAAAATGCAGGAATTCGCAGCGATTATGAATGGTGAGAAAATTCCTGAAAAAAGGCTAATCGCTTCCGCGCGTTCTCAGGGCGATAATACGGCGCTTATTAGGGATGCTGAAGGTAATGTAACCGATGTGGTTGACCGTCCTCCGGCTGAAACTCCACCTGCCGCCGAGCCAAGAGGGTTGCTGGCAAATGCCCGCGATAATTTGCGTGGCAGAATCAGGGATATATTTGACTGGGATAAGCCAACAACATATATCGCTGCTCTGAGCGAGATTGGTTATATAAAAAGCTCCGATATGGGTAATAATGTCGGGAGGTTCCAGCGTGAGATCGGAATTAAGGCCGATGAAGACCTTGGGCCAACAACAGAATATGCAATTCGTATGGCGATAAATTCCGTTGCTGAGCATGATTGCATCACAGATGAATGCAAAACCATGGCGCAAGCTTATGAAGATTTGCCGAAAAGCATAAAAACCGCAAATGCCTTTGATTTTGTTGCAAATCTTGAGCCTTCAAAGTTTAATCCTATACCAAGTCGTGCACCGGAGATAACAGAGGTTTTTGGTAGCAGATATTATCCTGAATTTGAAAAAGCCGGCAAATATTATAGCAAAGACCATAAAGCCTGCGATTATCGTGGTAAAACCGGTGAAGAGGTTGTTGCGCCTTATAGTGGTGAAATTGTAAAATCTTTGGGGCATCACCTGATTTTAAGAACCGATAATGGTTTGGATATAAAGCTAACCCATATTGACCAATTGGTACGGGAAGGTCAAAGAGTTGAAGCAGGTGAGGTGATTGCCAAAATCGCACCGGAATCCAAAAATGGTGGATATGCAACTCATCTGGACTTTTCAGCAAAAATAACCAGAACGGATGTTTTTATTGACCCTCAGGATATTTACCCTCAATCAATTTATGACCCTGCGCAAGCAAGCCAATTAGCAAGTAGGGATAATAATGCATTTTATATCCTTGGCTCAGGTTGGGTGAGCAAAGATCAGGCAAATGAGGCGGGTCTGGAAGAAATTGTACGTATAGCAAAACTATCTAGCGAAGAGCCAAAATCTCTGGAAGAGGATATTAGCAAGCATAGAATGCAGGTAAATGCTGATATTCCAAGCAGGGATGAGGTTGAAAAGAGCCTTGAGCAGCCAGAAAAGATTGATGTTGTTGCCGATTTAGCCGATAAATATCAGCGCGGTGAGTATGATATGAACGCGGATTCTCTCGAGGCGCAGACTTTGAACAAATTAGCGAGAGATAATAGTCAAGGTGTGGGCGGTGTCGCGTAGCCTAGCTTTTTAGCAAATCAGGGCGGCGTGATTTGGTAATTTCTAGCGCTTTGTCCTTCCGCCATCTCTCAATTTCTGCATGATTTCCGCTTTTCAGCACTTCTGGCACTTCTAACCCATTCCACTCTGGCGGGCGCGTATAATGCGGATATTCGAGCAGATTATTGGAAAAGCTCTCCTCATTATGAGTTTCCGCATTTCCCAACACACCGGGTAATAAGCGGATGATTGCGTCCATCAAGCTGAGTGCGGCTGGTTCTCCACCGGATAATATATAATCACCAACGCTAATTTCCTCGATTTCGTAATGCTCGATAACACGCTCGTCAATTCCTTCAAATCGCCCGCATATAATGGTGATTTCTGGGATTTTTGTCAATTCCTGCACTTTTTTTTGCGTTAAGGGAATGCCGCGAGGACTCATATAAATCGTCTTGCAGCGCGGAAGCGATTCTATGGCAGTTCCGAGCACATCAGCGCGCATAACCATGCCTGCACCGCCGCCATAGGGCGTATCATCAACATTGCGATGCTTGCCCAGTCCGAATTGCTTTATATCGGTTGCGGTATATTCCCATATTTGCTTTTTGAGCGCTTCACCCGCAAGGGAGTGCCCCAAATAGGCGGGGAAGATTTCGGGGAATAATGTCAGGATATTGAATTTCATGATTATTATGCTTGTTAATCGTTTTGTCTTAAATAAGTAATTATAATGTCATCATTTTGAAACAATATTGGATTAAAATTATATTTAAGACAAGTTTTACTAAAATTTTAAAATTTGTTTTAAGTAGAAATGCCTTAGCTCTTAGAAAAAGCGGTTCCCTTGACCGCTTTTTCTTCTTTTTAGATATAATTGCGTATTTTCCGATATTTTGTTATATTTCATCTATGTCATAATATTGTAATATGATAATGCTAGATTGAGGTTAGGAGTATAATGCATATATGGTAAAAACCACGTTACATACAACAGCAGGCGATGCTACCGTTTATAACGGCGATTTTGGCGGGGCTGAGCATGGTAGCAGGGATGGTGTATCCTGGGGGGTGAATACTTCCACGGGTATGGATATGGTGAATTTTCCATATAGCGTGGCATTGCATAATAAAGATTCAAGATTTCATATTGTCCGTGTGACCAACCATGATACCGGAAAATCTGCACTGGTTCTGGATACAAATTATATGGGCAACTCCGAAAGTGCTGGTGATACTACGCCAAAATTGCTGGAATATCTGGGTGGTGAGATTAAATATCACAAGGAAGGTGGTGGAATTACGTCTAACGTGAGTGAAGCGGAAATTGTTTATGACCCAAATGTGAAACCGTTAGATTCCGGCGGGAAAAATCAGGAATATTATCCGTGGATAGCAGGTGATAATGCTGAGAATTTCACTTTTGAAATTGTTGGTGAGATGAAGGTTAAAGAGCGCGGTGACACTGCTACAAACCGACTTGTGCATGACAGATTGCATGAGGTGAGCGATAAGCTCAATTCCGGTGAAATCACCGACCCTGCGAGCCTAGATTTAGCCCTAGGTGATGATTTTAAGGCTGTGGCTGAGCTTTACCCTGAATTTATGGGTGCGATTGAAGAGCACGGAATTGCCTATAAGCCTGATATCAAAATGCAGAAAGGCGAAACGCAAATCGCACGGAATGGCAAAATAAATCCTACTCCAGAGGAAGCAAAACGCCATTTGACCGCAGATTTAGAGCCACAAAAAGCGAACGAAACCAAAGAGGAATATAAAAAGCGCGAAGCTGAGCATGTTCTCTCAAAACTTGATGAGATGAGCCCAGATGATGCGATGTTCTATGCGATTATTGCTGCGATATTCAGTTGGGCAACCGGCAGAGATTTGGCAGATGTGCTAGAAAGTAAGGGTGATGAAGTTGAAAGAAGCGGTGGCAACCCTGCAAGACACAGAAATGTGGCGCGCTCAGTGCGTTCCGGTGATTTGGAGCATGATGGTCATCACAGAATGAATGATCCAGTGCCCATACCGGAAAGTCCGTTAAGCGATGCTGAAATGCTGGCTCAGGTTGAATCTTTAGCGAATGGGGCAACCGGCAGAGTTGAAAAAGTTGGCGGGCGGGCGATGAGCAAAGCAATGGATGACTTGAATAAGGAATTTGAATGGACAAGAACTCAAGGTGAATTTGCTGTTGTGATTGACTTAGGGCATCATACCGCGAATCACCCTAATATACCGGGAGGCAAGGGTTTTGGCTTTAATGAGTGGCAAACATGTTTTCATCAGCTTCGTCCATATGCAGAAAAAATAGCAATGAGCGGCGGCGCGGTATATTTTACTCATTCTGACTCGAAGGTTAGAAAAGGGAATAATGAAGATGGTGTCAAAACCGATATCGAGCCGAGAAGGGACTTTGCCGAAAGAATTATAAATGGTCAATATGGCGGAAAAGGGATCATGGTTTCGTTCCACCAAAATGCCATGCCTGAGGAATCGCCGAATGGGTTAGAAATCCTGGCAAATCCTAACTCCAGCGCATATTTATTTGCTAAAATTGCTATTGAGGATTTTGAAAAAGCCGGAATAGTAGGAAGCAGGACGGAAGGTGAACCTGTAGGTGCAATGCGTAATAGAGGTGTCAAAACCGATAGGATAGTCGGGATATTGAAGAAGTCAGATGTTCCGGTAGTTATCATGGAAACTGGGTTTCTTAGCAATAGACATGATAATAACTTGATAACCGACAAAGCTTTCTTAGATAAAACAGCCTCCAGCTTGGCTCTTAGTACTGTGCGTTATGCTGAACAGGTGAAAGGCATCAAGCTCGTTCCTGATAGTGTGGAAATGGCGGAAAAGCGCAAAAACCCTGAGTCAAAAGAAACAAGCAGCATCCCGAAAGAAGTGCAAGACAGGGTGAAAGAAGTTATGAGCGGAAAACCGAGTGCCGATATGGAAGTGAGTGCACTAAGCTTGGAAAAAGTCAGAGTCGAGCAAGATATGGTAAAAGTCGATTCACCACTTATCGGATAAATTTTCTTCAAAATTCCCCTTGCCACGTAGGTGGAATCCCTGCTAGAAATTATGTATATTTTAAGAATTCATAATCATTCGGGGAAAATCCATGGACAGGCAAAAAGCATTAGACTCAGCATTAGCACAAATTGAAAAATCATACGGTAAAGGCTCAATTATGAAGCTCGGCAGCCGCGATAGAGTGAAGGTGGATGTGATTTCTACCGGCTCAATCTCGCTGGATATAGCGCTGGGTGTTGGCGGTTTTCCACGCGGACGTGTTATTGAAATTTACGGGCCGGAAAGCTCAGGTAAGACCACTTTAACCCTTTCTGCGATTGCCGAAGCCCAAAAAGATGGGCTGGTTTGTGCGTTTATTGATGCCGAGCATGCGCTTGACCCAGTTTATGCCGGAAAATTAGGGGTGAATATCGCCGAATTGCTAATTTCTCAACCCGACACAGGTGAGCAGGCATTGGAAATCGCTGATACATTAACCCGCTCCGGAGCGGTGGATTTGATTATTATCGACTCAGTTGCAGCGCTTGTGCCGCGTGCCGAGCTGGAAGGCGAAATGGGTGATTCGCATATGGGATTGCAGGCAAGGCTGATGAGTCAGGCATTGCGCAAACTCACAGGCTCAATCAACAAAACCCAGTGTAGCATTATTTTTATCAATCAGATTCGCCAAAAAATCGGCGTGATGTTTGGTAATCCTGAAACTACAACAGGCGGAAATGCGCTGAAATTCTATGCTTCCGTGCGTATTGATATCCGCAGAATCGGCGCGGTGAAAGATAAGGAAGAAATTATCGGCAACCAAACCCGCATCAAAGTTGTGAAAAACAAAGTATCGCCACCATTCAAACAAGTCGAAATCGAAATCATGTATGGTAGTGGAATTTCACGCGAGGGTGAATTGATAGATTTGGGCGTGAAAGCCGGATTTATCGAGAAAGCAGGTTCGTGGTTCTCGTATGATTCCGAAAGAATCGGACAAGGTAAGGAAAATGCCAAGCAGTGGCTCAAGGATAATCCGGAAAAATCCGCCGCGCTTGAAGCAAAAATTCGCGGCAATGAAGAAAGCCTGCAAGAAGTGATGAGCGGTTTTCCGGTTGCGGATGATGTTGAGAAGCCGAAGTCTAAAGTGGCTGAAAAAGCACCAGATGCGGCGCTGGAAGAAGCTTCCTAAGCTTTTCACATGACGGATTTTCAAATTCCTGACTTTAGCGCGGCGCTAAAAAACGCTTTGGCAGAAGATATCGGCTCAGGTGACATTACCACAAATGCGATTATTCCTTCTGACACGCTGGGCGAATTCGTATTTGTCGCACGTGAAGATTTGCGGCTTTGCGGCTTGCCAATCATGCAAGAAATCTTCAAAACCTGTGATGTTGAATTGATAGCTAGCGAATGTGATGCATTAAAAGCTGGCGCTAAAATATTGAAAATCAAAGGAAATACGCGCTACATACTGACGCATGAAAGAGTGGCTCTCAACTTCCTTCAGCATCTTTCAGGGATTGCAACAATTACAGCAAAATATGTGGCAGAATTGGCAGGGACGAATACAAAAATCCTCGATACACGTAAGACTACCCCCGGTTTGCGAGCGCTGGAGAAATATGCGGTGAGGGTTGGTGGCGGAGAGAATCATCGCATGGGGCTATATGATATGGTGATGATTAAGGATAATCATATCGCCGCAGCAGGTGGAATTGCAACTGCGATAGAAATAGCGAAAAAACAGAATGTTAGGGTTGAGATTGAATGTGATACATTAGCGCAGGTTGAAGAAGCTTTGCGCGCAAATCCCGATATAATAATGCTGGATAATATGAATTTGCAGGAAATGCGCGCGGCAGTGAAGCTGGTCAATGGCGCGGTGAAATTGGAAGCGTCGGGCGGGGTCACGCTGCAACGAGTGCGTAAAATCGCCGAAACCGGAGTGGATTATATCTCAACCAGCAAAATTACCCAGTCGGCAAATTCTGTTGATATCGCGCTTGATAGCATATAGCGCTAAGAAGCTCACAAATCGCGGTGACGGATGGTAGGTTTGTAGCCCTTGTCTATCAAGGATTTGGCCAGTTTCTCGGCAACGAAAACGCTGCGATGCTGCCCACCTGTGCAGCCAATTGCGATAGTGAGATATGATTTCCCTTCCTCGCGATAAGCCGGCAAAAGCGGCAAGACGAGATTCAGCAAATTCTTCAAAAACGGCTTATAATTATCATCGGTTTTGATATATTCCCCAACTTCCTTATCCTTCCCGTTTTTCTCCTTGAGCGCCTCGTTATAAAACGGGTTTTTCAGAAAACGTGCGTCAAACACAAGGTCAGCCTCACGCGGGATGCCTTTTTTATATGAGAATGAAGTTATCGTAACCAGTAAATTATCGGTTTCCGAGGAAAAATGCCCGCGCACCCAATTGCGCAAATCGCTTTGCGAAAAATTTGAGGTATCAACAACATAATCGGCATTATCCCGCAGCTTTTCAACCAATTGTTTTTCATGGCGAATTCCGTCTGAAATCGGGCGGTCTAGCGCAAGCGGATGGCGGCGGCGGGTTTCACTAAAACGGCGATAAAGCACATCAGCATCAGCATCGAGGAATAAGAGCCGGAATTTGAAATCCTTGGTTTTTTCAACAAATTTTTCTGCCGAAAACTCCTTATTCCGCGCGTCCACACCAATTGCCAGCATTCCATTTTCCGGAAAAGCCTCAATCAGCGTGGGCAAAATGCTAAGCGGGATGTTGTCAATCGCATTATAGCCCAAATCCTCCAGCGCTTTGAGGGCAATTGATTTTCCCGCGCCTGAAGTTCCCGTAACCAAAACCACGTTATTTAATTCTTTACCCATCTATGCTATAATTGACCGAGGAGTAGTTTATGTCCAGAGGATTTTTCGGTGGTGGCGGTAAAAAAGGCGGCAGCCGTTCAGGCAAAAAGAGCGGTACAAATGTGTTTTCCCGCCGAGGTGCTACTCGTAAGGAAATGATTCAGGATAAATCCAGCCATTCGGTGAAGGATTATAGCGAGATGCTGGAAGATTTGCTTGATGAAAAGCTGATGAGTGAAGATCCGCGCAAATATAATTTCCATATGCCCGGTACGCAAGCGCCCGAAAAGCGTGAGATGACCAAAGGGCAAAAAGCAGCGATGGAACTTATCAAGCAGAAACGCATGAAAAAGCGTACCAAAAAGCGCGAGCAAAAGGTGGAAGTGATACCAAAAGCTTTTGGTGACGGGCCAACAGGCGGGCGGATTGATAAGAAGGGGAATATTATGGATAATAAGGGGCGAATTCTTTTCCGTATCAACCTAAGTACCGGCGTAATAACAAATAATACAGGTATGAAAGTGGGGAAATATAAGCCTAATTCATTGGTTTGCGACACAAAGATTCAGAAGATGATTGAGCGGCAAAGTAAGGCAAGTGATGTGTTTAACCCATTTGCCCCAAAAGAGTGATGAAATTCCTGTTGAAATCTCTGTGATTATGATATAAGTTCCGCGACCTATTGATAGCTCGGAGCGTAGCGCAGTCTGGTAGCGCATCTGGTTTGGGACCAGAGGGTCGGGGGTTCGAATCCCTC
>Ga0066641_10000018_pt1 | contig 53019 bp, 20 predicted proteins | sample CryGeyCG2114_065_FD_59509 | JGI IMG/M metagenome (GOLD analysis project Ga0066641, IMG submission 59509) | Groundwater microbial communities from aquifer - Crystal Geyser CG12_big_fil_rev_8/21/14_0.65 | ecosystem: Environmental > Aquatic > Deep subsurface > Groundwater | place: USA: Utah: Grand... | reverse complement strand
CAGAATCTCTTGAAGACATTATCCCCGACAGCGATAAGCAATATCGCAAAACATCTGACAGACGCGCAGGCAAAAGCGCTCACAGCATTGCAATTAAACCAATTAAGCGCAGAAGCATTGAACACACTCGCAGATAAACTGTCACCAGCGCAGATAAAATCACTAACACCAGGACAATTGAACAAACTAGACGCAGATGCACTAAATAAGATAGCAGAACACCTGACAGCAGGTCAGATCCAATCACTCACAACAACCCAGCTGCAGAAACTCTCATCAGAGACACTAAAGAAAATACTCAAGCATTTGACTGATGATCAATTAAGAAGCCTGACACAATCCCAGATACAAGGACTACCAAATGATAAAATCGATTACATAATCAGCGAACTTCCAGAAAAAGACCATGAAGAACTATCAAAAAAGATGTCAAAAGACCAGATAAAATATTACATCGACTACAAGAAGAACCTAAAAGACATCCCAAATGCCATACTTGACAGATACATCAAAGACAACATAAACAGCCAGATGGATATAGATGCCAAACACGGCACAATCGACAAGAAGAAGATAACAAACAACGGACTCACAATAGAATTAGACAAGCAAGGAAAAGGCGGATGGATAATAAACACGACAGACAAGGGTTTTGATATCGAATCAAAGACAGATGAAAACACCCTGAACCTGACAAACCCGATAGACAACAGTTCCATCGAGATGTCGCTTGACAAAGGCGAGAGTATCTCTGTCGAATACACGATCGAAGAAGAGTTCGCGATAAAGCTCGATGACAGTTTCCTCAGATTCGATATAATCCCCGAAGGGAACGGCAGATTGAAATTCTATTCAAAGAAAGACGGCACCACACTCAGGATAGGGAGCGGTGGAGAATATGAGTTCCATGATGGGATACTATCGTACATGAATCTCGACTTTGAGGAGAAGCTTGACACTGACGCACTGGCCACTATAAAGATCGATATGAACGCTGGATTTGTCTGCATGGAACTGCCAAAAGGATCCGCATACACATTCACTAATACGACAGGTGACTATAAATTTACAGATACGATAAAGATAGACGGCTACAAGCTCTGCGTCAAGAAGACAGATTATATCACCGATGATTTCTTTGATATATTCCTTAAATACGAAAAATTGACGGGCAACAGGAATGTCGGATATGTGAATATGCTGAAGGACTACCATCAATATGGTTCACTATTAGATTTCAGATTCAAGGATTTCGACACATATGAAAGCAACGATGTGTCAGAAGCAGTATTTGACGGCCCGATAGTTAAAATCAGCGAAAAGGCACCAAAAAAGATCACCCGTACCAAGAATTTCGAGATCCTTGAGAACAACAATCGGTATCTGAAGATCTCAAAGACGCCGCTTTCAAAAAGAGATATCTCCCAGTACAAGACAGAGCATGATTCTACTATCTACATCACAAGTGATAAATTAACTCAAATCTCAAATACAGCTACTGTTACTGCACTGACTCCTGGTTCTGATGAGGAGAAGAGATATATTCTTGAACTCAAGGCTGAGTATAGCTAAATTTTTATTCCAAGTTTGACAGTTTCTTAGCTATTTTGAACCAGAAATCCTATTTGACAGTTGCCTGAATTTCTTCCAAAATCTTATGTTGGCGCCCCACATTGGATCAGAATCCGCTCATTTATGGGGTCAAAGTTTGAGAAAATCTCTCTTTTTCCTCCCTTCGGCAGAAATTCCACCGTAACTGTCAAATTCATTAGGCTGATTTTGATGAATTTTATGGAAGTGTTCCTGAGATCTTTGCATTCGTACTTTATCACCGCCATAATCAGCTGCGCCAAAAATCCGATAAGCATGGCCCCATCAAAGCTGTTATCCGTCCAGACACGCAATGGTTTAATCTCAATCTCGTTCTTGAGCGAGTTGATCATCTTCTCAATCGAGTCTTTGCGTCGATAAGTTTGAAGCGCTTGTTCAAGTGTCAAATTCTCGCTTGATGTGAGGCAGAAAAATCCTTCTCTTCCAGTAATAGAATGCTTTTTGATATACTTCAACGCTTCTTTTTCACCAAGCTCTCTGAGTTTTGTCTGGAAAGTGAACTTCACATAGACAAGGGCATTGTTTATCATGAATTTCTTTGGGATCTTTCGTTTCTTGTCAAGACATTCCTGGATCTGCCTTGCCTCTTCAAATTTTTGAAGAGCCCGTCTTACACTTGATTCAAGCTGATCTTTCTTGAGTCTCTCTGAAAAGAAGAAATAATCTGTTCGACTTGGGAATTGGTATTTTATACCATAGACTCCCGCTTCCTTGTCGACTAGCTTTCTCTTGCTAAAAGCCTTGATTCGTTTATCATCGCTCAGATAAGTTTCTTTGAGGTCAGGTACTTCATCTTGCTTCCAAGGACAAGTTCATTGTTATCTTTTGAGTTGGCTCCCTTATCGTAAGTCACCAAAGAGCCATCTCTGAGTTTGGGACTCACCTGCCGAAATGTTTCCTTGAAGTGAGTCTGATCATTTGTATTACCTGGCATGACAGTCATACCAATAGGTATATTTATAGGCTCACGAAGCTCACAAAGGCCAACCGTCACTTGCTTCTTGTCGGGTCTATGGTCTCGACTGTATCCGTATTTTCCCTTCTTGCATTTATCGCCCCAAAGAGTAAAGCTCGTCCAGTCCATATTGATGTCAGTGTGCTCGAAATCGTATTTGGAGAAAAGGGAGTTCTGGATATCATGCAGGATCTCTTCCTTATTTGAGCCGATGATCTCAAGGGCTCGAAATAGGGTCCGTTGCTCGAATTTGCTGAGGCAGAACTCTCGCAAGACATCTTTCCGATTGATCCAATCGCTGGCCTTGTTGATGCTCAGGTTCTCTGTGAGCCGATAGCTCACAAGGGCCTGGATGAGAGAATTTAGGCTTCGGCCCCTTTCTTTGTGCTTTCCTACTGCCTTGTCCAGGCCGACCTTTCCATAGAAGTTCTTGACTGCTACGGTGGTTCCGACCGGAAAGGTTATATTCTTGTTGGCATTTATGCCGTATGGTCTTAATGTTGTTTGTTTCATGCTAGAACTAACAACAATAAGACCAACTTTTCTATTTATCTGTCAAACTTGGGTATATAAAAACAAGCCACAGTTTAAATAGTGTACCGATTAATATATCCATATGGCCTCAAATTGTATTTTTTGTAAAATAATCAACGAAAAAGAAGCATTAAAAATTTATGAAGATGAAAAAACAGTATGTTTACTAGATATTAATCCCATCTCACGTGGACATTGTCTAATTATTCCCAAAAAGCATTTTAAGAATATTTTTGATATAAGTGAAGAATATTTAAGAGAGGTTATTTCAACTTCTAAAAAAGTTTCAAAATTAATAAAACAAAAACTAAATGCAACCGGAGTTAACATTCTTCATGCTAGTGGAAAATCTGCTCAGCAATCAGTTTTTCATTTTCACCTGCATCTTGTTCCTCGCTATAAAAATGATGGGTTAGATACATGGCCAAAAAGTGATTACAAAGAAAAATCATTAAAAGAAGTTTATCAAAAAATAAAAAAATAATGAGATTATTCTTTCTTAAATTTTAATTCTCTAAAATATCTCTTACCAACTTGTAAGATTGTCCCATCTTCAGGTTTAAGAGAATAGTTAAAATCCTTAACTATATCTCCATCAATTCTAACTCCGCCCTGTTGTAATAACCTTCTTGCTTCACCATTAGAAGAAGCACGACCCGATAATCTTAAGACACCAATAATTCCCAAATCTGCCTCTGATGAGTACAGAACTTGAGTTTGTTCAATATATTCTGGTGATTTTCTTCTTCTATGGACCTTATTAAATTGTTTTTCAGCATCAACGGCAGCTTCTAATCCATGATATCTACCAACCAATTCTCTGGCTAATTGCTGTTTATAGTGCATTGGGTTTGCGGTTCCTCGTTCCATAGATTCTTTTATTGAATCAAACTCATCAACCGGAACATCAGAGAGTAACTCAAAATACTTTACCATCAATGGATCACTTATAGACATGATTTTTCCATACATATCAAATGGCTCGTCTGTTACCCCAATTGCATTACCTAAACTTTTACTCATTTTTCTCACACCATCAGTACCTTCAAGAAGAGGAAGTGTAAGAACAACTTCAGATGTTTGACCGTATGCTCCTTGAATAGTCCGACTTGCTACAAAATTAAACAGTTGATCTGTTCCACCAAGTTCTATGTCAGTTTTTAGGTGAACAGAATCATATCCCACAAGTAATGGATAAATCAATTCAGCTACAGAAAGAGGGCGACTCTCATTTATCCTATTACTAAAATCTCTTCTCTGTAAAAGTTGTTGAACAGTATGTTTTGATGCTAATTGAATCAAGTCGGTTCCAGAGAATTCTCCTAACCACTGGCTATTGTATAATAATTCTGTCCGATCAGGATCTAAAAGTTTGAAAACCTGTCCAGCATAAGTGCCAACATTTGCAGCAATTTGCTCTGGCGTTAACATTGGTCGTGTATCAGAACGTCCACTAGGATCACCAATCATAGCGGTATAATCCCCAATAATTAAGTGAATATTATGTCACATCTCTTGAAATTGCTTCAGTTTTTGAAATGGAACTGTATGACCAAGATGAATATCAGGAGCTGTTGGGTCAATCCCAAATTTAATATTAAGTCTTCTCCCTTCTTTCAATAATTCAGGAACTCTTTCTCTTCCAATAATATCAACTGTTCCTCTTTCAATAGTCCGAATTTGATCTTCAAGGTTCATTGTATATGCTTGAAAATAGAGGTTATTTATAAAGATTACTATTGAGTAGTTAAAATTCTTATCCGGAAAACCATTTCCCCACAGTGAGTTTAAATATGATCAAGAGAAGGGCGTTTGGATTCAGGATGTTGAATATTTCATGCTGAAGATATATCAAAGTTCTTAAAAGAGAATTATATAGCAGATTTTGGGTTAAAATATTGCTACATCTTAGATAACAGAAGCTCCGACCGCCCTTACGGGCGGGTAAGACGAATACAGCTAAATGGCAGTATTTTTATTCAGCATGAACCTACGCTTCTGAATGGCAATACTGAACCAGATAAGGAAGCTAGAGATCATGCACTTCTTCATATCATTGTTCTTCCTTAGCCCTGTGGCTGTATTCTTCTATCAGCAGAAGGGATTCAATTATTTCCAGATACTTGGGTTGGAATCTGTATTCGTACTGGCGATCTTCTTGTTCGAAGTTCCGACAGGAGCCTGACCCATACATTCGTGGTCATGGGAGTTATAATAATTCTTGCAGCACTTGCCCTTAGGATAGATGAATCCTATCTAAACGTCAGAAATTGACCAAATCAGCAATAACCACACAAATAATATAAGGGATATAATATATTTCCCACTTTAAGAGAGATTTAGACATGATAAAACCAAAACCACTTCAGAAGGGAGACACAATCGCCATCATATCGCCATCAGGCGGACTAGGTGGACTTGTGCCGCATAGATTAGATAATGCGAAGAAATTCTTAGAATCAAAAGGATTCAAGGTAAAAGAATACGCATCTACAAGGAAAAGCGATGCGACACCTGAAGAAAAGGTAAAAGATCTTCACGCAGCATTCAAAAATGATGAAGTGAAGGCAGTATTATGCGCGATCGGCGGCCTTTCATCTAATGAACTTCTGCCATTGATAGATTTCTCGATAATCAAGAACAACCCAAAGATTTTCTGCGGATATTCAGACATAACTGTGCTCCATTATGCATTCAATAAGAAAGCAGACCTAGTGACATTCTATGGACCTGCTGCAATGACACAGTTTGGTGAACATCCAGAACCTTTAGAATTCACTTCACAGCATTTTATCAAAGCACTTTCAGGAAGAGTTGGATCAATCAAGGCATCTGATAAATGGACAGATGAGATATTGGATTGGTTTGGAAAAGAGGATCTCAAACGACCTCGGAAATTATATGAAAACAAGGGCTATGCCTGGATAAACAAGGGAAAAGCGACCGGGAAGATCATCGGTGGATGTTTATACACAATGCATCAGATAAATGGCACAGATTATAATTTAGACTACAAAGACAAAATATTGCTTTTAGAGACGCCAGAAGGCCAGGATTTCACAAAAGGAGAACCTTTGGATTACGTAGATTCGCAGATAATGAATCTTCGGAACTCTGGGATATTCGATAAGATAAAAGGATTGGTGGTAGGCAGGGGCTTTGGTTACACAGATGAAGAAAGAAACGAATTTAAAAAAATCATCGAAAAGCACACCAAAGATTATGATTTTCCTGTGCTTTTCAATGTCGATATAGGGCATTCTGATCCCATGATTACTATTCCATTGGGCACACAAGTAACTTTGGATTCTGAAAATAACATATTTTCGATCGATGAGAGCGGGGTACAAAATTGAATCAAGATGATATTGAACAGGTCCTGAAGATAGTATTAGAAAAGCTCAAAGGAAGACATTTCAACTGGAGGCTAGAAGGCAGCGCCAATCTAATTATTCAAGGCGTTGATACCACAGTGAATGACCTTGACATAACGACTGATGATGAAGGTATCGGAATATTCAGAGAAGCGTTGAAAGGATACATAACAAAAGATTTCTACAGCGAGAAGATCAAGGGCAGATCATTAGTATGCAAAATAGACAATCAAGAAGTCGAGATCAATTCCTATGGTGATCGGGAACTTGACATGTTCGACAAGACAGAGATCATACAGTGGAACAACCTCAAAATACCGTTGTTACCGTTAGGATATGCTAAGATATTCTACAAGCTTATTGAGCGAGAAGATAAAGTCAGATTGATTTCAAACCATCTTGACCAAAATATTCATTAAGATCCTCAAGATTCATCTCAGCATCTTCTTTATCATTTGTCTCAGAGATCACTTTTCTTACATTAGACATATCCAGCACATCAAAGACATGTTTCCAGTCAAGAGTGCCTTTTCGAAGAGCGAGATGTTGGTCTTTCTTGCCGTTGTTGCCGTGCGCATGGATGTATACTGTCCTGTCTTTTAGATCTTTCAAGAATTCATCGATAGGACACCCAAGCATCCCTCTGCCATGCCCATTGTTCAGATGGCCAAGATCGAGATTATACCCCACATCTGGGAATCTCTTTAGAAAATCAAGTGCTATTTCTGCCACACAGACTCCATTCGACTCATAGACCATGTCGACACCCTTGCTTTTCGCGAAATCGATTATCTCCCGTATTCTGACAGCTTCATTCTCGCTTAGCTTGTCATGGTGCAGATGGAATATCAGTTCTTTCGCGCCGATCATAGAACATGCGATTATCTCTGATCTGAGCAATTCAAGCTTCATCTTCGTGAACTGCTCATTCCCGCGGAAAGGCATTGAGATCCCAGAATGCATACTGAGGTTGAATCTTTCATATTTTGGCCGGATTTTCTCTATCCTATCATCAACAAACCAGAATAGATTGGTCCGGGTGTTTATCTCGATGCATTCCACAGGATAGCCCTGCATGTCATCAAACCAATGCTTCCGGCTAAATATCTTTGTAGAGACCCCTAATTTTGGCATCATACCTTGATATAGTAAAAGGGCCTTTAAAAAGGTTTATATATACTTTCAGAAAACCAAAACAAATGGATCTGAAAACCGCATGGTATGGACGCTGTATCTTTCTTTCATGGTATTGCGACGTAGGTACATGCAAGTTCTGCTATAGATCCACCCAGAAATCCAGGATACAGCATGCAAAGCACGCTAAGAGATCAATTGGCTCTGTACTAGTAGAGGCATTATTGGCAAAGACATTGGGATGGAGAATCGAGTTCCTGACTGGCGGATATAAGATATATCCAAAAAAAGAACTAGTGAAGATCGCTGAATTAGTGGCAAAAGTCTATGGCGAGAAGATCTGGCTGAACTTAGGAGCTTTGACAGACGAGGATCTGGAACTTTTCAGGCCGCATATCAAAGGCATCGTCGCATCCATAGAGACAATCAATCCAAAATTGCATGATACAATATGTCCCGATAAAAAGATAGAACCATATGAAAACATGTTAGCGAACGCAAAAGAATTAAAAAAAAGCATAACTATAGTTATTGGCCTTGGAGAGAAGAGAGAGCATTTTGAATTATTAAAAACCTTTATTGAAAAACATAAATTAGACAGGATCACATTCTACGCGCTAAAACCCGTCCCAGGCACACCATATGAAAAAGGGCCAGAGACAGAAGACTACATCTGGTGGTTGAAGAGCACAAGAGAAGCATTCCCGGAGTTAGAGATCATAGCTGGCACAAATCTCCGCAGGATAAAAGACTTCAAAGGAGAAGTAACCAAAATAATGCTCGCTGGAGCGAACGCCATCACGAAATTCCCGGCCACAAAGAAATTTGGATCCTCTGAAGCGCAGCAGATAGAGCAGGAGATAAAAGAGGCAGGACGGATCTTCAAAGGCACACTGACAAAACTACCAGACATCGATTGGAATGATGAGATAGATAAATTAGATATCAATGATGAATATAAAGTGCAATTAAGAGAGAAATTACAAGATTATCTTAAGAGATTCAATAATCAATCAGATCAATGATCCTTTTTCTATGTTTTTTATTCTTACCCACAATTACCTGAAGTACATCCGGTTAATTGCCGGAACTTAATCCGGTAACTCAAAGTTCACATCGATAGATTTATATATAATTAGGCCGGATGTACATCAGGTAAACTGCCGGAACTTAATCCGGTGACTTAAGGTGACATGATGGAATTTTATGATAGATCCGATGAATTAAAAGATATCAAATCAAAATACGACGAACTTTCATCTGGTGAACTCTGTCTTATCTACGGCAGAAGAAGACTTGGAAAAACTGTTTTCATCAAAAGATTTATGAATCAGATAAAAGGCAAAGCAGTCTATTATTTTGTGAACAAGACAAACAAAAAAGAACTCCTTGATTTGCTTTCTGCTAGCATCTTTGATCAGACCGGAGAAAGTGAAAAATTTACAGAATGGGAACATTTCTTTGAATATTTACAGAAAAAAGCCACAACAGAAAAATTTGTATTCATCATGGATGAATTCTCGAGATTAAAAGAGCATTCCCCTGATTTTCTGACAAAATTCCAGGATTCCTGGGATTCTAAATTATCAAAGACAAAGATAATGTTCATCGCTATCGGTTCGTCGATGAGCATGATGTATGATATCTTTATGGACAGAACTGCGCCATTGTATGGGAGGATGACTTGGAAAATGCTTTTTAAGCCATTTAGATACGTTGATTTCAGGAAGATGTTCAGTGAAATAAAAGAAGAGAAAAAGATCGAGATATTCTCTATTTTTGGCGGAACTCCACACTTCCTTTGGTTTGCAAAAAAATATGCATCCGAGCCATTGATAGGGATCATAGATAAGCTCGTGCTTTCTAGAACAGGGCCTCTTAGAGATGAGCCGAACAATTTCATAACGATGGAACTTAAAAAAGAGACTAATTACAATTCCATCCTTCATGCCATGGCCAAAACAAACGGCAGCAGAGAAGAGATACTGACACAGACAGGTATAGATCAGAAAGATATAGATTATTATTTCAACAATCTGAGTGATCTGCTATGCATCATGAAGAAGATCACCCCGTTATTTCATGACAAAGGTCCAAAGACAAGATACAAGTTTGATGATAATCTATTTCATTTCTGGTATAGATTCATTTTTCCGAATTGGTCATTGATAGAGCTTGGAAATACGGAATTGCTTAGAAAAAAGATATCAATGGATGTGAACAGTTTTATCGGATTAAGATTTGAAGAGATAGTCATGGAATTGCTTATCTTATATAATAATAAAAAATTGAAGAATCTTCAGTTAGATTTCAATGAAATAGGACAATGGTGGGGGAAAAACAGAGAAGGTAATCCTGAAGAGATTGATATCCTTGCCAATAATTCACAAAGCAGAAAACTTATTGTCTGCGAAGTGAAGTGGACTGACAAAAAGACAACCATCAATTGTGTCAAGGATCTCATTGAAAAGTCCAGACTCATCAATGCCAATGGCAGTATGGATTATATCGTTGTCTCAAAATCTGGATTCAAGGAAGAATGCTTTAATTACATGGATGAAAAAGGAATCACACATCTTGATCTTGATGAAATCGCCGATCTTTTTGAAAGGATAGCATAAGCAATTTATTCATTCACTTCTTGCACGCTTTCACAAAGCCCATGAACAGCGGAGCTGGTCTCTCAAGCCTGGACTTAAGTTCAGGATGCGCCTGCGTCGCGACAAAGAAAGAATGCTTCTCAAGTTCTATGAACTCGACCAGCCTTGAATCAGGAGACATCCCAGATAGCACAAGGCCGTTCGTCTGCAGTATGTCATGATATTCAGGATTCACTTCATATCTGTGCCGATGCCGTTCAGAGACTTTATCAGAATCATAGAGTTTCGCCACATTGCTTTTTTTATTCAGCAAGGCATCATATCCGCCAAGACGCATGGTACCACCCTTCTCAGTGATTCCTTTCTGATCGGGCAGTATGTCGACGACAGGATGCTTTGTCTTCTTTATCTCAGTAGAGATCGCGTCTTTCAGACCGCAGACATTCCTTGCATATTCAGCGACCGCAAGTTGCAGACCATAGCAAAGCCCAAGGAAAGGGAGATTGTTCTTTCTCGCATACTTGATCACTTCGATCTTGCCTTCGACACCACGGGAACCAAATCCGCCAGGCACTATTATTCCATCGACGCCTTTCAATGCATCTTTCACTTTCAGTTTTCCAGTCTCGATATCAGTCGTCTCAAGATATTCGACATTGACTTTGCAGTTGTTATGCGCGCCTGCATGCACAAGCGCTTCCTCGACAGACACATAAGAATCATGTAGTTTGGTATATTTGCCGCAGATAAGCACTTTGATCTCATCCTTTGGATCTTTTATGTTCTTGACAAGAGAACCCCATTTCTTCAGATCAGATGTCAGGTATAGTTCAAGTTTTTTTGAGATGACATCCAGTAATCTCTCTTTTTCGAATATCAAAGGTAATTCATAGACGCTCTTTATGTCCGGATCGCTTATGACCTCTTCTGGATATATCGACGCGAACAACGCTATCTTATTTTTCACATGATCAGGTAATGGCCTTGAAGAACGTCCTATTATCGCATCAGGCTGGATACCTCTCTGCTGGAGCATTGAGACAGACTGCTGCGTCGGTTTTGTCTTCTCTTCACCGACAACACCCAATATCGGCACCAGTGTCAAGTGGATGTACATTATGTTGCCACGTCCGACCTCGCCCCTCAATTGACGACAAGCCTCGATGAACAACATGTTCTCAATGTCACCCACAGTGCCACCGATCTCGACTAGCATGATATCAGCTTTCTCATCGGATGATATATTTTTGAGTCTTGTTTTGATTTCATCAGTCACGTGCGGGATCATCTGGACTGTCTTTCCAAGAAACTCGCCTTTACGCTCCTTGTCGATGACATGCTTGAATATCTTCCCAGATGTAAGATTCCAACCGAATTTGCAGTTCTTGTTCAGGAAACGTTCATAATGGCCAAAATCCATATCGACTTCGCCGCCATCCTCAAGCACGAACACTTCCCCATGCTCTATTGGATTCATCGTTCCTGGATCGATATTTAGATATCCATCGCATTTCACAGGAACCACATTATATTTAGAAGACAGAAGACGTCCGATAGAAGCCGAGACTATGCCTTTACCAAGACCAGAAAGAACTCCACCCGTGATGACTATCCATTTGCACTTGTGCATAAATTATAAGGGATTTTAAGATTTATAAATATTCATAGTGCTGAGAACAATAGTCACTTTGAAGTAATCAAAGAATTTATAAGTGGACACCCCACACTACACCCATGAAAGCCACGGTCCTTGGTGCAGGAAGCTATGGTACTGCTATCGCCCATCATCTAGCACAGTGCGATGAACAAATAGAAGTTGTAGTACTATATGACATAAATCAAAATATTATATCCCATATAAATATAGAAGAAAAAAACATCGGATTCTACCCAGATCTCAAACTTTCAAATAAAATATCTGCTACCAATCAATTAGATAATGCGATCGACAATGCAGATATTGTCTTCTTTTCAACACCTGCGCAGAAGGTCAGGGATGTGGCAAGAAAGATGAGACGTTCTGTACGAAAGGATGCATACCTGATAAATCTATCAAAAGGCCTTGAGATGGGATCTATGAAACGGATGTCACAGGTCATAAAAGAAGAATTGAAAGGTAGTGTTCTTGAAGATCGTGTGATGACATTGTCCGGACCTTGTTTCGCAGGCGATATAATCGATCCGGTGAGATCAGTCACTTTGTCTTTAGGAGGGACTTCGCGACCAGAGATGCATAAAATCAGAAGCCTTCTGCATACTGACAGCTTCAGGGTCTTCAATTGCAAAGACCTTGTCGGTGTCGAGTTCGGTGGAGCGCTGAAGAACGTCTATGCCATCATGGCGGGCATGATGAAGGGTTCAGGCGAAGGTGAGAGTTTCCGTGGGGAATTCATCTCACGTGCGTTGGTTGAGATCGACACCATCATGCGATATCATGGTGCTGATCGAGATACATCCAGATCAGTAGCGGCTCTTGGTGATCTAATAATCAGTTCAGATGAACCATCGCGGAATTTCAGGTTCGGGTCTGCCTATGCGCAGTGTGAAGATGTCGAATGCGCATTCGAAAAAGTCGGGACTACGACTGTAGAAGGATATCATACTTTGAAGGCATTGCACAGATTTGTGGATGACGCTAACATGTTCGCGCCGATGGTAAGAGAATTATATGATATATTATATAACCCAGATTCAGACAAGAGCGCTCGCGACTGTATAAGGGACTTTCGTAGAGCAGACAGCGTCAGGGCTGATGAGAATCTTAGGACATATTCCAAAGTACTTGGATCGCTGTTCCCCCGCTTCTGGTACAGAAGGCATGATATGGGTTACGAGAGAATAAAAAAAGAGTTTCTTTGAGTTTTATTCATACTACGCTTATGAAATTGCGATATTGGTATTAACATCTGCAACTATAACATGATGGCTATTTTTCGGAGGATTTCCGACGGAGAAAGAGAAAAAATTAAGATCCGTTCGCGACTTCATAGAGCGCAATAATCATCTCGTATATAGCGACTTTCAATGGACCATCACAGTCATCGAGGCCTTTTGTTATCGTTGTCAACCATTGTGTGTCGAAGTTGCCTTTTGTGTAGCTGCATGTCATCGATTTCCCTTCGAACAAAGCCTTTATCTCTGGTGGTTCTGTCAGATCAAGTTTATCGATGCCTTTCTTAAGTGTGCAGTCTTCTGTCACAGCGTATTGCACATCTGTCGCGTACTTGAATATCGTGCCTTCAGCCTGGTTAGAGAATTTCGCTGGTTTACATTTATTCGCGTATTCGACAAAGCAATTTTGATCTGATTTACAATCTTTCATCATCGGAAAGAAAAACCAAAGCATGATGACAATGATTACGGCGGCGATGCCTCCTAGCCAACCGATAAGTCTCCAGTTTATCTTTCTTTTTGGACTTGTCTGTATCGTATCAAGATTGTATTTCTTTATGGCAGAATCGATCTCAGATTTTTGATAGCCCGCGTCTAATAGCCTTTTCTTTATCTGATCCAGATGAAAACCCTTGTTCTCTTCTTTTATGACATAATCTTTGACCAGCTTCTCTTTGTTCGCTTTTTTCTTTGGCATGGTATTATCACCTTTTTCTGGGTTTTTATAACTTTATCACTACTCTTGAATCAAGACGCTGCGGCAAGCTCTTTTTGTGCAGTTTTTAATACATCTGAGCCTGTTGCTTTCATCATGGATTGAATATTATTTCGTATCTCTCTTAGCTTGTCTGTGTCCATCTCCAATCCTAGGTCGGTCAGGATTGAAGTTTGCTCTGACTTCGATGTTATGTATGTGTAGATTTTGTTCAATGCCTCTGGGTCCGAGATCTCGAACTGGATCTCTGATAAGATTTCTTTGAGTTTTAGCCTTGCATCCTGTGATTTCACATCAATCGCTAATTGCTGCGCGAATTTACGTTTTTCCCATTCATTTCGCAGGATCGCTTTCTGTACATCTGAAACATCCAAGAAAGCCTTTGCGATTTCTTCATCTAAAGTCCGCAATCGATCTATTTTTGATGCATCTAATAATTCGCTTGAAGAATATGATCTTTGCAAAATACCATTCAATTCAGTGACAAGTGGCATCATTTTTGTCTGGGAAGCTTTCTTCGCGATCTCTATCATGAAATTATCTGCCTGCGATTTAGTCTTTTCAGGACCTAGATTATCCTTTATTATTTTTTCAAGCCCGCTTTTATCTCCAGAATCATATGTTTGGATCGCTTGTGTCTGACGTTTCTTTAATTCTGTATCATCAACAACACCCACATCTTTTGTGAATGACACCACTTTCTTTGTCATCGTCAAAAATCCACGCGGCAGAAGAGATGGTGATGCGCTCAATGCACCTATAAGATTCTTTGCTGAATCATCTCTTATCGCTTTATCCAGATTTTTGTTGAAAATAACATTGAAATGACTTTCAAGTCCAATCTTTGTCGTTCCTTTAGCGAATAGACCAGGTTCTTTATCGAATGTATCCAAGATACGTCTTTTCCAGTCATCTGGTGTACGCGGTTTATTGTTATCTATCCCATCAAAAGTCAAATCATAATCACCTATAGCTGCGGTTATCTTCCTTTCAGTTGTCCAGTCTTCAAGCACTTGTCTTGCAAGAAGTCCTGCGTCTGATGCAAGCTCTGCTTTTGTGAGCTCAGTGAAATAGAAGCCTTTTTCCCTGTCTGCCCAGCTTATCCTTCCTGCACCGACCGCCATTGGAATGTTTATTTTTCTTATGCCAAGAGCATCTGCGAGACGGTTCTCGCTCGCATATAGATATGATGCTATCCCAAGTTTCTGCAGATTCATGTTAGTGCTGAAATGTTCATTTAATATGACATCGTCATATGGCAATGATCGTGTGGATAAAGCGATATAATCAGACTCACCGATAAGGGAATTAATATATCTGAATTCAGGGAATGAACTTGTATCTATCACAACATCATCTATCAACGGGTGAGCCGGGTCACCGATAAGGATCTTCTTGAGTACTGCGTTTGGTCTACCAACTGAATCAACGTTAGCTTTCAATACTTCTACTGGCGTGTCTGCCGGATTAAGTCCTGCTGCCAGCGCTGCTGTATTGGTCTGTACTTTGATCATCTGGGTCTGGAGGTCTTTTAGTGCGGTTTCCGTCTCGTAATCTAAATCGGTTCTCTTCAGGATTCTTGATAATGAATCTAAAGCAGCATTCTGATCATTGTGATCTAGATATTGTTTCAATGTGCTTAGATCATCTCTTAATTCTGCTTCCAGTTTCGCGATGTCTTCTTTTGATATGCCTTTGAACTCCGCATCTGAGAAGAATTCTTTTAGTCTTTTCTCGACTTCATCGATAAGTTCTAATGTGATTTTACATGGATAAGAACATACTTCGCATTCATCCAGCGCATCCGCGACATCTTCTTGGAAATTTTTTGATTCGTCAGGAAATACTATGCGGGCATCTTCAATATGCTCAGATTTCGCATCTGCAGAAAGCAAAGCCAGTGGCAGATCTGGTTTGTCGATGTTTATAGCAGTATTTGACTGCAATCTTACTGGATCCATATATTGTTTTCCGGCATTTTTAAATATCGTGTTTAGGTTCTTTCTTAGGTTTTTCTGCCCATCAAGCAATTGTTCGAGTTTTTCTTTTGATATTTTGTCTTTCGAACTTGTGTGATCAGCATATATTTTGAAAGTGGAATAGGGGATACTTTCATATTCTTTTATCTTTGATTCAAGTTTATTTGGATCGACTTTTGACGCGATTGAAGCGAGATTGACTTCTCCATCGAAATATTCAGAGAACGCCATATTGAAATCATATGCCGCATAAGTCTTTCCATCAGAGATTTTACCAAGATTATGTATCAAAGTGTGGTCATAATCTTTTGTCGCGGCAAGATGGACCAATATGCTTTCTAAAGAACTATCTTCTCCGATGTCTACCATTTCCATCGGATCCATCGTCTGGACTACACAGCTTAGGACGATCCAGTCTGTCAGCATTGATTGTTTCATCTGACCATCAGAAAGGTCATCTTTATTCAGTATTATAATATCAGCTACATTCGCGTGAGTGACCTGGGCAATCATCCATGACAGCTTTTCATTGGCTGCTTCGTCTGCGGTGACCGATTTCATGACATAGTATTTACCATCACGAGTCTTGATCAGTTTTATTGTATCATAATCAACCACACTTTGCAGAATATAGAACGTTTTTGCTTCTTCAGAAGTCGAATCATATACTGTGATGCCACTTAAGTCGATTGCGGGCCCTAGTGGAAGATCTTCTTGCAGATATGCTTCAGCGATTAGTTTTGAGATCATCTGCTTCTGGTCATCTGTCAAAGGCATTATATTTTTTCCGAATCTGTTTTTATGCATATCTAAAGCTATTTTCTTCAGATCATCTTCAGTCTGATCATTGAACCATTTGACAACCCACTGGTTCCGGATCAATCTATCGAATTGTTTATATGACATCCTTTTTGTGTTGTATGTACCGAAGAGCAGATTTGATATGCCCGTTGTCATTTTTTTGAAAAATCCCTGCTGACTACGCATATTATTTATATATCCCTGAAAAATGATCTTTGATGCATCTCCATGCGGGTCGCTCTTGGAAGATCCGGCGACCGATGCACCTACCGACTGGATAGTCTCGGCTATGGCGAGATGCGGATCTGCATTATATATCTCATGCAGGAAGGCAGATATTTCAGCATCTGTGTGATCTTTTGTGTCTAACAGATCAGGGAACATGGCATGACCAAATTCGTGGGCTGCCATGCTTGTTATGACATTCTCATCCGGCTTGAAATCCACTTTCCTAAAAAACGCGCTGACTATGGATAATGGTTTTGCCAATCGCACCTTCTGTTCTTCTTCTGTCTCTATGCCATCTGCTATGGCTTTCTCTGCCATTATCTTTGAATCTATTGAATCCACAAGCATGTTGCTCTGGACAAACTGGTCGATCTTTTTTACAAACTGGTTCTGGTAGAAAGCGATCTTCTGAAGATTTATGCTTATCATCGCTTCGACAGCTCGCTCTGTGACGCTTGTCCCAGGTGTTAATAATATATCATATTTAGATTGACCTGCATCTATCGTACCAAGCGAAAAATCGATTAAGGCACCTTGATCACTTTGGATAGGTTGGTTATCGCGCTCTGTGATTATGGTCTTAGGGATGACATCTTCAGAAACATCAGCAAAAGTTTCATCTTTATGGAGATTGAACATTATTGGAAACCCGGTCTGGACTTCAACCAAATTTTCAAGATTATCCATTAAATTAGCTTGGCTACCTAATAATGTTCCAAGTACTTTTTTAGCTTCTGTTTTTGTGAATCCTGCTTCAAGTATCTTCCCATGCAATGTGAGTAGATTCACAAGATCATTCTTGGTTTTCGCATCTGTAGTTATACCTGCTTTTTTTACCATTGACTGTAATTTAGTGATTGAAAGTTTGTCCAGACCATAATCCGAGTAATACAAAAACCTGGAATATAGATTGGCCAAAGCCACTGTATTAAATTCCGGGCCATCCACAAATGTAAAAAATGAATCTGCAGGAACTTTAGAATTTTTAGAATGTTCAGCTAAAGTACCAGACAAAGCGAGTTCATGGTCAAAGCTGACATATATGCCGGGACTGATCTCTATCACATTTTGCTCAATCTCAGGGAAATGATCATAATCCTGGACAAGCATATACAGTGCACATAGTGTCTCAAGTGAATATGTATTAGAAGGCAGATTCATATCAACATAATCTTGGGCGGCTCTTTTTAGAATTATTTTTTTGTGTCCATTTGTTTTCATCCATTTTCCAAGATCACTATCGACAGCGGTCTCAGCTGTGACAACATACGTCTCAACGACATTCGCCCTGTCATTGCCAAGCAAAGAGACAAGCCGTTCTCGTTTCATGGATTCATCGCTTTCAGACGACACAATATACCTTGCTCCATCCGTGGTCTTAAGAAGCATCTGGTCGATTTTGAGACCAGGAATTTCAGATTTTTCAGGTGAGATCATGCTTGAACCTTTCAGTTCAAGTTTCTCTGTAGTGACAGCGCTAAAACTTATCGCACCATCTGACTGCATTTCTTTTGCAATCTCATATGTCAATCGCAAAGGTTTCGCTTGGTCTCCTAATGATTTCTTCATGATAGAATAATCTTGTTCAAGTAATGGCATCAATGCAGATAAAATTGGAGCATTAATCATGAAATCTTGCATGAAATCATCGATACTTGTCATATCAAATCCACTCTGGGTTGGTGGATTTGTCTGCTGCTTGTATTTCTCAACATATTTATTACGATAATCTGCGGCAAAATATTTGACGATCATTTCCTCAGCTATAACCCAATCCTGCTTTTCATCATAATAACTATATTTTCTTAAGAACGTTTTTTTTGCATCATTAAAATATGGAGATTCTGTGATGAAACCATTGAGAAACACTCTCCAATCCGTTATTTGGTCTAAATATGCATGCATTGTCTCATGCGAAGCAGTTTCTTTGTAGGCCGCGAGTCTTTTTTGGATCGGTTCTCCATTCAATGCGTTTTCAAGAGATTTCCCGACATCAATGAAAATCCCTTTATTTGGAATATATCCCCCAAGAAGTTTTCCGGATGTAGAATCTGCCATGGGAACCTGGGCATATATTATCACATCACCAGAATCAGAGACTTCTGTCGCGCCGGTCTTGAATCTTTCAGCATCTTTTATCCTTGCAGAGACAAGCGCATCCATCCTAGCATAATAATCCGCAGAAGCAACATCCGCCATCAATTTATTTTTTGATACGCCAGAGGTTATTTGGAGATACGCACGTCTGTACCATGGCATTTCAATGAATGATTTCAGCTTGGCCTGCGCGATCGAGAGGTCACTTTGGAATTCCTCATTGTTTATCACAATGTCAGTATCCAGGTTTATCTCTGTTGTCTTGAAATACCTGCTGATTGTCGCATAGTTCTCGTTCACGTGCCTGATATTGTCATCGATATAATCTTTTATCAATGCTGCTTCAGCAGAACTAAATCCTTCCTGCATCGCATAGGTATCATAATCAATCTTAGATGCTGTATCTATGAAATCAGCCATCAACACAGTGTCATCTGTGATCTCTATCAATTCATCTCTCTGTGAATCATAATATTTATCGCTTGAGAACAACGCACCGTTTGTTCCCGCAGAACCATATATCTCTGCGATTATGCCTTCATTGTCGATCGCATACATCTTCCCTTGAGCGGTTGTCAGAAAATCAGCAAGATGAGCATCTCCGTTGCCTAATATCAAAGTGATCAACTTGAGAAAAGTATATCTCTTCACATCATCATCTGACATATCTGTGAAGAATCTCGATGTTGATGCAGTCTCTTTGCTGTAATAGTTCTGCAAAGACCGAAACTGATCATCATTCAATGGATTAAGTCCAGGGATATATTCCGATAATATATAATCAGTACCGGCTATCTTCTTGCTTTCAACTGATGGCACAGTGACATCTACACCCAATTTACTTGCAAGGGAATTTATCACTACGGCCGCGAATCTCTCTTTTTTACCAGAATCAAGCATTATCCGGCTCATGCCGATTACACTGATTATTGTAATTCTTTTCTGTTTTGCTTTTTCGTATTCTTTTTGCAGTCCTGATAGCTCTTCTTTTTTGCTCTCATCATCAGTGATCTTGTATATCTTATCTCTTATGTCAGCCATCTCTTGCTTTATGTCTTCATACTGTTTTTGAAGTGTTTTATACACTTCGACATAACGTTCTGGTGTCATCGATGGTTTTATGACATATTTTTTTTTTCCATCTGAGATTATCAGATTGCCAAGTGGTGATTTTGTATCTGGATAGATAGAACTTATTGACTCAGATCCAGCAAAACCAATCACATCGTATCCAATAGTCTTGACTTCTATCATCCGATCAAGATATTCCATGTAATCTTTTAGGACAGCTTTCTGCACTGTCTGGGATGGTGTATCTGTTGTATCTTCCATGCCAGATAGATGCTTTTCTGCGGAGCGTTCTATAACTTCTGTCAGAAACGCATCATGTTTTTTTGTATCTACAAGATTCAACCTATCATATAATTGCTTTAGCTCTGCAGCAGTCGAATATCCAAGGAAAGAAGTTATCGCATCGTGCTTCGCCTCTATCAAAGTCCAATAGACAAGCCTGTTCTTGATGTCTTCAATCACTGCTTCTTTTGTCTCTTTTTGGATATCTGTCGATGTTCCATCAGAGTATATTATCTCAGCAGATTCGTATGGCGAAAGAGCTTCAAGCTGTTCATTTAAATATTCTGTCGCTGCGCCGGGTGTGAGACACGCAGCTCCCGCTACAGGAGATATCGATAATAGTAATATTATCAATAATGCATATATCCTTCCCAGAGCTATCCTGTGCATTGTCCTTGTTCTTTACCCATCCCAAATAATACTTTCATCGCACCGTTTATGTTCACCATGATCCGATCCATCAACCTATATTTCTGGTATTCAGCAGAAAGTTCCTGCGCCATCGGCAATCCGAGTGATACCATCTTGCTAAGAAGACTAAGTTCCGCTGAATCAAGTGTCTCATGGTTCAATACTTTATAATATACAGCAAGCATGGCCTGGTTCTCTTTCCATTGATCGGTAAATCGCTTATCAACATATTTCTCGACATTTAGCGCTTTCACTCTTGCTGCCTGCTGTACCTGCTGGTTGTATTCTTGAAGTATGAGATCTTTGATCTCTTTTGGATATGTCTTCATCATCTTGTCGAACAAATCTATCGCGAGTTTGAAGAATGCCTCTCTTTCATACGGTTTTCCATCGCGCTTAGCGGCAAGCCGGTCATTCTGAAGGCCCATCAAAACAGAATTCATGATCACTCTGTATGTATCCTTCTCATCATAGAGCCCGTCAAGATTCCTGATATAGCTCTCATGGTATGTCATGGCCTTGCTTGATGCTACGATGCGCGCCATGACTCCTATATCTTTCACAAGACTGCTATCGATATTGTCGAATTTCTTGATGTCCTGGACTGAGAATAATGTCTTCATCATATAGAGCTGATTCGCTGGCCATTGCGATACCGGTTTTGTTATGAGATCAGCAGAATCTACGATGGATTTGGTATCAGTCTTAGTGTCAGAGACCCTCAGCATGTAAGATACAAGCATAGTCTCATGATCTGTCAGATCAAGCTCTTTTTGATATTTTTTTATGAACTTGATCGCTCTGTCTGTCTCAGTCATCGCAAGCTGCTGGAAATCGCTTTCATCCAGATAGAAAGATCCTGAATTCATGAGAAGCGCAGTCATGATGGTCATCTCACGCACTTTCCATGAGACTGATGCGCCGGTCACCGTTTCATAATTGTCTATCGCGTCTGACACAAAAGTAGCCTGGCTGTATGACATCTCCCAGTTATGTTCGCCAGGAGTAGGTGGTTCTGGAAGATATTTAGCTACTGCTTCTGGATCCTCTAGCGTGCCAATATTCAGCAGTTCGACGAAGTTCAAGGCCTGCTGGATGCGTTTTGACTTGTCAAGCGTGCTTCCTAGGTAGTCTCTCTGTTCAGATAGTTTCTTTTCAAGCACTTTTCGCTTGCTCTGAGCATCTTTTGATATCACTGAGCCTTCTTTCACTGGCGGGCTGATGTCTATCAATTCCATCACGAGTTGCTGGGATTCTTCTGCGATATCGACGCCTGATAATGGTTCTTCGATTATGTCATCTGCCGATAACTCGATGATCTGATTAGATAGCAATGGATTGAACTCACCGTATGAATCATCGACATAGTCTTCAAGATCCTCGGCATCGAGCATGATCTCTTCTTCTATCTGTTTTGCAAGCGCATTCTCTCTTATTTTCGCAGAGACTGTGTCAGCGAATGGAAGCAATGTGAGATCTGTGACGGTCCCTGTCGGTGTTATATCAATCTGTCCTAACTGCGTGTTGCTTCGTACTTTCAGTCGCACATTTCCACTGGGAAGCACATCTATCTCTGCTTTCTCATCGAACTTAAATGTATTGTCGCTTTCTAGGAATCCTATCAAGTATTGCTGATATCCAAGGGCTGTCGAGCCATCATCGAATTTTTTCTCTCGCAGAAGACCTTTCTGGTACATCTCACGGACTATCAGAGACGCATAATTCCGATTGTATTCAACGATGCCTGCGGTAAGTGGGATCGCTATCTGTCCAGTCTTGACAACAGTCTCGCTGAATGCATATGTCTTGAAATACGTTGATGTTTTATCTGAATAGACTGTTCCGATGATAAGATTATCTTCACGGACACCGTTTTTCGCGATATAGACATCGCGTATCTTCTCGCCGACTCCTAAAACCTGGGTTGTCGTGACGCCATTTTTGTTCTTTATTGTGATCTCAGTCTTGTAATCTTGTTTTTTTATCCAAACTTCAAAACCATCGCGTTTCACATATTCAAGCTTCTGGTCGATCGCAGCCTCTCGTGTCTCCTGGATTATCGCAAACGGATCAGTGTCCTGATACGCCATAGGTATTATAATCCTTTCAGGCGTCTTCGCTTTCGTGAATAGCACGGGTTTTTGCTTTGTGAGCAATATCGCCTTCTGCTTTGTCAACAGATGTATCTGATCAGTATCTACAAAAGATTCTCTTGGGATAGTGATCAGATCGGCCTGCAGTTTCCCTCTTATCTTTGGATTGTTCAGTGGTATGACTTCGACCATTGAATCATCGGTTGATTGCTCTCTTAGATCAATGACCTGCTGCGGTGGCATAATCCTGGTATCAATATTATTTATAAGTTTTGTCCTTATCAATTCATCTAGCTCTTGTTCAGGAGTCTGCACTGATGCGATTACAGCATTGTATTCATATCCCGCGACTGCTGTCAGACCATCAGAAGAGGATATTGGGGTATCATACATATTAGAACCGATTGATGTGACTTGGTTGTCTGTGTCTTTAGCAGTCACGTCTGCCAGATTCGGTATCAATACCGTTACTGATTCGACCACCTCTATCTGGTCATCGGTGATATCGATCAGATCATCTGGACCTAGATCAACTGTGTCATCAAGAAGGTAATCTGTCGCTTCTGCTATGGCATCTTGTTCTTTTCTTAATTCTGCCATGATTTTATTGCCTTCGTCTTTTGATAATATATCTGTCATCAACCCGGCTGCAGGTGTCATCCTGTATTGATTCTCTTTGTTCTTGATATTCACTGCCTTGAATGAGATGTCGCCGTTTGGATGTCTTGTGATTATGTTTTTGTTATCAAGCTTTGAACCCGTATCATCGAAAAGACGAGTCAGGCCAACTTCTCTTAATCTGCCATTGTAATATAGATCACGGAGCATCTGGTCTTCTGGTTTCTGCAATAGATCCCCGCTTGTGACGTATCCATTTTCTTGCGAGAAGATATGCATCTTCTTGTTCGTGATTATGATTATATTGTCTTGGTATGGACCTTTGACTGCGGCATATGCGGCCCTTGGTATCTCACCTGCATCGAGAGTCATGGTATTTGCGTTGTTTTTCACAGAAAGCACAATTTTTCCGTCTTCAAGACTAGCAATCATCCAAAGACGACTAATTATATTACCGAGCGCCCTAAATTTCATGGCTTCTTCGACAGTCAATGTCTTTTCAGGCGTCAATGCGGTGAGAGTCTTAGCTTCATCTTTTGTGGATTGTATCACTGCTTTTCTTTGAGCAGTATTATCAATGATCGTCCTTCCAAATATTTCTCTTGCAGTCGATGCACCAAGCCCCTTGATATTTATACCCATGAACAATTCGAGTTGTTTCAATGGATCTTGATCATTCATGAAATCTAAGAAGAATCTTGCATCGATTCCGTCTTCTCCTATTGCTTCACCGGCGAATTTTTCGAATTCGATGATGAAATTTATTATATTTGGAGTTACCACAAATCTGCTTCTTGTATCTGTATTTTCGTTTCTTTTCATCGCAGAATAATATTTTATTATCATCTCTTCGGCGATTTCAATATCAGTACCTTTGTAATCAGTCATATCTCGCTTTGCATCTTTAAATTCTTGCATCTTAGCCAGTTCTGTCAAGAAACTATTACCTTCAAGATCATAATCAACATAGATATGATATAATTCATGTATAAATGTCTCATATAATTGATCGTTTAGATCTGTTTCAATTTCTGGTAAGGCCTTAAGAGCATCCACATCGAATTCTATCTCTGCAGATTCGCTTTTGTCATCAAAACGATTCACCCTAGCGATATTCATTCCATTCACTATATCTGGAGAATAGATGGTTTTTATTCCAGAAATGATGCCTATCATCTCATAGGCCCATCGAGCAAATGCTTGGTTGCTATATTTTGTGTAATCTTTATTATTCTCATCAAAACCAGAATCAGTTATCGTGATCTGGTTTCCACTTTCTTTTGATAGTGAGATTGAACGAGGATATTTAGATATCCAATCTTTCATCATGTTGAAGTCGTAGCTTCTTGCATGATCATAAAATCTTTTGATCGCTTCATCATCAGCAAGTTCTGAGTTCTTGAGATCTGTCACCTGATCAGGCCTTAATGTGAGCACATTTGTGATAAGTTGTAATATCTCATCCTTATGGCTGGACTTATCGATCGCATCTGCAAATTCTGTATACGCTTTTGCATAGCTATATTCATCATTATGATTTTCTATCTTCATGGATCTTTCAAGAATAGCATTAAGTAGCATTGCCGCTCTTTCATATAGTCCACGATTACTATATATCAAGTAATTTGATTGCTCTATCGTGACTGTTCCAAGTAACTGGTTTGAAAAAGACATCTGGGCCACTCCAGTAGTGGCTCCCGATATATAATTTTCAATATTATGGAGAATTTCAGGATCAAGTTCTGATTGATATGCTATCTCATTCAATATATCAATCATGTCATGCCTATCCATGTCCACTTTTTCTCCAAATGCTACTTCAGCAATAGAACTGATGATATCATCAGAACTGATCTCAGAATTTATCCCAAATACTTCCATTATAGTGTCAGCGATACCGAACACATCACCATTATGTAATATTGTCTTTGATACTTTGTTTCCGATAAGATCAGATATCTTATTTGAGCTTAGATCGTCTATATATATATGCCCAGAGTTATCAATGCTTATTTTTGCATGTTCTAAAGCAGCTTTTGGATCTAGAACAATTATATCATTGTTTGGGTCTCTTCCTATTGTTATTCCTTTCTTGAGCTGTGCCATAGTGAATATTTTTGGGTTTTCGCTACCAAGCTGGCCAAGTGCAATTATTTCTGGAGAACTTGTGGTTGTCGGTTCGAAAAGATCATTATCCTTGATACTATCAGGCATCATCTCATCATTCAGACCGATATTTTTTATCCCGTTTGTATCAAGAATCCCTGTTGTTGGGATATTCATATAAACCATGTAATTAGGATCATTTATCTGCACAAGCGACCCGATCAATTTATAGTTATTATAAATACCCCCATTGTCTTGATTAACTGGCCTGTGTCCGATGACCCAGTATTCTGCGTCAAATTTATCAAGCGTCATCTCAACTAAATCATCATCTATCTCACTATTATCTGTCCATGTTAGACCATGTATGACAGCAGGATCCTTCTCTTTTATCCCAGAGATCCAATCAGTCGGATAAGTCAATGCACTTTGTGCAGATTCTGTCATCGGACCAGCATGAGATGCTACGAAATTGTTTCCGATGGCCATCAAAGGCAGGCTACCTTCAAACCTCTTATAATCCTGGATGAAATCATCACCAAATTTTTCTTCCATCCATCCAAGAACCATCATCGCTTCTCCCATATAATAGGAACCGTATTTCCTGAATCCACCTTCTAATTCATCATGGTTTCCACGGATATAATGGAATGAATCAGGGAAGGTTGCTTTTAAATCCATGATCATCTTCATCATGTTCAGTGATTCCACCATCTCTGCGTTCACTTTAGAATAATCATCGTTCTTGACTATATCTATTGCAGCCTGTTCCCAACGATATTCTGCTCTTCCTTCTGCGTGCATACCGTCACCTAGAAGTATTATATTGACTTTGCCTTCTTTCAAAAGCTCAAAATTTGTCTTTCCTTCATCATTTGTCTGCTTCAATATCTGTAGGAGCATATTCCTTCTTGCATGAAGATCCGGGACTATTATCGTACGGAAATTCTGATCTTTCAATGTGATTATGCCATTCCCTTGGACTACACCATCGACAAGCTTCGCATTCCCTTCTGCTGCAAGCGCATTGATTGCATTGTCCATCGAACCTTTCAATTCCTGAGCGCTGTCTAGATATTTTCTTTTTACAAGGTCTTCATAGTACTCGATAGAATTATACTTTGATTCTTCTACTACTGTGTCCTTTGGGACAAGTGATAATGAATATGATCCGCCGTCTTCTTTTATCTCAGGGACTTTCTCGATTATCTGTAGCTTGGGCGCCTGCATGCCATCAAGATTCAATCTACCTATGGCGGCTGCATATCCATTATCCATGATCTCATTTGCGGTTCTACCGGTCAATCTTTTCAATTTTATCGCTGTGCCTAAAGATACTTCGAATGTTTCTTTTGGTTTGGCAAGATTGAAAAATTCAAGCGCCTTTGCTGCGACACGTGGCATTTCATTGCCATTCTTATTTGCGTATTTCTCAAATGCATCGATAAACGCTTTGATCTTTGGATCTAAGAGTATCGCCGCATCTGTTCCATCAATCCCTGTTCTGTATTTTACGGTGTAATAGTTAACAAGAATCTCTTCTGCGATGTAAGCGTCCTTTTTTTGCTGCCTTTGTGTCTGGCTTGTGATGCCCATAGAATCAAGACGGTCATCGAAACCATCATAAAATAGTTTATATGTTGGATATGCTGCAAGGAATGCTGGCTTTGCATCTTTAAATGAAGCATAAGGAGTTTCATATACATCAACTAAAGTCTCAAGAAACTCTCGATTTAGGAAGAATTCAATATAACCATGCATCGCTTCGTGCGTGACTCCAGTTTTGAAATCAATCAACCGTTCTTGTATGTCTTTACTCCCTTCCATATTATTAATATATTCTGCAGCATTGTAATATATCCCGCCACTTGGAATGAAACCAGCATTTAACAAAGAATCGCTCCTGATCTTAGAGAATTCATCATTTATTTTTAAGATGATATTCATCTCATCTTGCGAAATCGTAGGTGTATCTAATCCAAGAGATGTTTTCTGATATAATTTTGCTGTATTTCGAATATATTCATCAGTCATCATCCCAAATGCAGATGCTATTTTCGGGATTGACAATATCGATCTTGCATTGTCTTTTGTCAATTTATATTCATCTTTTTCAAATAGATTATCAAGATAGACTTGGACAATATCGCTTGCGGCGTCTGTTTTAGCATTTTCATCTTGATTCTCAAGCGATCGTATAATATTCATAAGAGCAATACGTGGATAATTCTTCTGCAAGACATAAAGCATAGTCTGTTTCTCACCCACAGACAATGTGGATTCTGTTTCTGTGTTGAATAGACCAGGTAATGATGCTCTTTTCAATATCTCAAGCATCGTATTTATGACATTCGCCTGCGCGACATCTCCTTTGAAAGCATCATATAATTCCCATGATGCTGATCCTGGAACGTGTTTTGAAAGATCTATCCCTCTTGCCGCATCCGAAAGCTCAGATTTAAACAATGTTATTGTATTCTTATTGAAATCAATAGAAGGAGCAGTTCCAAAATGAAGTTCATCATCTATAAGCAGCATTTTATATTTTATATTTGAGATATCATTGCTAACTTCATATTCAATCTGTGTGTCTATGTCACCGAATCTTGAACTTAATTTTCCGTTTTCATCTCTGGATAGGTAGATATATTTATCTTTGATTATTGTAGATACAGTAGTCTTAGATTTGCCAGAAAGGATATCTAAAAGTTCTTTTTCTGCTGGGATATTGTTCTCTTTAAGTTTATTATAATAATCAAATGCATAATCTTCTGTGATTCCAAAGATATCTTTGATGATGAAATCATCTGTCAAAGTCTGGCTATCCAATGCAGAAGAGATCAGCTTTATTTTATTATCAGTGAGGATGTTCTGCTTATCTCCGGATTTGATCTGTGAATTTATCAATTTTAACAGGTCCTGCCTGATGCCATCTGAAAGATATGTGCCTGCAAGCGTTGTCTGAAGATATTTTAATTCACTCATAATTGATTTTGAATCTTGTTCTTCAGAGATTTCATCTTTTGTAATAAAAGGTGGGCCTTCGAGATCCGGACCATAAAGATCAAAAAGCTGCTTGTTTGTAAGATAAGTCATACCGTGGATTGGATCAAGATACGGCACCAGATAGCCATCAGACCTGATAAAATCACGAATTATATTGTTTATATCTTTCGCTTTTGATAAAGTCTCAGTTATTATATCATCAGACATATCAGGTAGATGTTTTTTGATAATAGTTCTAAATTCAACACCACCCGTGCTATCTAACCCAAGATAGAAATTTTCATTTAGATTTATCTCATCTAAAAAGAAATTGATGCCTTCTTCTGTAGGGTTTCCTTTTGCATCTGTAAATTTATATCTTTTTTTATCCTTAAAGAACCCGAGTTTAAGAAGCGGCAGGGATATCTCATAATTAGTGGGGATGTAACCTTTGCTCGCGGCGATACCAGTATAATCATCTATTAATCCAGAAGTCCCATGGAATATAAATTCATTGTCAAATATGACTATCTTTGGCTTATCATTTTTATCTAGTCTCACACCCAGTTGAATATCTGTCTTTCCAGTAATCAGTGAACTTATAGCTAATTTTAATACAGTATTTGTAAGAGTCTCATAATTATTCTGAAACTCTGAGATGATACCATCTGATTTAAATCCATCTAATTCATTCAAAAAATTAGTTCTATCTTGGTTTGTATGTATCTTGGATTTGAGCAATGCTTTTGCTTTAGAGAGACTATCCCCGGTAAGTTCTGATATTTGATCCAATAATGCTGCTTTTGCAGAGATGAAACGCAAAGAATTATCTATCTGTTCTTCATTGCTCTTTGAAAGAGTTATCATGCCTGGCTTGTATTCACTTACAATTATTGCGGTGCCGTCTTCAAATTCGATCTTTTGTGTCTTTGGAACTTCAACAATATTATCGTCTCTGGAATCAGCGATCTTTGCTTCAATCTCAGAACCGATCAATTCTCTTTCGGCTGAATAACTGATAGAAGACTGCCCTAAGTTCACTTTCTTCAGTATATTTTCATTCAGGCTATCAAAATCTATCTTTGCGAAATACACCTTTCCCATGTCATCTTCAAGAAGTTCAAATGTCCTGAACCTGTAGATTGGAGATTTCTGGATCTCTTCCATAGCATCGTTGGCTTTATTTTTATCATTGACTTGAGTCATCAATGAATCAAAATCAGATTTTCCTATGCTAGATTCCAGATTATCTGCTTCCTCTTGTGTTGGTGTATGTATTTTATATCCATATTCTGACAATGATTGTTCGGCGGCGATGCTCTTATCTTGCATCAATGATAGTTTATTTACAATTGTCTCGAGATTGCTCTGCGCTTTCTTGAACATCGATATCTCACTTGTCACTGCTGTATTCCTACCAGTCTGCACAAACAAATCGACGACACGCTGCACAAGCGTAGGTTTGGTCGCTTTTGATTCTGATTCGGTGATAGATGTCTTGAGTCTTGCGAGATCAGTCATTAATTCTGTAAGTCTGCTATCTGACACATCTTTACCATATTCAAGATTACGGCTTAATATCTGTGCATTGAAATATAAAGAATCGACTTGATTAATCAATGATTTTACGTCTTTTAAGTTGGTTATACCATTGAATCTTGCAAGATCAACTTCTCTTTGAGCGATGATCTGATTAGTGTAAGGTTTGGATTTTTGCCTAAATACCGGCAATGATGGCGGTGTCTTTTTTCCGACTGTCTTTGCGAGCTCTTTAATACCTTCAGCTTTTGATACCGCAGGAGATAATGGGAGTTCTAGATCGATCTCTTCGACCAGCATCTGTTTGAGATTATCATCAGTTATGTCTATCTGAGATTCAGCGATAGCATCAGCGTATTCATCACCAAAAGCTGTTAATGCGCCTGATTGTGTCTGAAGCCTATTCTCGATCTTATCTACAACCGCACCGATCCTTGTCTTTAATTGTGTCGCATCAAGATTAGAAATAGGATTTCCTTTTGGAAGACCGAACATCATCGGAGTCTCAGGATCAATCCTTTCAAGTGCGCTTGCTGCCTGAAGAAGCCTGCCTTCTTTGATCATACTCTTTGCATGTTCAAGCTGATTGAGCTTTGTCTGAAGACTCTGCAATGAAAGATCTTTGTTGTATTCTGTGTCTGCGATCTTGTTGTCAAGTGAATATCCCTGCTCGGACCAGAATTTGTGGAATTTTTGATCGCTTGTGTCCATTACATCCCAAGCCACATATTTGACTTCAGTCATACCTTCCTGATGCATGAAATTCTCTAAAGTATTGATAAATGACTTGCCTACATCGACATCATCATATTCAAAAGACTTTATGATCGCTTTTTTCTGGCTCAATTCAAACTGAGACGATGCGATAAGATTTCCATTTTTGTCGATGTATGAGACTATCATGTCGCGAGTTGTTATCGCGGCGTCCGTTACATCACCAAACTGTTCGGATTTATCAGATACCCAGATATCAGCCATTTGTTTATTACCGAGATATGGGAGCATGGATGGATTGAGGTCAGAAGATGTCGATCCGGGCGCATATTTTGTCCCATAAGAATATAAGACATCAGTGGTGAACTGCGAGACTAATTGTTTTTTCTCTACTTCATCCTTCGCCTTATCTATTTTGCTTAACCAGCTTGCGACCTGTGTCGCTTTTGTCGGATCAAGCTTGGCTTTGTCTTCTGGTGTTATCAAATCAATTATCTGATCATATTTTGATTTCTCAGGAATATTGTCCAATAGCAAAAATTCGGCCTCAGAAAAACCATTCTGGACAGCAAGTTTCATCTTAGCGGCCTTTTCTTCAGATATTTCTTCATAGTCTGTGATATCTAGCGTATCATCTACTAGTAGAGCGGGCGGTGTCTCTACTTCGATCAGGTCATCTTCAGTGAGGGTCTCGATTGTGTCTGTGGCTTTCGCATCTGAAGGTATCGGTGGAGGTGAGACAGTTGTCAATTCAGTGACTGATGGTGTCTTTTGAGCGGTTGTCAATGCGTCTGTAGGTATTGCTGGTGGTGTCGCAGCGGTCTGCTTGGCAAGGTCATTGATATTGACGACTTTTGTCGGGTCTTGTCCGGTTGTATCAACTGACTGCGCAGCCTGTCTTGCAAGTTCCTCAGCGCTGACCACTGTTGTAGCATCTGATGTTTTCGCGTCGACAGGGATTGCAGGTGGTGTCTTGCTTTGGACTGATTCCCTCTGATCTGTATCGTACTTCTTCATCCATGACCATATCTCATCTGTCAAAGCAGCCCCTTTCTTGTCTGTTACAAGCAATGGTTCCCAGATATCGACTGTTGCAGTCTTTACTGAAAACCCTGCATTGACTGCTTCTAATGCGGTGAAACCACCAGATAGTATCTTTGCTTTTATATCGGCCTTGGCTGCCTCGCTCGCTATGTCAGAGATCTTGTTCAATCTGCCAGCGTCGACTTTTGAATGATCTTTATCAACAGTCACTATACCTATGCTCAATAGAGGCATAAGATTATCATCGATCGAAGAATCGATGTTTTTAGTCACATAATCTATCACAGCACGATTCATTCTTTTCGCGATGTCATCATTCGATAGTTTATGGACATCTTTAGAATCTAAAACACCTTGTACAATATCTAGCATCTTTGTCTTTAGTTTATCAGCGACTTCAGATGTATATTTCTGATTTGTCTTTCCGAAGTTGTTTATATCGATGCGTGCGAAGCGCACTTCATCGTTGCCGCTGATGACAAAACCTAGTTCATCACCACCGACTATGAAAACACGCCTGAAATCGATCTTGCCGCTGGAATCAAGAAGTTTGTTCGTGGCAAGCTTGAAATAATTGTTGCCGTCTAGATGATTTCCGAACTCATTGTTCTGGACAAAAACGCTGTAGATCTGATCATTATAATTGTAGAGGTCTTCGAATGTGCTGATTCCAGATTTTATGCTTTTGAGTGCAATCGATCTATCTGTCATGTATGAGCTTATCGGTGCGTATTCTATCTTCTCCCCAAAGAATCCAAATTCATTCAATACTTCATCAGAAAGATCATGCAGATCATCAAGAAGCGACAGGATAATTGGTTCATTGACTTTATAAGAAACGACAGATGTTCCTTTTGTTGCCTTCGCAAGTGCTATATCTTGCTCTGTATAAGTTATATGATTTCCATCTATATCATATGGATCAAGCCCACCGATCTGATATAATTGTCCATATTTCCCCGCTGTTGCTGATTGATCATTCAGGGCCTGTGCTTTTTCAATGCCTTTTCCATCAATATCTGTTATATCACCTTTCTTTGAGACCCCAGCATAGAAATTGAGTTCATCTGTTAATAGACCACGAGCGAATTCAACAACGACATTCCCTTCTGTATCAGTCTTCAGATCCATCTCAATCCCATCGAATGTCTGTGTTTGGTCCGCAGCGGACACAGATACAAAATTCTTGTTTCCGTTGACAATTATGATTAAATCCTGATCTTTTCCTTTTTGTATCTCTACTGTGTCTTTGCCATTGACATTATCTACTTTCATGCCTGCGAAATCTTTGTCTACTGTGATATGCACATCCGAACCCATCTTCGTTTCGACATCCGTTATGATAGACCGCTTGAAAGTATTATCTGTAAGCATGTCGCTTAGAAATTTTACTGGGTCGTCTTTTGTTGAATCCCATGCTGATATTTTTTCTTCAAGTTTCGATGCGACGGTTTTTAAGTATGTATCTCCGACATCATGGCCATACCTTCCATTCACCTGATTTTTAAAATCTTGGATATCTATTGTCGCGACCTGTATCTGTTCATCACCATAATTGAAGATGGCTTTGTATGTCTTTCCAGCTTTGTGATATAATAATGCACTTGGTTGGACCACAAGTCCTTGTTCCAATTGTCTCTTTGGCGGAAGCCCCATACTGATCGATATCAGATCATTATGGTATTCCATCTTGTTGTGTTCATAATGATAATCGCTGAATGCCAATTTTTCGATCTCCGGTCCGAGAGCTTCTTGCATCTGGATATTTGTCTCGACTATATCCTGGGCGATCGTGGCTTTCAGAAGCTTTGCCGCATCGGTCTCAGTGACACCTTCATGTTTTAGGATAGCTTCTAGATTCGTGTTAGCTTTATCAAGAATCTTCTGCCGTTCATATGCTGCATCAAGCGCAGTCTTACCAGAAACAGATTGCAACAGCAATGAACGCACCGCATCTTCAAGATTCTCTTTCTCTGTTTTGACTGTTGTCGGAATAGTGGCCATGAAACCTTGCATATTACCGATTTGAACATTACTAACAAGATCAGCATATGCCTGCTTATTGCTCACAGTAACTACCAATGAATCTTTCTCAGCCTGCGCTACAAGATCTCTTAGATCTTTGTCTGCCTGAAGCGTAACGATTATCGGAGCTGCGACTACTGTCGTCTTGACAGAATCAGATTCAAAACCGAAATATTTCAATATCTTATTTGCATCATCATCTGAGACATGGAAACTATGAAGCATGGTCCTTTGTTCAGGTGCAGTATAAGGCCTTAGCATCTCTTTTAGGTCGTTTGTTGAAGAGAAATAATTATCTAGCTTTCCAATCGATTCTATTGACATTCCGGCGGCGCTCAGTTCAAGTTTCATCAGTTCATTGTTCAATAGAACTTTTGTCTTGTCACGCTCTTCAGACAGCAATGCCTCAGCGCCAGGTGATGGGTCAGTGTCTTCGATCTGCCGATTCAATTCATCAATCTTATCACGAGCCATGATGATCGTCTCTTGCGGAGTTGCACTGGCAAGATCATCAGCAAGTGTAGAATCTGCTTTCTCGATGGCAAATAGATCTCGCACAACTGTCTTTGCCATCTGTTCAAGCTGATCAAGTGGTATCTGCCTTGTTGTCTCAGATTGAAGTGTATCCGCTATGCTTCTCACTACTGTAGCCGACTTCTGGGCATCAGGCACTGTCGCTGCCGCATTTCTTGCGGTCTCAAGCATTGAATCTATCTTATCTGGCGTCATCTCTTCTTTCAATGTATCGCGAAGTTCGCTGTTTAACCTGTCAACAGCCTTATCTTTACCATTTTTAGATCCGCTTTCTGTCGTACCACTGCTGGATTCTACGACTTCATTGTTGATCTGTCCTGCTGTCTCTTTTGGAAGCATATCTTTAGTTACCCGCTTTCCGAACAGATCGATGACATCTGTGATATCCTTACCTTCGACAAGGCCTTTTGCGGTTGCATCCACTTCTGATGCGAATTTGAATTCAAGTGTCGCTGGATCTTTGACTGCATTTTTGAACACATCACCCGGACTTGTTCCTTCGAGGTCCTTTGCGATTCTGTTGATTGCTTCCTGCTCTTTTCTTGCGATATCTTTTAGGTAATCAAGCGAATCCTGCGCTTTTGCTTCTCTTAGATATGCATCCATTCCGCTTTCTTTCTGTGATCGTGATATCTCATCTAGTATTTTCTGCCTTAATTCTGCATCCACACCTTTATTTCCATAGCTTGCTTTCTCAAGCGCCTGTGACAACAAGTCGCTTCGCACTGCTCTTATGGCTGCTGCTGTCTCTTTGAGCAAGCTTTCTTGGAAATCTTTTTTCATGTTTGTCAATGACATTTCAAGAAGCGCATCTGGTGTCTTCGCTTCTTCTCCAATGTGCAACACAGATTTCTCATTTATGAAAGCACCCCTGTCAGCCCTTCCAAGAGCCTGGACAAGATCGTTTATGTTTGTGCCGCTATCTGTTAAGACACGTATCTTTCCACCAGTCACTTTGAAATCAAGCCCGAACTTGTTTGGCTTTGTCGCCCATACAGCTACGTTGTTTTCTTTTATATTGATTGATCCGTCAGAGCTCTTTGTCAATTCTGGAAGTTTGACATCGACACCTTTCTCTTTAATCGTGACAGATTCGCCTTCTATCCACTTCTTGGCTTCTGTCTCTGTGAGTTCAAATTCACGTGCGGAACTTCCATCTTTCGCTTTTACTCTTAGCAACCATTCGGTTCCTTCGCCGTTCCTGCTTGAAAGTATCATGTTGACATCTGATTTTGCTTCCATATCTTTCAGGAACTGTTCGCGCAGGAGCTTTCCTCCTGTCTTTGTCGTGGCATCCACATAATAGTTGCTATCAGATCTTGCGATCTCTTCTGAAAGCCGACTAATATCTTTGATATTTGTGAATTTATCGCTTGTTATCTGATTGAAATCAAACGTCCGTTCTTTTGCGCTCGCAGCGTCGATACCAAGAGTGTCAAGGACATCTTTTACATCGCTCTTTCCTTCTATTCTGGAAAGCGAATCCTTGAAGTACTTGGCTACAGGGTCGACACTTATCTCAGTTCGCATGCCAAATATGACATCCATGACTTTTGCGTTGAAGTTGGATCCTGACATTCCGGTTATCTGACCGCCTGCTCTGAGAAGCCGTTTTATATTAGTATATTGGTCCACACTCTGTGCGTTCTCGCTGATCTTGATAGAATCATAGTTCGGTGCTGCATCGTTTCCAAGGACTTTTCGTGTTCCTGCAACCTCTTTTGCTATCGCGGTGATCTCATTTCCAAAATTCATCTTTGGATTGTTCCTGCCTTGTGATATAGGGACTATCCTGGATACCCCATTCTCGATATGCTGTCCCCATTGTACACCTTCTGTCTGAGAATATGTCTCAAGCTGAGCATTCGCGCTTGCGCGCAACAATTCTGGTCTGTCCAATAGACTTTCTATTCCATCACGCTTCGCTATCTCGCGCATCTTCGCAGTCAGAAGATCCATGCCTTTGTCAGTCATCAATGGCGCAGGAAGATCTATATCTTTTCCTTCTATCTTTGTCCTGATAAGATCTGTCGTGCCTTTGAGAAGAGATTCTGTGACACCTTTCTCACCGAAGAATCCGGCTTCTTTGAATGCCTGGTCGATAAGTTTCGCAGCAGCTACAAGTTCTGGATCCGCCGCCCTCTCTCCGCCGCCGTTTCTGAGCCTTGAGTTCTCCTGAGCAGTGAGATGCACTTCATCTATCAATATGTCAGTCGAATCAAGTTTGTTTCGTATGTCCCTTAATGTGTCTAATCTTTTACTTCCAAACAATCCATTATCAATCAATTCATTCCTATAAGCGAGATCGATCTCGTTCGCCACTGCTTTGTCCATGAAAATCGCATCTGATTCCTTGATAAGCTCGTTCAATTTATTGTAATCAATCTTTCCTGTTGCTGGATCCTTTAGATTTATCGCTTCCTGGCTCTTTGCTGATCCTGCTATGTCTGTACCACGATATATCTTCACATCGGTCAGACCTTCGCCCATGACAAGTGCTGTCTTTCCAGTCTTTTCGCTGTAGACTTCAGACATCTTGACCGGATCAGTCATCTCTGCAAGCTTTCCCTTGTCAGGCGCAGTCACTCTTGATCTTTCCATTGCGCTGTATTCTGAGACAATCATCCCTGGAATATTTACAATAACTGATGATTTGCCCTGTCCAGTGCCGATCTCGACATTGTTCCTGCCGCCAGCCATCTGCTTGACTATGAATTCGACCTGGCTCTCAAGAAGCTTAAATGTCGGCATGTTCTCTGTGACTGAGAAGACTAACTCAAGGTCGCCTAGCTTTTTATTGAATTCCTGCTCGAACTCTTTTGTGCGAGCTATCTCATCAGAAAGCCTTGAAGCGCTTGCTGTCTCGCCTCTTGCTTCTGCCAAATCAAGTTTTCCTTGTAGTTCAGCAACTTTGCTTGATAGATCTATCCTTGTCTCAGTCGAGAATTTTACTGTGTTCTGTGCTTTTGCCAGATCAGTAGATACAGTCTCAAGCTGCTTTCGCAATGGTGTCGTATCAAGACCACTGGATTCATCTGCTTTTATCTTCGCTTCCAGAGAAGATATTTCTGCTTCATATTTTGGGATGCTGTCTTTTGCGAGTTCATAGCTTTCTTTTGCCTTCAGCTCAGACAATGTCTTATATTCTGTTACCTGGTCTGTCGTGAGCTTGCCTTCTTTTGCGATGTTTACGAGTTCTTCCAGTCTGCTTTTTGATGCGTCAAGCGTGACTTTTTCTGCTGTAGTCAGAAGTGTTGGTTCTGTCTTTGTGACAAGTGGCTTTCCTTCAAGATAACTATCACGGATGTCTTTTATCGTTCCGAGATTCTCAGCTATTTTTTCGCTGCTTTTTAGGATGCCTTCAAGGTCTATCTTTGTAGTGCTTTGTGTTTGGAACTCTTTTGATACATGCTCTGTGATCTTGCCCTTTACTGAATTATAAATTTCATTTGCCAGCTGACGATCATTCACCAGTTCTTCTAACTGGTTTCTGACTTCAGTATGTATCTTCCCTACATTTGATGCGCCCCCTTCAGCCGCGGCTTTCGCGATGACATCTGCTACTTTTGCTGCATCGACGTCTGATGGAAGTTTGAGATCCTGCACATTTTTTATATTCGTTTCTATCACATCATTCAATGCATTCTGTGAATCAGTATTCATCTCTATTCTTGGAGCTTTGCCTGCGTTCTCATTTATCGTCTTTACTGCTTCGATCGCATCTGCTGCAAAATCTATACCTTTTGCCTGTGTGCTGCTTGTCTCAAGCGCTTTTATCGCCGTCGTAGTCGATTCAATCAACTTAATCACACCATCTTTTGTGAATAAAGAAGTCACCTCTGAATCTAGTTTCGCGCCAGTCCTGGCTTCCACTGCGCTTAGCTCGCTCTGAGATAATTCAGACGCGCGTTTTCCGGCAGTCGCTGCATCCTGCTGGACAACACGGTCTTTCTGCAGCTCCTGGATCTTTGATTCGACAACATTGATCTGCGCATCGACACCGGACATTTCTTGCAATTTTGCGAGAAGTTTTATTTGTTCTAATTGTGATTTTGCCACTGCAAGTTCCGCTGCATCAGAAATCACTGATCCTGCCTTTTCTGTAGGAGTGATTGTGTCTATCTCAAGTTCACGTGTCATGCTCTGGACATTCTTTAGCATCTCAAGCTCAAGATCAAGCTTCATCTGCTGCTGGCTCGATTTTAATAATATTGATTCAGTCTCTGTGAATGATGTCTTTAATCCAGCATTATTCATCTCGATTATCTGGGTGTCAAGGTCAGAGAGTTTTTTTGCGATCGATGATAGTTCAGTATTGAGATCTGCCTGTTTGATCGGGTCTGTTGTCTTTGCCTTCTCGGTTTCCAGACTTGATTTCTTGGCTTCAAGTTCTGTCTTCTGTGTTGTCAGGTGTGTAGCGATCTCAGTCGCGGCTTTAGCAAGCTCTGCGTTCTTCTCGGCTACAAGTTTCTGCGCTTCTACTGTTTTTCCTTCAGATTGAAGTTTGCTGATCTCTGCATCTCTCAATGTATCAATATTATTTTTTATGGCTAATTGTTCTGATCTTGCAGCTAGTTCTCCAACTCCACTCATCTTCATAAGAGAGATATAATCAGCGATCTGTCCAGCTTCACCGAAATCCTGGATTATTTTATCTTTCTGCGCACTGAAAAGCTGCTCTTCCAGTTCTGCTCGTTTCAGGGAAAGCTCTTCGACTATTTTTTGACTCGGGGATGGACCTTGTGTCTCTATCGCTATCTTTGCAGCGTCGAGTTTTCCATCAGTAGTTATCTTAGATATTGTCTCGCGTGGTATCGCAATGTCGCCAGAAGGCAATTTCACGAGAGCGTTTCTGGCTGCGTCAAATGAGATTGTATCTGATGCTTTTGCAGCTTCGAGAAGTTCTGTTTGTTTGCTGATTAACTCGTTTGTCACCTTTGCCTGCGATTCAGTGTATCTTGCAGCGTCTGCTTTGTATCTTGCATCAAAAAGATTGATATTTGTATCAAGGGCATCTTTTATCGTATCTGCTTTCACTGGCTCTTTCAAGGAATTATAATCATACTCTGCTTTTGCCTGTACTTTGGCTGCTTCGACATATGTATCACGTAGATCGCTTACGACCGGATCCGCGCTGACTTTCTGTGTCAGGCTCGGCAATTCTTTTTGAAGGACATCATTCAATTTTGTGTTTGTGACAGTCTCTCCTGATTTGACAAGTGTTTCACGAGCATTTGCTTCAAGATTCTGAAGTTCCTGCTTGAATATAGAATCGAATGCCTGTTGGTAATCCTGTTTTGCGATGTCTGCCTGTGACTTTGCAAGATCCGCTGTGGCTTTGTTAAGGTTTGTCGCCTGACCTATCAGATTCTTTGCATCTGCTGTTTTGACGCCCTGCGATTCAAGCGTCTTGATAGCAGCGTCAGGTGAACCTGACTTAGCTACAAAATCAATCACACCGGATGCAGTCACACCTGTACCGACCGGCAGATTTTCCACTGCTTTGTCTAGCTTGCTTTCATATCTTATTATCTCAGATTTGGCAAGTTCTATCTGAAGATTTGTCTCTGCCCTGTGACCTGCTGTGTCAAGAGTGTTCTGGAAGGAATTGACTCCATCGACCACCGCCTTGAATGGAGATATGATTTTTGAAGCTACAGACTTCACCCCATCTGTTATCTTACCAAACGTAGATTCAGTCGTCTTCAAAGGTGATACTTCAAGTTTTGGTGCGCTGACACCTTCGAACAATCCGACTTTTCCGACTTCTGAAGCATAAGTGGATGCTTCGACTCTTGCTTCGACTGCCTTTGGTGTATATTGCCGCATGGCAATAACCATGCCAGCAGTGTGGACAAGTTCAGTGATCGCCTGCTTATCACCACTCAATGCGGCCTGGAATCCTTCTAATGGAGATTTGCCTGAAAGACCCTGACCAATAGAATATACAGCACCGATCTCACCTGCTAGTGATAGAGGTTTTCCGACTGACCCTGCTGTGGTCAATACTTTCGAAAGCGTACTTTCACCTGCTGCTTTCACTGCAGTGCCATATACTTTGCTTATGCCTTCAGCGGCAGTCCCGAACACTTTCATGCCGCCCATGAATTCTATCGAATGAAGATAGCTGTCGACATTCGCAAGTTCTTTTAGTTTAGTCGTGTCTCCAGTGAATATATAATCCATAGAACCAGTCATAGCAGAATTCACTGCATGGAAAACAGTGCCTTCAACTACAACATGTGTTCCGACATTCACAGTGGTGGTAAGTATCTTAGATCCAGCGCTACTGACACCTTTGACTGCTAATTTTGCAAGCGAACTTGCCGCAAGTTTTCCAACTCCTGCGCCGACCAACATAGAACCCAGGTCAAAAACAGTCGCTGCATTTGTGAATCCACTCAATGTGGAATCGACAAAACTGTCTTGGAAGGAACCATCAAGACCTGCCTGTGCTCTCGTCCCAGCATAATTATTCATATCAAAGAGATTCCCGCCGTCTGAATATGATACATATACATCTCCTTGCATCAGACCGGCCTGCTTCAAAGCTTCCTGCTGCTTCAGAAGGATAGCATCTTGGGAACTCAATGGAACATCATATCCAAATAAACTTACAGTATTAGCAGTCGAACGGATATATTTTTCCTGATAGTTGACGGCATCCTGAATCATCTTGTAAGTCACTTTGGCTTGTATGTCAAGATCACTTTCTGTGAATCCAATCCCTTGTTCAGTATATAATTTTCGATAGCTATCTTTCAATGTATCTGAAGTCATCTTCTCAAGATTAGTCACAGGCACGCTTAGCTTATCTGCGATAGTGACCATTTGCTGCATCGTCGCAAGTTTGTCGCTTGCCACAAGGCGAGCATTATACACATCCCTAAAATCAGATTCATATAGACCTTCAACGGCTTTTATTGACTTGACAAGTCCGCCTTTCCAGAACGTGTTCGCAATAGCACTTGCCATATCTGAATCGCTGCCGGATTCAACGGCGTTTATCAATCCGCCTGCACCGAAGAAATCCTGCATATCATCGAATTTATGCATCGTGACATCCACTTCCAATTCTGCACGGGCAAGCATACCTGTGTTTATAAGCAATGCCGCCTGCTTCTTTGCCAGTTCAAGACTTTTCCCAGAATAAACGCCTGCATCTATGTCTGCTTGTATTTTCTTTCCTTCCAAGACTGCAGATTCTGACAGAGTATTCAATTGCTTCTGATAAGTGTCTACCCGATAACTATTCATCAGATTTTTTTCTTCCAAAGTATAATAGTTGTTTGTGTTGATCTCATTTTGTATATCATTCATCGCTGTCTTTGCGACCATCATACCAACATAGTTCTGGATGACTTGCGGATCAGTTATACCCATATTTGCGAGGTCCATCCTGGCTTTCTGTTCAGTATATACATCCCTGATTGCTGAATATTGATTCCATGAAGTTGTCCGATCGGTATCGAGCATAAGATAATTACGATTATCTTTTTGATTGTCCATCTCCTGTTTGACTATCTCAAGACCATAAGCACCATTCTGACTTATGAACAAAGATGCGGTCTGTTTGTATTTTTCCACCAATGCCTGTTGCACATCTTGTTCGATGAGATGCTTTTCATCATCATCAGAGAAACGATTCCATTGATACCATTGATCATTCTCTTTTGCATCATACAATGTCGTCCTTTGGGATTCTGCTGCGCTTGATAAAAATTTCATCTGGCACCCAAGATCCGCTGACCCACATTTGTTCTGCATCTCAAGCTGTGTCAATGCCAGTTGAAGTGCTGCGCGCTTGTCTTCGTCGCTATATGTAACTAAATTGAGCTGGTTTAAGATATCGTTCTTCGCGGTATCATATCCCTTGTCGCTGGTTCCTTCTATGGCGAGGACAGCAAGATAATCCCTATATTGTTTGCTCTGTTCAGCAGTAAGCGTCCATCCAGCATCCACTAAATCAGCTAGATCTCTCCCCTGCTCTTTTATAAGTATATTCTGGTTGGACTGATAAGCATCCATTTTTGCGCCAAGGATTGAATCACGTTTCGTGTCGTCGATCGTGATCGAATATTCATAGTTCTTCATGATATCCGCTATAGAACTTCCGCCAAGGTTATACTCAAGGAGTTTAGATTCATCGTACTTGCTTGCCATCTGCTTGAATACTTTATCAAGAATCTCTGCATCAGTCAGAGTTGTCGATGGATTCTGTTTCTTGTAATCTATCAAAAGATTGCTCCTGATCTGCGCCTCAGCGTCTGATGCTGACATCATGGAATAAAGAGAAGGATTTTCAGTTCGATATATCTCAACAAGCGCCTTGTTTATCAATATCTCCTTGTATTTGTCAAGAGCTGCCTTCTGATTCGCAAGTATAGTCGTCTTGTCTGATCCTTCAAGAGTCTTCACTCCATCACCGAATATATCTTTCATCAGTATCTCACGATCGAGAGTGCCAGTCACTTTTGATGAGACAGAATTTGCGAGGCTAACTTTGTTCAAGGTTATCTGATTATTCAGACTACTGATCTGACCTTCGTAGAATTGCTTTGTCGTGCTTGACAACGTAAGTCCGGATTTAGTTATATCAGTTTCTAACCTCTGTTTCTTGTATTGATCAAGGCCGATCTTTGTCATCTGGTCGATGAAATCTTTACAGTTTGTGTCTGTCGAACCAAGAGAACAAGTAATAGCCTTGCATGAACTTGTATCTTTTCCAGAGCATTCGCTAAGCTTAAGTGATCTATCTTTGAAATAATCTAGATATCCGCTATTGTATTTTCCTTGGAATGTCTTATCGAATTTATTGAATAAGTTAATCTCATTCTGCGATAGTCCGCATTGTGATAAACATGAATTGCCGCCGCCACTTTTGACACAGCTACAAGCAGCTAATTTATCGATTATCGCCTGCTGCGACTTCATTTCTGCTGCAAGATTCTGTGCTGCTGCCTGAGCGCGTTCGCCATCACGTTGATATACAAGATTATTCAAAGTAGTACGATCGCTGTCATGCGTCACACCGTTCGCATCCGTCCATTTGCTTTCATGGAACAGATCACCAGCGAGAGCGGCTATGCATGCGACCTCGTTTGCTGATTTATATGTAGCATCTGCACATTGACTTTTGAGATAAGTCTGGCCGTCTCTTAGCGCGATAAGTTCATTGATGGTCGCCTGTCGCAGACTATTCTGCGATCCGTCTTTTCGCTGGTTCTCGACTGTTGTGAGAAGGCTTGTCCCTGAACCAGCCTTCTGTTCATCGAGAGCAGCAAAAGCCAGTAATTTCTTTACAAATGGATCATCTTCATTTATCGCATCTTTGTAGTTTTTCACAATATCAAGCGCTTTCACAAGCTCGTTCTCTGTCTGCGCGACACGTAGATAACCAGCCGCCGCGGTCTTGTCGTAATTATCCAAAGTCAATGACTTCTTGTACAGATCCATAGACTGGCCGGCGTTCCTTGTGACTTCTTCTTTGATCAGAGTATTTGTGAATGTCTGATCTTTGTTGAGCTTCTTCGCCGTCTCTACCATGGCTTTAAGTTTCTGGCTTATCTGCTCATTGACATATCCGACTTCATTCCTTATCTGGTTATCCCTGACATCATTCTCGAATCCGGTCGACAATATCTGGTTGCCTGTGCTCCTCAGATCTTCCAGATTGTCGACTCCGGCTTTTGAGAGAGAGCTCTCGATAGAGAACATGGTCTTTGCTGAGTTACGCACATCATCGAGGAACTTCATCGGCTCAAAACCAGAAGAAGAATCAAAATTCTTCCTCGCGGCTGAATCGAACATAAGTTCGTCAGCATATTCTGCCGCTGTCAATGCATTCTTGTAATAATCCTGCGCGTCAAGCAGCTTGCCTTCAGACTTCAAAGCGTCTCCTTTCTTCTGGTATGCTTTCGACTGGATGGAATACAGTCCTGATTCAGCCTCAGTGTTCTTGTTCAGTTCGATCGCGGTCTTGATGTAGCTAAGTGCCTTGTCAGGATCACCATCGTTTAGCGCTTTCTCTGCCGCTGCTTTGTATGCCAATGCCAAAGCGGCATCTCTTACGTTTGGATCCTTCACATTTGTGCTCAGTATCGACTTGACCTTGTCAAGATCTCCTGTCAACGCGACAGACTGCGCATATTGTCCCCATAGTTGAGCTTTTTGTGCATCAGTCAAAGCAGTAGCGCCATTGATCGCGGCTTTTGCCAAAATATCCTGGGCGGCCAACTCTTTTTTCAATTGGTCTATCTCAGTCTGTGGCGCGCCCTGTTTGATCTTCTGATCCAGTTCTTTTGCTATCCTTGCGAGATCTGAGTTTTCTGTGGAAGCGAGCGCATTTTCGACTGCAGCTTTTTGCGATCCAGAAGTATAGGTCTTTAACATCTCTTGGTAATGTGTCTTTGCCGACTGAAGGCTGTCTTTTGTGCCTTCTTTTGTATATACATCCCCGATCATCAGGTTTGCCTGGAGCTTGTCATTCGATGTCATACCCCCTTTTTTCAGTTCATCATCCAAGTATTTGACAGCGTCGTCGAATTCTCCATCCGCGACAAATTCATCCTTCACAAGACCAAGGCCATATGATAAGCTCTCTTTCTTGTCATCGGGGAGATTCTTGTTACGTGCCCTGACATCATCAACATAGCTCTTGAATTCAGTAGTCGCCTTGTCATGGTCGCCCTTGACAGAATATATGTTTCCTTGCGTGATCTTGTCGAAATCCTTCTTCAACGCATCGGTCTTAAGCTCTTCCTTGAAGGATTCTATCAAGCTCTTGCCTGCCCCTGTCGATGTCTTCAATGCGTCGCCTACATCCTCTGATTTGGATGCTTCTGTATAGTCCTTGCTTATGAGATCAGTGACTTTCTCTGAAAGAGCGATGGTCTCTCCGTCTTCGACGAATTTATATTCGTTGCCTTCTTTCTTGATACCGAGCGAACCAAGCGACGCCGCGAGACGTTTCTGTGTCTCTTCTGCGATTTTCTTCTGCATGCAGGCATTGTCTACAGTGCTTCCGCTCATGCATTCTGAAGGCGGTTTCTTCTGGAAGTCTGCCTGCACCTGCTTCTGTATCGCTTCTGTGTTTTTCTCGACCAAGAATTTGATGCTCTTCTCTGTCAGTGCCTGATTCTTTTTAAGAAGCGCATATTTCTCCTGGAGCACATCTCCTGTGACTATAGTGACGCCAGTCCCAAGCTTCTGGTCACCAGGCATCGCCTTGAAGGCTTCGAGAGTGAAATTGTTTGTCTGGGTGTTTATCTCTAGCACGTTAGCTCCAGCAGTTCCGGATGCATAGAACATCTTCGCAAAAGCGCCTGGATCATATTCGAATCCTTTCAATAGCCTTCGAGTCTTATCATTTAGCAAACTTGGAGCCAATACTGAATTTGTCGTTATGCTTTGAGACACGATGGGCATATAAAGATCGCCTACCTTGTTATCGCCTGTTATCTTATATGAGAGGGATTGCGTCGGCTCTTTTAGCTTGGCTTTCTCTGTTTCGGTTAATGTCACTTGAGTGTTTGAATTGAGAGCGAAGAATTTCCCTGTGCTTTTCCCATCTATATATTCTTCTTCATATATCTTTCCGGTATCTGGATCGACAACCACATGCCTGACACTGTTCCCTACCTTCCTTATGATCGGTGTCTTCCAATCTATCCGCGCAAAATCTTTTCCATCTGAGTCTTCTTTTGTCTCTGAACCAGGGATCACATATGTCGCCTGATTCCCTGCGGCGTGACGATAGAAGAAAGATGTAGTGCCGTCGCTTATCGAGATCAACCCTTTATCCGGATCCTCATAGCTGAATTTTCCGACAGATGTCATATCTCCATAGGAGATCTTGCCATCTTTGTCTGTCATCCTTGTTATGAACGCGACAGAGAACTGAGTCTGACCGGATTTCTCGAGGTTCAATATATCTCCGCTTGCAAGATGGTTCCTGACAGACTCGATCTCTTTCTCAAGGCTTTGATAGTTGAACTTGAATTTTCCTTCAAATTCTTTTTGGACAATCTCGTCAGGGAATAGTTTTTCTATGATAGCCTGCCTGTCTTTTGTTGGTTTACCATCTTTATCAAGACCGAATTTTGCATTTGCGGCTATGACACATGACGAACCCTTTGTTTTGTCCTTGCACTGCGCTATCTCATTTGCAAGACCTTGATCAACAAGTAGCTGCCTGCCATCAACACTTTTCAGCACATCATCCTGGCATTTCTTGTCGTCTCCGCAGGCAATCAGTGCTTTCTGCGTTATCATCTTTAAACGAACCATGTTGCCAAGTCTCTTACCCTGACCACCCAAAACCCCATTATCGTTATCCTGGAAATAGAAGAATGCGCCGTTTGGATCTCCTTTCCAAATATTTCCACCGATATATTCTCCATTCGGTCCTTTCGTGAATCCAAGCTGCATGAAACTTCCAACACCGGAGATATATACGCTGACTGGCTGGGCTTTGTCATTGAAAGTCAGCGAGAGCTTGCCTTTCGCGACATATCTATTGTTGCCAAGTTCGACTTCTACATTGTTTCCGGTTATCTTTGTCAGCTCTTTTGAATTTGTGTCTGAGAATGTGAGTGAGATGCTGCCGCCTTTTCCGACCATGGCTTTGAAATTTGTCGCATCGCTAGGCCCTGTTATGACTGATGCGCCTTTTACTGTGAGACCGCTCGATGAATATGCGACACTTATTTTTGATTCATGTGATTCGACTTTATAGCCGTTGACAGTCAATGTGCCGCCTTCATTCAGCCAGACGTTTCCATCCTTGTCGACAAAGAAATCGCCATCACCAAGCGTGATCTTTCCGTTTTTATATGAACCTTTATCATCTATCGTGAGACCCTGCTTTGTCTTTATTATTATATTCCCTTCTTCATCGAACTCTGCTGTGAAATCACCTTTCACCGCATTACAGCTGAACTGCTTCTTTGTCCCGCAGACTATGAAGCCTGCTCCTTCTTTCACATTCGAGACAGCGCTGATGCGGATCAATTTTCCGCCTCCTGTCTCAGCCCCTTTTAGGCTGGACAGATCAAGGCACTGCGAATCTATCTTTCCACCTGCTGTCACCTGGGCTGCTGATGCGCATGTGCTTATCCCTGCATTCAGGATATATTCATTATTTGGACCGACCTCAATCTTTGTGTTCTTTCCGAGAGTGTAATCTGGATTTGAAGTCAGACCTGCAAGCTTGTTAATCGCAGCGACCACCTGCTTCTTGTCAAGCATTGTCAGGTCATTTATCTCTGTTATAAGTGGTGGTGTCTTTCCTTCGGATAATTGTTTAGAGACAAGACCGGTGAGTTTACCTGCGGCTGTCAGATCAGAGAGTTTGACTTTGCCTGCCGGGATATGCTGGATTTGGTTCTTTGGGATAAGTCCCTGCTTCACTTTATCGAACGCTTCTGGTTTTGCCTGGTCCCATTTGATCTGCGTATATGCAGTATCAGGTATCTTCTCCCATTTGATCTTGTCATATGAAGAAGTTGGCACTTCACTCCATAATATCTGAGTGTATGCGGCATCAGGGACTTCTGACCAGTCAGTTATCTTGCTGTACATGGTCGGCGGGACCTTAGACCAGTCTTTTATCTGGGAAGGATCTTCATAGAGTTTTGGATCAGAATAGTTTGGCTCGGCACCTATGGCATCAGGAGGCACGATGCTCAAGATAAATATGACTATCAAAAAGAGTCCAGAAAACCTGTTCTCAATCTTCTTCTTCATTTATCTACGATAAACCTCACATACTTCTCGTCATAGAGACCATGAGGATCAGTCACACGGATGCGCACTGTGAATGATCCCGTGATCTCAGGTGTGAATTTGATCAGACCAGTGTCTGAAATATCGAATAAAACAGTATCTGCGAAGAATTCATGCTCTGTATCGTCATCAGTTATGCCTAGCTGCAATTGGAACTCGAACTTGTCCTGCAGGTTGTATTCATTCTTCACATCAAGTATCGGCGCCTTGTTCTTTGTTATGTTCCCTGCGAATGTGAACATGTATGGCTCATCCTGGATCTTTATCACATCATCAGATAATGAGAACAATATTGTATCATCTCCATATGGTGTCATATCTATAGCAACATCATACGCTGACAGGTTTGTCAGATCGATATTGTCTGGATCTGATATCAACCCATTTATCACAGAATTAGAGATAGAGACGACATGATCCAGACGGACAGGGAGTTCATATGCGAATTTCGATATCTTTGGCTCTCCTGTCTTTGTGACAAGTGTGATTGGGTAATCAATCGTGAAGACCACTTTGCCTTCTGTTATATCAACACCAGCACGGACAGCTTCTGTCCTTAGATCCATGCTCGAGAATTCAATGAAATTAGCTGTGCAGAGAGGCAGGCCGAATACGACATAAGATGCAAGCTCATTCTCCATAGTGGATTCTGTCGGAAGGGTGTTCTTACCACGATCATACCCATATGCGATCGAAGAATAATTTGTCAGAAGATATGGATTTTTTGGGAATATGTATCCGCCTTGCGCACCAAGCAGCCGTACTGCTTCTGCAGCTGTTGTCTTTAAGCAGTTCTGGACATAGAGTTTTATTGGTTCGAGCTGCACTGGCACTTCCTCAGTGACAAGGGTTTTGGCTTCGCCAAGCTTTGACTGCTGGCCCATTATATAGATGAAGAAACCGATGCCTATTATCAGCACAATGCCTAATATTATGAATATCGCTATCTGTCCTTTCTTGCGCATCCAGATGACCCCTTTTCACTGGTCATCCAAACCTCCCTCGCCATCAAATAGGAACTAATCTAGTATATTATTTTGTATATTAACCATATATAAACTTGTCGATTATATTTATATAGTTCTTTAATCAAGAATATATATTAATGGGAATATTAGCTAATTTGAAAAAGTCATTTCTTATGACATTTAAGATACCACAATTATATTCGATCACTGCGCTGATTGTTGTCTATGGTCTATTGACATCATTATTGTTGAAATTCACATATGATTTGACAGATCCTTCGCTCTGGCAAAGGGCGCTTGTATACTGTGTTTTGGCATTCCATGCGGCATTCCTGTTCTTCACAATCGGAAAATATCTAAGAATGGGACAGGTCGCAATCGGGATGAAAGGAAGATTGAATACTGGTCTTTATGCGTTCTATTATTCAGCCGTTTATTATATTGTCTTGTCTGTGATTGTGTTTTTGTTATCAATGGTTCCGTGGGCATTTACAAAGATTGGGTTGAGCGATTCGGTCTTCACCACCAGTTCTATTGTGATAACTATCGTCCTTGCAATTGCGACGTTCTATCTTGTCTCTGCTTATTTCTATGGATTATGTGCGATGTCGCTTGGGAGCAGAAGTGTCTTTGCTTCTTTGAAAGAAGGAATCATGTCGATCAGGATCTTTAGGACGATACCATTGAGCATTGTGACAATCATTCTGCTTTATATTGGATATGTTCCGATATCATTTGGAAACAAATTCATGGGGGCGCTGCGGTGGATTGTCGCGATTGTCGATATAAAATCATATTTCCTGTTCTCTTTGATTCCGTTGTATATCTCTTTGTTGTTTTTTGCGTGGTTACTTATGTTCTTTGGATTGATCTATGCTGAGAAGAATAAATGATTTCTGGAAATCATAAAACACCTCAATTAACCCATCTTCCAAGATCGCTGTCAGAGTGATCTGTCTGCTCTGGCATTCTTGTCCTTTCCAGAGAAGTATGTTTTCGTTTCAGGTTCCGATGCAGCCGCTCGCTCACTTCGTCTTCGATTTCAAAATGCTTCATCACTTCGCGAGCGCGCATCACCACATCTTTTGGAAGGCCTGCAAGCTTCGCTACTTCCACACCGTATGAGCGGTCTGTTCCGCCTTCTAATATTTTTCTTAAGAAAATGACGTCGCCTTTCATCTCTTTCACTGCGATGTTGAAGTTGCTTACGCTTTTGAAATTTCCTGCGAGCTTGTTCAATGCATGGTAATGCGTCGCGAAGAGACATTTCGCGCCGATCTTCTCATGGATGTATTCTGCGACAGCCCATGCTATACTAACGCCATCATATGTCGATGTGCCGCGGCCGATCTCGTCTAAGATTATAAGACTTTTCTGCGTCGCGTTGTTAAGAATATTAGCGGTCTCGTTCATCTCGACCATAAAAGTCGACTGGCCCATAGAAAGGTCATCGTAAGCGCCGACTCGTGTGAATATGCGATCCACTACTCCGAGTTTTGCCGAAGATGCTGGCACGAAAGATCCGATCTGAGCCATCAATTGAGTGAGTGCCACTTGCCTCATGAAAGTTGATTTGCCTGCCATATTTGGCCCGGTTATTATGTGAAGTCTTTTGTTCTCGTTCAGAAGACAGTCATTTGGCACGAACTGGTCAGTCACCACTTTCTCGACCACTGGATGCCTGCCATCTTTCACATCGAAATCATATTTTTCGTTCACGTCAGGCTTGCAGTAATCGTTGTCTGCCGCTACTTTTGCCAAGGAAGACAGACAGTCGATCATGGCTATGTTCTTCGCCGTCTCTTGTATATCGACAATGTATTTAGAGATCTCTTTGATTATCGACTGGAATATGTCGAACTCAAGCGCGAGTATCTTCTCTTCTGCGCCGAGGATCAATGACTCTTTCTCTTTTAGCTCTTCAGTTATGTATCGTTCGCCATTCACAGTGGTCTGTTTTCGGATATAGTTCTCAGGGACAAGGTGGAGATTTGATTTGCTGATCTCTATAAAATAACCGAACACTTTGTTGAACCGCACCTTCATGGATTTTATGCCGGTCTTCTGTTTCTCTTTCTCTTCGAGCTCTATCACCCAGTCTTTTCCGCCATGCGCGATCTTTCTTAATTCATCCAGTTCCTGGTTATAGCCTTGCTGGATGATATTTCCATTACGAAGTATCGCAGGCGCATCCTCTTTGATCGAGCGAGCGATCAGACCGACAATGGGTTGCAGTTCAGCGAATGCAAGTGATTTTTTTATGAGCGGGTCTGTTGTGTCTCTTAGGGATTCTTTTAATCTTGGGATCATCTCTAATGATTGCCGTAATGAGAGAAGGTCCCTTGCGTTTGCGCTCCCATAAGATATCCGCCCGACCAATCTTTCCAGATCATAGATCTGCTTGAGTATTCTTCTTGCCTGTTCTTTGTGGGCTGTGTGTGATTTGAAGAATCCGACTGCGTTAAGTCTTCTGTTTATTATCTCTGGGTCAATCAGTGGCCGAAGAAGCCAGGTCCTAAGAAGCCTTGCACCCATCGGAGTTATCGTCGCATCTATGACTTCAAGTAATGAACCTCTCGAAGAGCCATCCATTATGTTCTGCATAAGTTCGAGGTTTCTCACGGTCGATGAATCAAGGACCATGTAGTTCTCCGTGCGGTATCGCTTGATTGTCGTTATCTGTGAGAGATCTGTCCTCTGCGTCTCCTGGAGATAATTAAGAAGCGCGCCTGATGCGGCGATAGCGAGTGCACGGTTCTCGATACCATATCCCTCGAGCGATAGTGTGTCGAAGTGAGTCACCAACGCTTTGTATGAATTCCTAAATGAGAAATTGTGGTCATCATGATAATTAATGAATGTGTTTGTGTTTTTTGTTATCATATCTCTTCCTTTCATGGATTTTTGGATGATCAACTCTGCCGGACGGAATCGCACCATCTCGCTTTGGAGCTTCTGATGGTCTGACACTTCTGTTGTCATGAATTCTCCGGTTGAAACATCGCAGACAGCTATCCCAAATTTGTTCTGTTCTGTGTATATCGACATGATATAATTGTTTGACCTCTGGTCAAGGATACTGGATTCCAATACTGTTCCAGGTGTCACTATCCTGACTAGTCCTCTTTTTACAAGGCCTTTAGCTTTCTTTGGATCTTCTAGCTGCTCGACGATCGCGACTTTGTAGCCTTTAGTGACGAGTTTTGGAAGATATGTGTCCAATGCATGGTATGGGATGCCAGCTAATGGGGCTCTTGATGCACCCTTGCCTCTTGCTGTTAATGTGATCTGTAGTTCTTCTGCTACTGTCTCAGCGTCTTTATAGAATGTTTCGTAGAAATCCCCCATACGGAACAAGAGGATGCAATCTGGATGCTGCGTCTTTATCTCGACAAACTGCTTCATCGCAGGTGTCAGATTGTCTGAATCCACGCCCTCCATGCTTCCAATTGGGTATTTGGTAGTTTTATAAAGGTTTTGACGATTGGAGCCAGAGGGGGATAATTCGGCATTTGATAGCTGTTTTTTGGGTATAATTTATAAAAGCGAATTATTTTAAGGCTTGTATAAAGGCTTAACGAGGTTGATTATGATGGTAGAAGCATATTGCATGAAGTGCAAAGAGAAGCAGCAGATGTCAGACGCAAAAGCAAGCAAGATGAAGAACGGCCGTGACTGCGTTATAGGCAAATGCCCAAAGTGCAGCACCAAGATGTTCAAGATCGGCAAGATGGAATGATTCTTTGGTTTTTTTATTCTTCTTTTAGAATATTATCAAGTGTTGTGAGTATCTCCTTTGCTTTTTTGGCAGCTTTTCCTGGCTGTAGATTATTATCCAGTTCTTTATGTACTTTGTCTCTTAAAGGGCTAATGTGAAACCCTCTTCTAGAATACAATAAAAAATATAAGCATCTCTCGACGGTA